>Ga0209955_1000005_pt1 | contig 158155 bp, 157 predicted proteins | sample SalPonA_A_H2O_MG_FD_185716 | JGI IMG/M metagenome (GOLD analysis project Ga0209955, IMG submission 185716) | Water microbial communities from South San Francisco under conditions of wetland restoration - Salt Pond MetaG R2A_A_H2O_MG (SPAdes)... | ecosystem: Environmental > Aquatic > Non-marine... | reverse complement strand
GAATTAAGAATCATATTTAATGATGAAAAAATTAAAGCTTATGGCTTACAAAAAACAGAAGTAATAAATCAAATATCTAATTTAACTACTATTTTTCCAGCTGGAATTATAAAAGATACAGCTAAACACTATTATCTTTCTACATTTAATGGTGAAAAAGAGATTGAAAATATAAAAAATACACTTATTAGAGTTTCCAATCAATCTTTATATTTAAGCGATATAGCTGATGTAAAATTTACACTAGGCGATGTAGCTGATAAGTCACACTATAATGCTAATACAAATATTGCTGTTAGTATAAACAAAGGTGTAAATGGAGACGCAATTGATTTAGTTAAGGAAATAAAACAAATAACTAAAGATTTTGAAAAAAGATATAGTGAATTAAAGTTTGATACTTATATTGATACATCTATTTGGATAAAAAATAGACTTAATACTGTTGTTTCGAATATTCTTTTTGGACTTGGATTACTATTTTTAGCATTGTTATTGTTTATAAACTTTAGGATTGCTTTAGTAGTTGCTATTGGTATTCCTACTTCATTTATGATTGGATTAGTATTTGCTGATTATTTAGGTTATAGTTTAAATATGCTTTCCCTTTTAGGTGCTTTAATAGCCCTTGGAATGCTTGTAGATGAAGCAATTGTAGTTGGTGAAAATATTTATCGTCACATGGAAATGGGAAAAGATAAATATACAGCAGCACGTGATGGTGCTATTGAGATGTACCCTGCTGTTTTAACAGCAACAGCAACAACTATATTTGCGTTTTTACCAATTTTATTAATGACAGGACAAACAGGTAAGTTTATGCAAATCTTACCTATTATGATTTCTATTTTACTTATTAGTTCTCTTCTAGAAGCATTTTTCTTCTTACCTTTACATGCTAAACAAATTTTAAAAGTAAGCCATGAAGATAGAAAATCTCATAAAGTATGGGACTTTAATTACAATTTATATGGAAAGATATTAGAAACTTTATTAAAAGGTAGATACTTAGCATTAGCATTGTTTATTGGAGTTATATTAGCAGGAACTTTTATATTAGGAAGTCAACAAAAGTTTAAGTTTATGCCTACTTTTGATTCAACTCAAGTTTATGTATCAGGTTCTGTTGGTGTTGGAAAAGATATTGAGCAAACTGAAGAAATGGTTTATGCATTAGAAAGAAAGATTATGGAGGAACTGGATTTTGGAAAAACAGTTGATTCTGTAACATCAGTAACTGGTTTTAAATTAGATGGGAAAAATCAACCTCAATATGAAGAATTTTATTTTCAAATATTTGTAAATCTTTATGAAAGAGCTCCACAAAATTTCTTTGAAATCTATATTAATCCATACTTATCACCTAAATATGATGACGAAAATATGAAAAGAACGATTAGTGCTCAAGATATTGAAATAAAATTAAAAGATATATTACAAGAAGATTTACAATCAGATAGATTTGATGAAATAAAAGTTTTTGTTCCTCAAACAGGAATTGTAAAAAATGATATAGAAATAGCTGTTTTTGGAGATAATCAAAAGGTTAGAGATGCTGTAAAGACTTTAAAAGATTCATTGTCTAAAATAGATGGAGTTTCAAATATTGCAGATGATGCTTTAGTAGGTAACTATGAAATTAAATTCAAAGTAAATTCATATGGACAAAATCTAGGAGTAACTGAACAATCTATTTTAAATGAATTAAGACCTAATTATATGAAAAGTTCATATTCAAAAATGTTTGATGAAAATGGTATTGTTGATGTGGTTTTTGAAAGTAAAGACAAAGATAGTTTAGAAAGTTTAGATAACTTTGAAGTTACAACTGCAAGTGGCTCAAAGGTATTATTAAAGGATATTGCAGAGTTTATAAAAATTCCTGCATATTCACAAATATTTAAAGAAGATTCTAATCAAATTATTAGTGTTACTGCATCATTAACAGATGTTACGTCTTCAGATGTTTATTTAAAGCTTGACAATACCCTTAAAGAGTTAAGAGATAATGTTTTCTTAGAAATAAAAGGTGAGCAACAAGAAAATGAAAAAGTACAAAGGGAAATGGGACAAGCTGCAATTATAGCTATTATATTAATCTTTATAGCCTTAGTTTGGATGTTTGATTCTATAGTAAAATCTTTAATTATCATTTCAACAATTCCTTTATCTATTTTAGGAGTTATTATAGGTCATATGATTATGGGAATAAATATAACTATGCCAAGTATGATAGGAATGGTTGGATTAGCAGGAGTTATTGTAAATGATGGAATTATCATGATGGACTTCATTAAAAAAGCTAAAAGCTTAAAAGATTTAGTTTACTATGCAAAGATGAGATTAAGACCTATACTTTTAACATCTGTAACAACAGTATTAGGTTTAAGCAGTTTAATATTCTTTGCATCTGGTCAATCTTTGATTTTACAACCTATGGCTGTAGCTTTAGGATTTGGTATATTATGGGCAACAATACTTAACTTATATTATGTACCGATGGTATATAGAATTATTTATTTGAGAAAAGATAAATTTTAAAAGTGAATTTACATCACAAATTTATTTTTGTGATGTAAGCTTTTTTACGTAATTTTCAAGAAGTTTTTCCTTTGATACATCTTTTAATAAAAAGATATACTCTATAATTTCTCCTTGTTTATTTTTAATTGGATTTACAACTGTTTCAGCAAAATAAGGCTTTCCATCTTTTTTTGCATTTATAATTAAACCCTTCCAAGACTTTTTAGATGAAGTAATTTGATTCCAAGTTGTTACATAAAATTTTTCGTTTTCTGATTTAAATATCTCGTGGTTTTTCTTTATAATTTCATCTTTTGTATATCCAGTTAAATTTGTAAAATTTTGATTACATGACTTTATAAATCCATATTTATCAACTGTATAGAGAATTAAATTTTTCTCTATCGTATGTTTATATTGTTCAAGTGTAAATTGAAAATAGTTTAATTCATCTTGTTTTCTTTTATAATCTATATTTACATCTACTTTTAAAACAATTTCTTCAATTATATATGGCTTTCTAATGATATCTTTAGCACCTGCTCTTAAGCCTTCTCTTACTATATGAGTATCATTACTTCCTGAAACTATAATTACAGGAATGTCTAATTCATCTATTATTTTAGATCTATTACTGTTTAAAAAATCAATTCCATTTTTATCATGAATATTTACATCTAAAAGCATCAAATCAATTTTATTGTTTTCTAATGTATCTAAAATATCATCTACATTATCTAAAGTTAAAACATTGTAATTTCTATTTTTTAGTATTTCTGATAATTGTTCTCTAATTACAATTGAATCATCGACTACTAAAATATTAGATTTCATGTTTTTAATTATTTTTTCTATATTTGCTGAAACTCCATCAAGTTTTAAAAAGAAATTTCTATCTTTTACAATGTAATCAATTACACCTTTTTGAAAAGATATTTCTCTCATTTGTTCATCATCTTGACTCGTTAGAACAAATATTTTTAACTTTGAAAGTGAATATTTGTTTATAATGTCATAACCATTACCATCAGGTAAGTTAATATCTAATAATAAAAAATCTATGGAATTATTTTCTAAAATTGATTGCGCTTCAGTTAAAGTATCAGCTCTATAGCATTGATAACCAAATTCTAGAAATTTGTTGTAGATTACTTCATTCAATGACTTAGAATCTTCCACAATTAAAACTCTATAATTTGCAGGATTGAATTTGAATTTATCAAATATATTAAAAGAAACACCCATCTTAGCTCCATAGATTTAAAAATTATTTTATTGTAGTTAAATATATTAAAATTTAAAGTAAAACGATTCCTTCAATTCTATTTAAAATGTTTTTTTCTTCGTCAAAATTATTTAATGTTTTTCCTACTTCTAAAGTTGTTATTTGTGTTTCACCTATTATATGTCTATATTCTTCTCCAAACCAATCTTTTAATTTAACACTCCATATATTATGAATAACTAAAGGTTCATTGTCTTTAATCCCTATATAGAGCATAATATGACCTCTTAAGTATATTAGAGTAGAAAAAGGAACGGCATTATTTCTAATAAATTCCTTTTTGTCTTCATTTGAAAGTTCTTTTATACTTAAATATTTTCCATTAGATTTTTGGGCACTAGAATTTCTACTTAAAAACTTTCCAAATACTGTAAAAAAGTCTTGAGTAAAGCTAGAACAATCTCTATGGTTTTTCAATCCACCCCATCCATATGGTTCATAAATAAATTGTGAAGCAAGTTTTTGTATATTTTTTTGATTAAATTCTAAAGGGAATTTTGAGACAAATCTTTTATTTATGTCTGTGAAATAAATTTTTGCATAGTTATTGTCTTGTTTTTTAGCAATTATGTATTTTCCATATTTTTTAGGAAAAATTGAACCAACTTTTACATATTCTCTAAACTCATTATCATATAAAAAGAACTTTTCAAAAATTGATACGTAATAATCTTTTGTTTTAAATTCTTTAATAAAATCATTATCAACAAAAGCTATATTTTTACTATAAACCCATCCACCTGCGGTTGAACTTTGAACATAAACCCATGCTTTGTCCTTAGAATAGTGTGATGCTATCAAAGGTGTGTTGATTTTTAGTAAAGAGTTTTGATTATAATCAAAGGGGAAACCTTCTCCAGGTTTATTGGGATTATAAAACAAAACAGAATCAGTAGGTAGAACTCTTAAATTTGTATTTACTAAAGTTATTGCTTTTTGTTTTAAGGTGTTATACTTTTCAAAATTAGAGTTTTTAATTTGTATAGAAAACCATTCTTTACTAGCTCTTCTATGGTTTTCAAGATATATTTTTCTATTTTTATATCCTAAACCCCACATTGCTTCTTTTTTTGAATAAGTAAGCTCTTTTAAATTCCAAACCCAAAAATATTTTTCTAAAAATTCTTTTTTACTAGATTTTAAATCTTTTGTAAAATTAGCATTTGCCTTTGAAGTTAAGTTATTGAAATCTTTATTGTCAAAAGATATTGGTAGTTGAGTTTTAGTATTTGAACAGGCACTAAAGAATAGGGCAGTTATTAGTATAAAAAATGTTTTTAAAAACAAATCACAATCCTTGAAATTAATTCAAAGATTGTAACATAGTAGTTTTTGTTATTTGTTAAAACTTATTAGAAAGCAAATTTTTTGTTTAGTTTAAAGAAGTATAAAACAGTTTTATATTGAATAAACATAAAAGGAATCATTAAAACAAAATACGCAATTGAGTATTTTGAAATAATATCATTATATGTTAATCCTAAATTTATGAAAAACATTCCAAAAACCATAAATGCAACACCAGGACAAATCAAAGCAAATGACACAGCAGATTTTTCTTCACTGTGAATGTATTTTTCAAAATATCCTAGTTTTTTCATTACGATATAACCTAAAACACCAAAAATTATTTGTAATGATAAAACAAATGATGTTAATAAAAATAATGAAGATTTATTTAAAGGTGTATTGAAATTATGGTCTAGTCCAAAACTTAATCTTACAAATGTAATTCCTAAAAGAGTTAATATAGGAATTATTATCCAAAGTGAAGGTGCAGCTTCAACTGAAATACCACTTTGAAACATATTTTTAATACCCATAGTTAGTTTAATAAAAATTAAAAGTAAAGCAATCGATGCAAAGAAAATTGCACCAAAAAAACCTATTGCATTTACAGTTAAATTATGACTCATCGCTGCAGGTGCAGCAAAACCAACAGCAACCATAGATAAAGCAAATATAGAAATCATTTGAGATAAGTTATTGTTTTGTTCAAAGTTAAAATTACCGCTTATGATAACTCTAGCAAAGAAATTAAAAAATATTTTTAAAGCATAAAAACCAACAACTAAAAAACCAATTAAAGCAAATGGAAATAAATATTCTACAATATCCCATAAACCTGGAACAAATACAGCTCCTAAAACAAAAAATACATTGATTGTCATAGCAAATGTTAATGGAATTGCCATTAAAGTAATCTCAGCATTACTACCAAGTAGTTTTTCATAGTTTTCACTTTTTTTATACATTAAAAATTGCTTTGAGTTAAAAATTAATAATTTGAAATGAAAAAAAGCAAAAACAAGTATAAATACTAAAGAAAATCCTACAACAAAAGATAACCAATCTCCTTTAAGTAAAGCAGGGTATACATAGTCAAATGTAGCAAGTGGAGTTTTAGGGTGTGGAACTAGAAACATTAAATACATAAAAAATGAAACTGATAGTCCCCCTGCACCCAATGCAGCTAAAAAGCAAGTGGGAGAAAATTTTTCTCTTAATATCATAATTTTAATCCTTAATTAAATTTTTTAGAATTATATCATATTTATTTTAAAATCTTATGATAAATTAATAAGTTTTACTTATACTTAAATTGAATAATTATCAAATAAAAGTATTTGGGTATAATTAGTAAAAAAAGGTTAAATTTGTACAAGCTTTCTATTTCAAAAGATTTATTTGAAGATATTCTTATGAAGAAAAGTAAAACAATTGTAAAAAAATCAACTAAATACTGGCAAAAAGAATTAATTGAGCCTTTTTTAGATAAAAATGATACTTTAAACTATAAAATTAAATCAATTGATAAACTAGAACTGACAAATGGATTAAATAAAGAAAATCCAAAATTAATTGTAAGTTTACAAGATATAGAATTTAATCAAAAAACTATGGAGTTTATATTTCATATTAATGAAATAATAGAACAAAAAAACATAAAATTAAAAACAGATTATAAAGATTTACTTATTCAAGAACTATTAAAAGAAAGGGAAGAATTAAAACATAATTTAAATACTGATGAACTAACAAAACTAAGTAATCGTAAAAAAATGAATGAAGATTTAAAAGTGTTTACAAATCAAAGTAATTCTAGCTTTCTTTCAGCTGTTTTTATTGATACTGATAATTTCAAAGATATAAATAGTAAATATGGTTATAGTATAGCGGATATGGTTTTAGTTCATTTGGCAGACAAAATTAAGAGATACAGTGGTGTTTTAAACTCAACTGCTTATAGATATGGCGGTGGACAATTTGCTTTATTTTCTTTTTTAAATGAAAAAGATTTAATTAAAGGATTAAATGATTTAAGAGAAAGTATAAGTTCCCATAGTATTTTTACAAACAAAGGAAATATAAACATTACTGTAAGTATTGGTATTGGGTTTTATAGTGAAATCAAAGATAGTAACGAATTACTAGAAAGCACTAATAAGGCCTTAAATTATGCAAAAAATACAGGAAAAAATAAAGTTGTTAGATTTTGAATGGGCGATTTGTTTCTAGAAACATCATTAGCTAGTGCTAAAATGTTTCTAGAGGTTAATAGCTATTTTGCTATTTGATTAGCCATAGCTTCAATATCAGCATCACTTAAACCTTTTGCTTGAGCTTGCATAATTGCTTTTGTAGATCTTCCATAAGTACCATCTTGGTAACCTTTCATAGAAGCAATGAATTCAGCTTTAGTCATATCTTTTATAATTTTTGACTTTCCTAGAGCCACTTTTTCACCATTTGCACCATGACATGATACGCATTTTGCATATGGATTAGCATAAGATGCAGTAGCAATTACTGCAAGAGCTAAGATTAATTTTTTCATTTTGATACCCCTTGTGTTAACTTTTGATTAACCAATTATATCAAAGAGTTACTTAGTTAGTAACTCTTTTTTTAAAGTATCTTTATTAACTTTATTCTTATCAGATGGAATTAAAGGTAATGATTTCTTATAAATGATTTTCTCAGGAATCATATATGATGCTAAGTGTTTTTTTAATTCAAATAAAATTTCATTTGATGTAATTTGAGTAACTGCACTATAAACAAGAACAATCTCTTCTTCAATATCTTCATTAGGAATAGAAAATACTGCACATCTTTCAATTTCTGGGATATTTTGTTCAACAACTGATTCGATTTCATAAGGACTTACTCTAAATCCTCTTGTTTTAATCATATCATCATGTCTAGATACAAAATAAAAGTATCCTTCTTCATCTTTATAAACATAATCACCTGTTTTTACAACAACCTCATCTCTTAATTGACCTTCTAGTTCAATTACATTTTTTAAGATATCAATTGATTTAAATCTAGCATTTGTTTGTTCAGGAGCATTCCAGAAACCTTTGTAGATATATCCACCTCTATGAATAAGCTCACCTGTTTGTCTTGGTGCACATTCATTTCCATTTTCATCAATTACATATAATTCAACATCAGGAATTGGTTTACCAATTGAATCTGGTCTTATTTTTAATTGACTTGGGTCTAAGTATGTTGATCTAAATGCTTCTGTTAAACCATGCATAGAAAAGAATTTAGCATTTGTAAAATATTTTTCAACATCAGTCAACATTTTTGCAGTTACATTTCCACCTGAAGATGTAATAATTCTTACATTTGAAAGTAATTCAGCACTTGGTAATCTGTGGGCATCTTCATCAAACATATCAGTGATATTTATAGGCATTAAAGGTAAAACTGTAACTTTATCATTGATAATATAGTTAAAGAAATCACCAGGTAATACAAATCTGTGTAAAGCTAATTTTGCTCTCTTATAAAGAGTACAGAATAATTGATTTAATCCATAATCTAGATTAAAAATTAAAAGACCAGAAATCACATCATCTTCTTTTAAATCTAGATATTGAGATACAACCCTTGCACTATCAATTAAATTTCTATGTGAAATTACAATTCCTTTTGGTTTACCACTTGAACCAAATGAATATGTAATTACAGCATTATCATGGCCTGCTATCTCACAGCTGTAATCTTTATTGTAATATTTATAAATTTCTTCAAATGATGGCAAATCTTTATGAGTAGTTTCATAAGAAATTAAATGACCGTCAAAATTAATCTCTTCAATTGATTCAATCTTAACTCTATCAGTAATGATACATTTTACATCACAGTCATTTATCATATATTCAACTTGTTCAGGCTTTAATAGTCTTGTTAAAGGAACAAGTACATAATCAGTAGATAAAACAGCTAAAATAGCGATAACTTGGTCAATACCTTTATTTGAATATATTCCTATTCTACTACCTTTTTTAAGGTTTAATTCTGATAAGTAATATGCAACTTGATTAACTTTATGTGTTAATTCAGCATAAGTAATTTCTTTTGCTCCAAATTTAACAGCAACTTTATTTGGGTGAGAAATATTTGCATCTTCAATTAGTGTTCTAATACAGTTAATAGACATGTTTAAACCTTTTATTGTTGTGTTATACCAAGAGTCCAAATATCATAATTTGAATCTAAGATAATTGATGGGTGAATATCAGAAGATAAGATTTTTTTGTAGAAGAATGAAATAATATCTTCAGCTTCTTCAAAACTTAATACTTTTGTTATACCACCTGTTAATACTATTGATTTTAGTAAATTTAACTTTAATTTTATATATTGTGGGTGTGCTTCACTAACTTTATATAAAACTAAGAAAATAGCTAGTTGCATTAAAATTCTTGTAGCTTTACTACTTTCTTCATTGAAAATATTTTCAGTTACTTTTAAATGTGCTAATAATTCATATACAAATTCATTGTTTTTAGCAGCATAAATTAAAGATTCCCTTGATTTAAATACTCCAAGTTTTTTAAATACTAACCTATCATATTCATTTTCAGTTACCATATTATCAAATGATAAATCTTTTGAATAGTGAATATCAGTTGTTGCTCCACCAATATCAATTAAAATAAATGGATTTACAGCTGCAAATTTACTATCAATTAATGGTAATGTTTTATTAACAATATATGGAGTTGAGTAGATTTGATTTGAAGTTAAATCATATAAGTGTTTGATATCTTCTTTACCCATAATATTTGATTGATAAAGATTAGTTAAATAGTTTTTTAATGGCTCTTCAACTACGTGAAGTTTATTATTGATGATATTATCAACTACAACTAAGTTTTCAATTTTATTTTCTAAATAATCAGCATCTTGAGATGTTCCTGCAAAAACGATATTTGAATATCTTAAATTTCCTATGAAATTAAATAATCTATCATCAAAGACATTATTAATACTATCAATTCCACCAACTAATATTACTACATCAATTAAATCACTTGGAATTGAAGCTTCTTCAATATCTTGAAATAAAATTGTATTGATAATATTTATACCTGAATTATAAGCAATATTTGTAGCGTATTTTAAAGAAAAAGAGTTTGTAATTCCTATGATTAATGTTGTTAAACCACCATTAGCTGAAGAACAAATATAAACATTTTCTTTTTCAAATTTAGTTATAGTATCACCACATTTACTTGTTAAGTCATCATAAATATCTTTATTGAAGTCTCTAAAATGTTGCTCTACATTTCCGTTTGCACATACTTTAAAATATGTACTTCCAACATCTACTAATAATTTATTTTCTACCATTGCATAATTCCTATATCGTGAATAATATCATTTACAATTGATGATGCATCTTTATTTAAATCACATTGTGATTTTTCATATTCAAAACATCTATCAGAAATAGGTAAGTTACCTTTTTTGATAATTCTGATGTTTTTGTTTTTATCTCTAACTGTCACAACTTCGTTATGGTTAATAATATGAGGAGAGTAAGGACAATCTATAACTCCTGATTTAATTGAGTTAAATACTTTTCTCCATAATGTGTCAGCTTTATCATTAAACACAGCTTCCATGATACTCATAACTTCTTCAGTTAAAATCTCTTCTTCCATTTCATCAGTGATATCAGGAATACCGTTTAGCATTCTTAATGTATATTGAGTATTAGCTACTGTTTTTGCATTTGATTCTCTTGTTGGAATACCAAAAGCTTCATCTCTAGTTTTTGTGATAATTTTATCAGCTTTTACCATCATGGCAATAATAGTTGCTGTGTTGATTAATTGTTCTGAATAATCTTTATTAGCAGGGAATGCACCCATCCATTGGTGATAAACTAAGTGAATATCAGCATCACCACAGTTAATTTCTTCAGCATAATGACGAGCAAGTTTTCTTAAAACTTTAGCTGTAACTATATCTTGAATCATTGAACCAGTTTGTGAGAATGAAACAGAGAATGATTTTACACCTTCTTCAAGTGATAAAAGCATTTCACAAAGTTGAATAACAATAGTTACACAAGGTGGAACAAGTGTAGCTGTTAAAGGACCAAATGATTCTCTATTTATTGGTTCATTTAAAACAGAGTAATTTGCACAAACTCTTTCTACATATTTCCAATATAAAAATGCTTTATCAAGTGGGAAGTTTTTAGAATAAGGTAAAAGATATGTAATTGGACCACCTTCAATTTCGAAGATACCAGAAGCAATTGCTGTTTCAACTAATAGCCTAGCATCAGGTGTTCCATGTCTTAATGAAATTGGTTTATTAAAATGAGTCATCATTTTTCTAGTTGTTCTGTATCCATGGTTTACTAAAGGATAACCATTTAACATATCAACTTCATTTTCTTCACTAAGTTTAAGCATTTTAGCAGCACTTGTGTAGTCATTTAATCTTGTATTTGAATCAACTGTACAAGGTAATACATCAACATCTGCACCATCAAAAAACTCATATAAAGAGAACATCTTTTTATAAGTTGGGAAACCACCTCTTGGTTGAACAAGCATTTTGTTTTTTGTTTTAAAGTTATGAGAAATAAAAAGGTCTTTTGAAGCTCCTTTTACAAACTCTTCAATTTCAGCAAAATCAAAATTGTCAGCGTATTTATTTTGTACAATTATGTTTCTTTCTTCTTGAAGTAAACTCATTTTTTATTCTCCTCCAAGTATTTTTCAAGGCCATCTAAACCTGTGTTTAAATCTGTTTGGTGATAAACTAAATCAAAACCATAGTCTTTGAATTTAGGAACTAAAACATCAGCATCACCTTCACCAACTGCTAAGTTTCCACCTATCATAAATACAACATCTTTTAAATTTTTATATTTTGATTTTAGAATTTTTAATTCTCTACACCAGCCTTCAGCTTCACCATTTAATGATGAAATTAAAAGTACATCTGCGTTTGTTTCTATTACAGCATCAATGAATTCTTCAAGATAAGTATTAACACCTAAGTTAAATACTTCGAATCCTCTAGCTTGTAATGATATATCAATAAGTCTGTTGGCAACAACGTGGATATCGTTTCCAACTACCCCTGTAACTACTTTCATATTCTTTAACCTAAAATTTAATTTATTTTGTACGTTCTCTTAAAATTCGTGGATTATATCTAAATTATTGTTTGTTTAATATTAGATGTATGTCTAATGAACGCTTATTTAATGTAACTTTTGATTATTTTTGAAATCATAAATTTGACTATTTAAAGAAATAAGATTTTTTTAAAAATATTATGAGATAATATTGTCTTAATATAATAAAATAATTTATAGGAGATAGAATGGGATTTTTTACAGCTGATATGTGTGATGAGTATCCAGATCAAACTGAAGTTTTAGGACCTAAGTTTAGTTCATACGGAGGAAATAGAAAGTTTTCAGGAGAAATTGTAACTGTAAAGTTAGATAAAAATAATAAAGTTTTAGCTGAATATTTAAAAAATAATGATGGACACAATAAGGTTGTAGTTGTAGATGTAGAAAAAAAATATTTTGCAGTTGTTGGTGATAACTTAATGAAGTTTGCAAGTGATAATAAGTTTGAAGGAATCATTGTAAATGGATATGTTAGAGATACTGTAACTACAAAAGAGTTTGATTTAGGTTTATATGCAAAAGGAACTTGCCCTAGAAAATATATACCAGTTCAAGATGGAGAAATAGGAGTTGACATTAATATTGATGATGTAGAAATCAAAAATGGAGATTATATTTATGTTGATCAAGATGGAATTGTAATTACAAAAGAGAAGATAGTTTAATGTATTTATTTGGATTTGGTTCACTAATTAATCTTAATAGTGCTCAAAAATCTTTTGAAAGAATCATTACTCAAGATGATTTAATTGAAGTTGAATTAAAGGGATATAAAAAAGTTTGGAATTCTATTGAATCTATAAAATTTAGTGATGATATTGAAGTTAATGGTGTTTTTTTAAATCTTCAAAAAGATGAAAATAGATCTACTTTAGGAGTTGTTATCAAAATAACTCCTAAAGAATTAGAACATTTAAAATTAAGAGAAAAGAATTATTCGTGTATAACTATTGATAAATCTAACATATTAGGTCAAGAAATAGATGATAATGTAACTTTTTTTATGACAACTAATGAAGATAAAATTGCAAAAAATTCATGTAAAAATTGTTTTATAGGTCAAAAATATATAGATATTGTTGAGAATGGCTTAAAAAACTACTCAAAAGAGTTTCAAGATAGATTTAGAAATGAAGCTTTAAATAACTTTCCCTTCGAAATCAGAGAAGGTGAATACAATTTTACAGATTTAGTACAAAATAAATTTGCAAAAATAGGAATTAAGAAATAAATGATTAAAAGTTGTGATTTTTATACTGGATTGTTATATAAATCTTCACGAAAAATATTATCAGACAAAATGATAGAAAAAAATACAAATGAGTTAAATGTAACTTATTGTATTGATGATAGTTTTGAAAAGTTTGAAGAAGAATTAAACATTTCAGTTGGAAAATCATCGATTTTTTATAAGCTTAGAAAGAAATTTATTCTTAATTTTATTTCTTTTATTACAGCAATTATAATTTTAATTGCACTTTTATCTGTTTCTATTTATGAAGATATATTAAAAAAGATAATCTTTGAAATGCCATTTGAATGGACTTTAAATGATTCTATTTCAATATTTTTTGCTTTGACTTTTTTTATTGGATTATTTTTGATGCCTTCATTAATTGAAGGTGAAAGTAATGAGTTTAAAACTCTTGTATTTTCTTGGTTCAACAAAGATATAAGAAAAGATAAAAAAATAAATGTTTTGCTTTCTTCAATTGATAAAAAAACTACTATAAACCTTTATAATTTTGATATTGCACCTAAAGATAGTTTTTTGTGGAGTATTGTTGTAAAAAATATTCTTCAAAATTTTGAGAATGTAAACTTTTATATTAGAAATGAAAATATCCAAACTCTTAAGAAAAATCTATCAAAATTTGATATTCAAGAAATAAACGAAAAAAAGATAAATGAAAAAAATCAAAAAAAAGTAATTAACAAAATATTACTTTCAAATGACGAAAAAAAACTTAGTTCATTATTGTATTTATGTTCTTTTTCAAATATAGAAAATATAAATGATAAAGAGTATTTTTCACTAGAATTATTTGAATACTACAGTAAAAATATTCTTTCAACAATGGATAATAATATTAGTTTTCAATCTTTTGTAAACAGTTGTTTTAATGACTTTTATTATTTAAATCAAGAAAACTCAAATCAGATTTTTATCATCAATAGCAATAATATACATTTTGATAAAAATGATGAGAAAAAGATATCATACTATTTAAAAAATAATCTTGAAGATTGTATTGAAACATTTGATAATCCAATATCTTTGGTAGTTTTATATTATTTTGTAAAAAATATAGTAGTTGATGATAACAGAATTATTAAATTACTTAATAAACTTATTTTAACAATAGAAAATTCTCAAGAATATAGCCTAATAAAATCTTGTTGGTTTGATATTGCTGGTAAATTTTTCGATTGTGATGATATAGATAATTTTGATAAAACTATGAAATCATATTACAGAAAAATACCAATAAATAATCTTGATATTTTGGCAAATTTGTTTATAAGAAATGGTTTTTTTGATGATGCTATTTTGATTTATAATTATCTAAAACAAGTAAATATTGACAAATATGCCATAAAAACTTCTTCATTATATGAAAGAATTGGTAATTTTAAACTAGCTTTAGAAACTTTACCTACAAAATTACAAAATAAATCAAACTCAAAACCAAGTGATTTAAAAATCTCTTATTTGCAAAAGAAATCATGGATTATTGTTAGCCAAAGAAATGATAGTTTAAAGGAAGAAGGACAAGAGTTATTAAATGAACTAAGAGAAGTTTTATTTGGTTATGAAGGTGAAATTGAGCCTTTAGCTTTATGGCATTATTACAATATCAAAGCTAATTATGATGAATGGAATAATGATTTTGATAGTGCAATTAAATATTATAAAAAATCTTTAAAGGTTCCAGTTTTAGGACCTTATGAGTATGGTGCCACTTTTATAAATATGTCTATTGCTTTTAGATTTTTGTATATTAATAGTAATTACAAGAATAAAGAGTATATAGATTTAAGTATAAAATATGGTCAAATTGGTTTAAATTTAAAATTATCAAGTGGTGAAAGAGATGAAATTTCAGTGGTAGTTCATAACCAAGCATTAAATATATTATATAAAAGTTTTACAGAAGTTAACATAGAAGAATGTAACTATGTTTTCAACTTAACTAAAGATGCTTTAACTACTTTAAAAGAGATAAACTCAACAAAAAAACTAGGAATGTTATTAATTGAAAATTATATAAGTGCATGTTTAAGTAATAATGATATGATGTTAAGTAATCAGTTATTTGAAGATAACATTGATAAAATCGATATAAATGAATTAAAACAGTTATTAAATGTGTACAAACTGTTCCGAAATGATAATAAAATAACATGTGTAGAAATATTAGAAAATACAAATATTAAAGGAAATTGATGGATTTAAAAAGTTTTAGTGTAAATTTAAGTGAAGTAACAATTGAAGAAAAAAGAAAAGAAATAAAAAAATATTTTTTACAAACATTTGAGTTAGATGAAAAATTATTTGAGTTATTAAAAGATGAAAAAAATATATATGAACAACCAAATAAATTAAGACATCCATTAATTTTTTATTTTGGTCATACAGCTACTTTTTTTATAAACAAATTAGTATTAGCAAATATTTTAGATAAAAGAGTAAATAAAGAATTTGAATCAATTTTTGCAATTGGTGTTGATGAAATGTCATGGGATGATTTAGATGGCAATCATTATTCTTGGCCTATTTTAGAAGAAGTTAAAGCATATAGAAATACTGTTAAAGAAATAGTATGTGATTTAATAGATAATATTGAGTTTACTCTTCCTGTAAATTGGGAAAGTCCAATGTGGATTATTATGATGGGTATTGAGCATGAAAATATTCATATTGAAACTAGTTCTGTATTACTTAGAGAATTAGGCATTGAGTTCTTAACTGATAAAGAAATCTTCCCTTATGTAGATACTGCAAATAAAGAATACCCTAAAAATGAACTTTTAACTGTTAAAGCTGGTGAAGTTGTACTTGAAAAAGATAGAAATTGCCCTGATTATTACGGTTGGGATAATGAATTTTCATTTCACAAAGCTCATATAAAAGAGTTTGAAGCTTCAAAATACTTAGTTAGTAATGGTGAGTATTTAGAATTTGTTAAAGATGGTGGATATGAAAATTCTAACTTCTTTAGTGAAGAAGGAAAAGATTGGTTAATGTTTACAAAAGCTAAACATCCAAGATTTTGGGTTAAAAATGAAGATAAGTATTTATTAAGAGAAATCAACAGAGAAGTGCCTTTACCTTTAAATTATCCAGTTGATGTTAACTATTATGAAGCAGAAGCATTCTGTAAATATAAATCTCAAAAATTAGGTTATGAAGTTAGATTACCTAGTGAAGATGAATATTACAGATTATATGACCAAACTGATGCATTTAACAAAGATGCAAATATAGGTTTCAAACAATTTAATCAATGCAGTGTTGATAAATATGAATTTGATGGTTTCTATGATGTTAAAGGAAATGTTTGGCAATGGACTTTAACTCCAACTTATCCTTTTGATGATTTTGAAACTCATCCTGTATATGATGATTTTACAACTCCAACTTTTGATGATAAACATATGTTATTTAAGGGTGGGGCATTTATTTCTTTAGGAAACGAAACATTAAGAGAAGCTAGATATGCATTTAGAAAACATTTCTTCCAACACGCTGGATTTAGATATGTAAAATCAAACAATGAATATAAAACAAAATTAAATGACAATGTTTATGAAACAGATGAATTAATCTCTCAATATTGTGAGTTCCATTATGGAAAAGAAAATTTTGGAGTTAAAAACTTCTGTGTAAACTCTGTAGAATTATTAGAACCATATATCAAAGATATAGATACTGATAAAGCATTAGATTTAGGATGTTCTGTTGGTAGAAGTACATTTGAATTAGCTAAAACTTTTGATGAAGTAATGGGAATTGATTTTAGTGCAAACTTTATTAACGTTGGTGTAAAATTAAAAAAATATGACTCTTTAACATACAAAGAAAAAGTTGAAGGTGAAATTTTTAAAGATAATAAAGTATCTTTAAAAGACTTTGGATATGAAGATATTAAAGACAAAGTACAATTTATGCAAGGTGATGCTTGTAACTTAAAAGATATATACAATGGATATGATTTAATCTTCTGTTCAAACTTAATAGATAGATTATATAGTCCTCAAAAATTCTTAGAAGATATCCCAAGTAGACTTAATGATAATGGTATATTAGTACTTTTAAGCCCTTATACGTGGCTAGAAGATTACACTCCAAAACAAAATTGGCTTGGTGGATATATTAAAGATAATAAAGAAGTTAGAACTATAGATACTTTAAAAGAAAAACTTTCAGGATTTGAATTAGTTGGTGAGCATGATGTTCCTTTCGTAATTAAAGAAACAGCTAGAAAACATCAATATACAATTTCAAATATGACTGTATGGAAGAAAAAAGCTTAATAGCTTTTTCTTCTAAAACAAAGAAATAATCTGAACAACTAACAAAACTACATTTACAATAGTACCTATAATAGGGATTATTATTGGAAAATCTATTTTAGAATCACTACTTTCATTTGATTTTTTTATTTTTATTAATGCTATATTCATTAAAGTAAAAACTATAAAAATAAAGAAACTTGTTAAACTAGCCAGTGTAATAATTGGAAGCCATAGTGCAAATATCAAAATTAAAACAGACGCTACTACAGTTGAAAACACTGGAGTTGAAGTTTTTTTATTTACACTTCCAAATATTTTAGGTAATAAATCATTATTTGCCATTCCATAAAAAAGTCTTGAAACCATTATTATTTGAATTAATGCTCCATTTATAACTGCAAAAGATCCAATTGTTGCTATTAAAAGAGGTTCATTTGAAGTTAGTGTTTTATATACATCAACAAGTGGAGCATCACTTGTTGCTAAAATACTTGGTTCTATAGTTATTACAGAAATAATTGCAACTAAAAAATATAAAATCGTTGACACTACAAGAGATATTATAATTGCCCTTGGTAATGTATAACTTGGATTTTTAACTTCTTCAGCTACATTTACAATGTCTTCAAAACCAATAAAAGCATAAAAAGCTAAGAAAGCACCAAGTGTTATTACATAAAAAGTATTTATTTCAAAAGAGGGAATAAATTTATCATAATCAATGACAGAAAATTCGATATTATTTAATCCATAATAAACAATAATTAAAAGGCCAAATATCTCAATTATTGTAAATAAGGCTGCTATTTTCACTGATTTTGCAATACCAATTATTGCTGTGAAACATAAAATTGAAATTAAAAAAATAGATATTATCCACGTAGGAAGATTTATAAATGTAGAAATATATCCATTAAAGCCATTTACAATTGTAGCGCTGGATAATATACCACTTAATGCTATCATTATTCCAATAGCAATAGATAAAAATTTAGAATTAAAAGCTTTTTTAGCATATAAAGCTTCTCCTGCACTATAAGGAAACCTTGAAGATAATTCACTATAGCTAAGTGCTGTAAAAAGTACAACTATACACGCTACTATGAATGCTAATGGCGTTAGATAACCTGATATAGAAGCTACTTTTCCAACTAAAACATATATACCAGCACCTAGTATATTTCCTAATCCATAAAACACTAATAACGGTAATGTAATATCTCTTTTTAATAAATTTTTTTTATTCATAAGCATTTCCTTATATAATAAAAATTATTATGATAAAATAAATCATGAAATTTAAAATTTTTATAGCCATAATATTTTTAATAATATTTAGTTTAAATATATTTATTAATTATCAAGTATACAATGAATTGATAAAAGATAAGATTGTTCAAGAAGAGTTTATCGTTGAGAATGTCTATAATAAAGAATTATATGATGTATTAAAACTAAGTACTAATAAATATTTTTTGTTTACATCTGTTGATAAAAATTTGAACTTGGAAAAAGTCGATAGGGTAAAGTTAGCATTTATTACAAATAAAATTACATTTTTAGATTTTCTAAAAGGCTTTTATGTTCAAAATATTTTTATAGAAAAAATTGAGAAACCTAATTCACTAAAAGAAGACATTTATCAAAATATAAAACTACAGCATAATACATCACTAAACCAAGATTTATTTTCAGCATTGTTTTTAGCAATACCAATTTCAAGCGAATTGAGAGATATTACAAATACCTTTGGTATTTCACATCTTTTAGCTTTATCAGGGTTTCATTTAGGCTTAATACTTTTTTGCTCTTATTGGATTATTTATGCTTTTTATTCACCTTTACATCAAAAGTATGTTCCTTATAGAAATAAAAAATTTGACGCATTAGTTGTTTCAGGAGTTATGATTTTTACTTATTTGATATTTACAAATGTAGTGCCATCACTATTGAGGGCTTTTGTGATGTTTGTTTTTGGCTTGTATTTACTTAGAAATAATATAAAAATATTTTCATTTTTAAATCTTTTTTTAGTGTTGTTAATAATAGTTGCTTTATTTCCTAAATATGCCTTTAGTATTTCATTATGGTTTTCTATTTCTGGAGTTTTTTATATTCTATTATATGTTAAATACTTTTCTTCTTTGAATAAATACATATCATTTTTACTATTTAATTTTTGGATATTTTTTGCTTTAAATCCAATAATTTTGTATTTTTTTGATGTTGTTAGTTATGCACAATTATTTAGTGCACCTATTACTTTAGCCTTTATTTTGTTTTATCCATTTGAAATAGTACTACATTTACTTGAGTATGGATATATTCTTGATAAATACTTATTATGGTTATTTGAATTAAACTTTGAAGTTAAAACATATATTACTGAGTTTTATTTTTTAATGTTTTTTTTAATAGTTTCATTTTGGGCAATTTATAAAAAAATTGCCTTTTATGTTTTAAATTCTTTGATAGTTTGTTTTAATATTTATGTTTATTTAATAGTTTAGTATGAGTTATCACTACCAAGATATTTATCAATAGTATATTTTAAATCTTCATCCATATCTTGCATATTTTTTCTCATCCATCCTAAATAACCTGCATCTTCACTGGCTACTTTTGCTATTTCTTGACCTTTGTATTTACCAAATCTAAAAGTTTTAATTAATACAGGAGTTGCTGTTAAAGCAACTAGTTTTTCCATAGGATTATAATCAGGATAAATCTCTCTACATTTTGCAACTAACTTTGATAAAAATAGTTTCATCACAAGAACATCACCCATAGCATCGTGGGCTTTTATAGTAATATTTAACTTCTGTGCTTCTTGCTTTTCAGTTTCATAAAGTTTTAGGGCATATCTTAGATATTGTAGTCTATGATAAGGAAGTTCACTAAATAAATGTTTTGCACATCTTAAAGTATCTATTATTTGAAGTTGATTTTCAAAGCCTTCTTTTTGAATCATTCCTAAATCAAACTTAATATTGTGAGCAATTAAAAAATTTTCCGGAGAATTTAATTCATTAATTCTTTTGTAAAAACTAGTTTCAACTGCTTTTGGTTTACCTTCAATCATATCAGGAGTGATATTATGTACTTCCATAGCTTCAAGTTTTATTTCAACATCACTGTGACATATCTCATCAAAAGTTTCCATATTACCTGTGTGATCAAATATCATTGCTCCAAACTGAATAATTCTATCTTCAGCGCTTCCACCTGTTGTTTCTGTATCAAATAGTATATAGTGCGGCATTATGTTTAAAGTCCTTAATTTATTTAAATTATTAGCATTCCATCGCCATAAGAGTAAAATCTATATTTCTCTTTAATGGCTTCATTGTAAACTTCTAAAGTTTTTTCCAATCCTAAAAATGATGCTATTAACATTATTAGTGTTGATTTAGGTAAGTGAAAATTTGTAAGTAAATAATCTACTATAATAGGTTTATTAGCAGGATTTAAAAATAAATCACATTCACCTTGAATTTTGTTTGTTCTTGCGTAGTACTCTAAAGTTCTAGTTACAGTAGTTCCTACAGCTAATCTTTTTTGTGAATTATTGATTGAAGCTAAAGCTTCTCTACCTATTTCAAAATATTCACTATGCATAGGATGTTCTAAAATATCTTCAGAATCAACAGGTTTAAAAGTACCAGCTCCTACATGAAGAGTTAAAAAATTAACATCAAATTTATCATGTATCTTTTTTAATAGTTCATCTGTAAAGTGTAAAGATGCAGTTGGTGCAGCAACTGCACCATAGTTTTTAGCGAACAATGTTTGATAATCTTGCTCATCTTGCTTGTCATCTTCTCTATTCATATAAGGAGGTAAAGGTAAATGACCAATATCATTTAATGTTTCAACTAATTCTAGAAAATCAATTTTTTCATTGTTTTTAGTGAATTTAACAACTCTTGAGCCATCTTCATTTAGTTCTAAAACTTCAGCTTTTAAACCTTTCTCAAAATTAAGTTCCATACCAACTTGAACTTTTCCCCTAATCATTACTAAATATCTATCCATAAATAGAGGTTTATTTAAAAGAAGTTCTACTTTACCACCACTTGGTTTTGTACCAAAAATTCTAGCTTTTATTACTTTTGTATCATTTAAAAATATTGAAGCATCATCAGGTATAAAATCCATAAGATTTTTAAAAGTAGTGTGAGTTATTGTGTCAGTTTTTCTATCATATACCAAAAGTCTTGCACTATCAGCTGGAACAGCTGGATGAGTTGCAATTAATTCTTTTGGTAGTGTGTAATCATAACTTGATGTTTTTAAAGGATCAAGCAATTTAGTCTTCCTCCACATCATCATCAATTTGTTTAGCAGCTGGATTAACTACTTTTGCAATATATATTGATACTCCATAAAGTATAATCAATGGACCAGCCATTAAAAATTGTGTAATAACATCAGGTGGTGTTAAAAGAGCAGATAGTAAAAAGATAATTACAATTGCGTATTTAAAGAAATCTTTTAATGTTCTATCATCTACTAGACCAATTGATGCTAAAAAGAATGTTAATACAGGTAATTCAAATGCAACTCCAAAACCAAACAATAATTTAGTAAAGAAAGTTACATATTTACCAATACTTGGTAATACAGTTACAACAGCAGAACCAAAATTAACTAAAAATTCAAAACCAAATGGCACAACTACCCAATAAGCAAATGAAGCACCAAGTAAGAACATAAATGTTGCAGAAAATACAAAAGGTAAAACTAGCTTTTTTTCATGTTCATATAATCCAGGTGCTAAAAATAACCATAATTGCCAAAATATTATTGGTAGTGAAATTAAAAACGCACTGAAAAATGATACTTTAAGAGCTGTAAAGAATGTTTCTTGAACTTCAACTGCTACCATTTGTGAATTAGGTGGTAAAACAGCCTCAACAGGCACCATCATCCAACCTAAAATTGGTTCATAAAATGCAAAACATGCAAAAAATGTAACAAATATTGATAAACTTGAGATTACTAATCTTTTTCTAAGATCAGCTATGTGGGGTTTTAAATCTTCAAACATTAAAGATTATCCTCTTTTTTTGTTTTATTTTGTGTGTTTTCTTCTTGAGCAACTTCTATTGTCTCATCTTTCTCTTTTGAAGTTTTTTTAGGTTTTGATTCTTTTTTAGGTTCTAAGGCATAATCACCATTAATAACTTCATCTAAATTTAAATCATCTAAACCTGAAGATTTTTTAGCATCTTCTTTTGTTTGGGCTAATTGTTGCTTTAAACTGTCTAATTCTGATTTCATATCACTTAAATTAAGCTCACTATCTAGTGTTTGCTTAGCATCATTCACACCTGATTTAAACTTACCTATAAATTTTGCTATTTCTACCATCGCTGTTGGTAATTTATCAGGTCCTAATGCAATAATTGCTACTACTGCTATCAAGAATATTTCCATAAAGCCCATTCCAAACATTCAAAACTCCATTAATTATTTAAAGAGCAGATTTTACCTAATTTTTGTTAAAATTTGCCAAATAAAATTTAACGGGATTTAATAATGAAAATATTAGTTTTACTTGTAGTGGGTTTAATACTGTTTATAATTGCTAGAAATTACAAAACAGAAAAGTTTCAAAATATTAATTTAAAGCAAAAAGAAAAATTTGAGGGTGACTTAATGCACCATGAAGCAGGTTTGCTAGTAGCATTAATGGCAAAAGTAGCAAAGGCAGATGGTCAAGTTTGTGAATTAGAAGCTGAAATTTTAAAACATACTTTTAATGATATTTCAAGTCATTTTGAAAACAATGATGATGTAAGAGAAAAGTTAAAAGTTTTATATACAGAAGAGAAAAAAAGTTTTGATAACACAATGGAAGTGTGCGATAGACTTTTAAAACTAACTAAATTTGATTATTCTAAAAGATTAAAAATTATGGAATATCTTTTAAATTTAGCTTTTATTGATAAAAGTTTTAGTGATACTGAAAGAATGATTACAGAAGATATTGCAAATGCCCTTAAAATCAAAGCAGTTGATTTTGAGAATATCGTGAATAACTTTAAAGCATTCTATGCAAATGCTGCTGCTAATCACTCTATGAACTTAGAAAAAGCCTATGAAATACTTGAAGCTACAAGTGAAGATGATAATAATGTATTAAAGAAAAAATATAGAACTTTAGTAAAAAAACATCACCCTGATATTATTGCAGGGCAGGGTGCTGATCAAAATATTATAGATGAAGCTACTCAAAAACTTCAAGAAATAAATGAAGCATATGAATTAATAAAAAAAGAAAGAGGAATATAATTTGTTAGGTTTTGATGATAATTATGAAGTTTGTAATTGTAAAAAAGTTACAATCTCCCATTTAAAAGATGCTATATATAACAAAAATGCTCAAAACTTAAGTGATATTCAAGAGCTTACAACAGCAGGTACTGAATGCAGACATTGTATTTTTCCTGAAGGTGATTTTGGGAAGATTAAAAAAAAGATTTATTGTAAAGATATTTTAAAAGAATTAAAAAAGGATTAAATAATCATGGCTAGAAATTTTCAACATAGTTATGTTGTATGTACATGTAAAAATGTTACCTTAGGTGAAATTATATATGCCATTAAAGAAAGAGATGCAAAAACATTAGAGGATTTAGCTGAAATGACTGATGCTGGTTCTTGTTGTGGATCTTGTAAAAATGCCCAAAGTGATATTGGAGCAGAAAAAATGGAATTGTATCTAGATGAAATTTTAGATAAATTTAATGGGAAATAATTTGGAAAAAACAGAACTAATAGAAGACATTAAAAATTTAATTAAGATTAATCCAGAAGAAACAATTGAGATTAATCCTAATTACTTAAACTATTTTGAATTAGAGGAATTAATAGAAATAAAAAAGAAACTTTCTTATAAAAGAGAGAATTTTCAAGAAGAAAATGCTGAATTTCTTGAAGATATTTATAATAAAACAAAAGAAGATTAGATACAATATCCATTATTAAGGATGGATATTATGATTGACTGGCAAAATATTAAAGAACAATTAATTTATTTTTTACAAGACGAAGTTAAGAAAACTGGTCTTAATAAAGTTACTGTAGGTTTATCAGGCGGACTTGATTCAGCTGTTGTTGCTGTATTATGTAAAGAAGCTTTTGGTGATAACTTAAACTGTGTATTACTTCCTTCACAATTTTCTTCAAAACAAAGTAGTGAGCATGCAATTGAACTTTGTGAAAAGTTTGATATTAAATATGAAACTATATCTATTGCTCCTATGGTTGAGGCGTTTATTTCAAATATGGGTGAAGATAAACTTAGAATTGGAAATTTTAGTGCAAGAATGAGAATGTCTGTTTTATATGATGTTTCAGCTAGAGAAAGTTCTTTGGTGGTTGGAACTTCAAATAGAAGTGAAATCTTATTAGGTTATGGAACAATGTATGGTGATACAGCTTGTGCGATAAATCCTATTGGGCAAATATATAAAAGTGATGAATTTGAATTTGCAAAGTTTTTAGGAGTAACAGATTCAATTTTAAATAAAGCCCCTAGTGCAGATTTATGGGAAGGTCAAAGTGATGAAGATGAACTTGGATACTCTTATAAAGAAATGGATGATGTGTTAAAAGAACTTTTTGACAATAATAAAAGTGCTAATGATTTAATATCTAGTGGTGTAGATGAAAAATTAGTAAATATGTGTGTTAATAGATTTAAAGCAAATGAGTTTAAAGGTAAAACTCCAACAATTGCTAATATCAAATGGAGTTAAGTTAAAGAATGAAAAGAAATATCCCAATTTTTAGAGCATCAGTAGATAATGATGAATTAAACCAACTAAAACAAGTATTAGATTCAAAAGAATTTTTATCAAAGGTTTTAGAATTAGAAAAAAATTTAGAAGAGTTTATTGGAGCAAAATATGCAATTGCAACTTCTACAACTACTTCTGCATTACATCTTGCTTTAAGTGCAATTAAATTAAAAAGGGGAGACAAAGTTTTAATGTCTGTAAACTCTTTTGTTAATTTACCTGAAGTTGTTAGGCACTTTGATGCTGAACCTGTATTTGTAGATATAAATACAGAAGATATGAACATTGACCTTGATAAATTTGAAAAAGTTTTAGAAGAAAATGACTCTAAAAAGTTAAGGGGAGCTATCATTACTTTTGTAGGTGGTAGAACACCAAATCTTGATAGATTATATGATATTGTAGAAAAGTATGGAATTATTTTAATTGAAGATTGTAGATCATCTTTAGGTGTAACATACAAGGGTAAAATGGTAGGTAATTTAAGAGCTGATATGACAGTTATATCTACTAATCCTTCAATTTCTAGATATGCTGTTTCTAGATGTGGAGCTATTATTACAAACAATGAAGAAATTGCAAATAAAGCAAAACTTTTAAGAACTCATGCATTAACAACAACTTATGATAGTTATGGAAACTTAGATTATGTATATGATGTTGTTGATATTGGTCATAAATATGATTTATCTGAATTAGATGCTGCATATTCAGTTGCTCAATTAAAAAAGACAAAAAGATTCGTTAAAAGAAGAAAAGAGATAGCCTCTTTATATATGAAAAGATTAGCTGATGTAAAACATATTGAAATTCCACAATATACAGAAGATAATATTTTCACACAATTTATAATAAAAGTTTCAAGAAATAGAGATGCTTTTGCTAGGGAACTAAAAGAAAGAGGAGTTGCTACTGCTTTACATTATATTCCTTTACATCTTTTGTCTTATTATAAAACAAAATATTCAATTAAAATTACTGCATATCCAAATGCTTTAAATAATTATCAACAAATTTTATCTTTACCTATTTATGATAGTTTAACAGATGATGAAGTAAATTACGTATGTGACCAAATCATTGATGTAGCATCTCAATGGGTTTAATATATGGGTTTAAAATAGGTAAATTAAACTTTGAATAAAAAACTACACTTATGGATAGAAGAATATCTCTTCTTTCCAACACCTTTTCAGCAACTTATATCATTTTTAGTTTTTCCTTTAACTTTTATTTATATGTTAATTATTTTTATAAAAAGAGCTAAAGCCAAAGAGATAGATTTTGGTATACCTGTAATTTCAATAGGAAATATTATAGTAGGTGGAAGTGGTAAAACTCCTGTTACTATAAAACTTGCTAAAGATTATGATGATGCTTGTATCGTTTTAAGGGGTTATGGTAGAAAATCTAAAGGTTTATATGTAATTTCTAACAAAGGTAAGATATTAGAAGATATAAGTATTAGTGGAGATGAAGCTATGCTTTTAGCAAAATCTTTACCAAAAGCTACTGTTATAGTTAGTGAAGATAGAAGAAAAGCTATTGTTAAAGCAAAAGAGTTAGGTTGTAAAATCGTATTTTTAGATGATGGTTTCTCTAAATATGACATCAAAAAATTCAATATACTTTTAAGACCAAAAAAAGAGCCAACAAATATTTATTGTTTACCAAGTGGTGGATATAGAGAGCCAAAGGGCTTTTATATGCATGCTGATATTGAATTAAAAGAGGGAAGTGATTTTGAGAGAATTATTACATTTAAACAAAAAAACAAAGAAATTAAAGACTTACCACAAAAATTAGTTTTATTAACAGCTATTTCAAAGCCAACTAGGCTTTTAGAATTTTTACCAAACTATACTATTTTAGAAAGTTTTCCTGATCATTATGATTTTAGTGATGAAGATATAAAAAGTTTAAAAGAAAAATATAAAGACTTTACATTTGTGACAACAGGAAAAGATTTAGTAAAACTTGAAAAATATAATTTGAAAAATATCATATTAATGGACTTACATATTAAGTTTAGTGATAAAGTAGAATTTTATATTTTAGATGACTATTTAAATGATTTTGAGAGTTTTAAAAAGTAAAAATCTAAGATTTTTACTCTTCAATCATATGACTAACAAATTTACTCATATTATCTAAAATTTTTCCACCTCTTCTAAAACCTAAACCACATCCCTCGTAAGCAAAAAATACTCCTGCTTGGTATGAGTTACCGTTTTCATCTGTAGGTAGTTCTACATATTCTTGATAGATAGCTTTATGTCCTTCATAATCTCCATCTGTTTGTACGTCTATACTTCCATCTTCATTTATTATTTTTGTATTTGCACCTTCTCTACCAAAACATCTTTTTTCAACTTGTTTTTTTCCTTCTAGAGGCTCAAAAGAAGTTTCTAAAAGTAGGGGATGATTTGGATATAAGTCCCATAATATTTTCATAAAACCTTTAGATTGAAACATTAAAGTATAAGCAGGATTGAAAATAATTGCTTTTTTCTCTTTTATAATTTCTGTTAAAATTAAAGCTAATTCATTTTCATCAATTGCAATATCTTCCCAAGGAATTAGTTTAAACCAAAATTCAAATAGTTCATCTTCTTTAAATATTCCTTCATCACTAAATTGAACATTATTAATATATTCAAAATCAGTATTAAAACCTGCTTCATTAGCTATACTTTGAAGTAGTTTAGTTGTGTTTATATCTTCTGATGAACTTGAAATTGATGAAAATAGTATTTTCCAACCAAGTTTTGAATAGTATTCATCAAATTTTTCAATTTCACTATCTAAAGTTATTATTCTTTTAAAATTATCTTTTAAAGCTTCATATAGATTGTTAAATTGACTTGCATTATCCATTCCATTTGCTTTTAATAATGCCCATTGAATAATACATGTTTCAAAAAGTGAAGTTGGTGTATCTGAATTAAATTCTATAAGTTTTATAGGTTTTCCATCAATACCACCTGCTAAATCAAATCTAGAATATAAATGCCAATGAACATCATTTTCCCATGACTCTTTGATAACTTCTACAAGATTAAAAGGAATATTTAAATCATGGAATAGGTCATTTTCTATTACATAATCACCAGCTTCACAAAACATATCATAAAGTTCGTTTACAGCTTCATAGTAATTGTTTGCTTCTTCTTCTGAAATAACTACAATTTCATCACTTATATATGAACTATCATCACTATCAGTATGCCATGTAAAACCAATTGAATCTAAGTATTCATTAGTTAAGGGTTGAAGTTTTTCTAATCTCATATTTGTTTATCCTCCAAAACTTGAACTTCTAGAACCAAAACTTGAAGAAGATTTTGATGTAGAAGAGCTTCCAAAAAATCCACTCTTTTTAGAAGATGAAGATGTTTTAGAAGTTGAAGCAGCTTTTGTAAATGAACTTTGACTTCTTGAATAAGTCTGTGGTGATTTATATTGGGCTTTTCTTTGATTTTGATAATTTTGATTATTAAATAATTTGTTACCTAACCAAGAACCAATCATAGCCCCTGCAATAGATGATAATAAAACTCCACCAAGTCCCATTCCTCCATCTGTTAATTGAGCATCTGGATTTGTTAATGGAGATGTTCCATTATCAATTTTCTTTTCTTCTTCTTTTACTAGTGCATCAATTTCAGCTTGAGATAAAATTCTTTCACTACCATCTGGTTTTCTTAATACAATTGTTGTTTTAGACGCAGGAAATTCATCTGCAATTGTATATCCACCTTGTGGTAATTGTTCAATAACTACAAAAGCACCTTGGGCTTGTGAAGCTTGTGTAAATGCATTTGATTGACCTTGTTGTTGACCATTCATACCTTTATCTTCACAACCTGTAAGACCAAGAACTAACACAGCTCCTAATCCACCAACCATAGTGTAATTTGATATTTTTTTAAAATGTTTATTTTTGTTCAAAGTAGTTTTCCTTTAATTAAAAGTTCCATTAATTTTTTAGATATGTTACTAAAAATTGCCTTATAAATATAATTTTATCAGCCTATTATGTACTACAACTTTTTTAAATCCAAAAAGTTCTTTTATTACATCAAATGTTTTGTTTTGATACATAAATACATGAGTTGGATCATTTTTATAATACCAAGTTGAAAAATCTTTTTTATTTTCATCAAATACATCTGTCATTAGATATAAAGCACCATTAGGTTTTAACATTGAAACTAAAAGTTTAAACTCTTTTTTAGGATTATAAAAATGTTCTATAACCTCAGAACTAGTAATATAATCATATTTCATATCTAATAACTCTTTGTCATCCTTGTAAAAAATATCATATCCTAAACAGTTATAGTTGTTGTCTTCTAAAACTTTTATAATAGCACTATTTGTACCACAGCCGAAGTCTAAACCAATTGAGTTCTTTGGTATTTCTTTTAAAACAGCATTTGTAATAGGAGATAAAAAATCTTGATATCTAATATCATTTGCATCATTTTTATGTTGATCGTAGATCTCTTTTTCATCTTGTCCAATTAAATATAGATTTGAGTCTTTAAAATATGCAAGACAGTTGTCACATCGATAATGACTATCTTTAAAAATTAATGTAGATTTTGAGTTACATAAAGGGCATTTCATGAATTTATATTAGCGTAATATTCCTAAGTAGTAATACATATATTATTAAGTAGAATATAAGATTATATTAATTAACAGGTAAATCATGAAATTAAAACAAAACAGTATATATCTTATAGGTATTTTAGTTGTACTTTTATCAATAGCTTTTTATAACTATTTATCAAATAATCACAAAAACTTAGTTTTAAAAGAATTAAAAATAGATGCTCAAAAAGAGTTTCAGAGTTTCAACAGTTCATTAAATGTTAGTTTAGAAGAGTATGAAACTATTTTAAGTTCAATACTATCTAATAAATTTTTTAATGAGTACTTAGATGAAAAAAATAAAGATTATCAAATCTTTTCAAAAGATGAAAATTTCTTTTATAAACAAGAGCTTTTAGAAGACCTATTTTTAACTCTAGCAAAAAATAATAGAGATTTATTTCAACTTAGATATTTAGATAAATTTGGAAAAGAAGTTATTAGAGTTGATAAAAAATTTAAAGAAGTTCAATTAGTCAAAGAATTACAAAATAAATCAAATAGATATTATTTTATTGATACTAAAAAAATTAAAGCTAATTCATTTTGGTATTCATATCTTGATTTAAATGTTGAATATGGGGAAATTGAAGTTCCCTATAAACCTACTTTACGTATTGGAACTCCTGTTTATACAAATGGACAATTTGATGGAATTTTAATTGTTAATATAAATATGGAAAATACTTTAGCCGAGTTGTTAGAGGAAAAAACATTTAAAAAAATAATTTTAGATAAAGACAATCATATTTTAATGTCAAATGACAAAACAATTCCCCAATGGAGTAAATACTTAAAAACTCCAAAATATGTTCAACAAGAATATGAAACATTACTTTTTATAGAAAATATTGACCTTGAAAATAAAGATGAATTAAAATTAGAAATTTTATATGATAATAAAAAGTTAGCAAAAATAACTAATGATTATGAAAACTCTATATTAATTAATTTTATAATTGTAAATATATTTGTTTTATTTATATTACTGTTCTTACTTAAAAATACATATTTAAAAAATGCAATTGATAAAGCAATTAGAAATAAAAATGAGTTAGCAGATAAAATTAACTCTTTTGTAATCATGTCAAAGACAGATTTAAAAGGTAATATAACTTATGTTACTGATGAATTTTGTAGATTAACTGAATACTCTAGAGAAGAATTATTAGGAAGAAATCATCGTATTATAAAAGATTCTAAGATTAAAAATGAAGTATATAAAAATCTATGGGATACTATAAAAGAAGGTAAAGACTTCCATGGAAATCTTAGTATCATAACAAAAAATAGAAAAAGAAGATATTGGGATATAAATATATATCCTGAAAAAGATGAAAACAATGAAATCACTGGCTACATAGCTTATAGAAAAGATAATACTTCTGAAATTATTTTAGAAGAACACAATAAAATACTAGCTAAAGAAGTTCAAGAAAAAACTAGTGAATTAAAAAATACAATCAAACAGTTAAATATTACTAATGAACAATTAGCTAACTTAAATGAAGAATTATCTTGTTCTGATGAGGAATTAAGAGCTCAACAAGAAGAACTAATAGAAAATCAAGACAAAATTTTAGAATTAAGTAACACGAAAGAACAATTCTTATCAAATATGAGTCATGAAATTAGAACACCTCTAAATGGTATTGTAGGTATTACAGATATTTTATTGGCAGATAAAAAATGCCCTGAAAAAATAAAAGAGAGATTAAATATCATAAAATCTTCTTCTAGAATACTTAGAAATGTAGTTAATGATATTTTAGATTTTACTGCTTTAAAAAGTGGAAAAATAAATATATTTGAAAATAATTTTAGTTTAAAGCAGCTTATTTCAAATGTAGATAGTTTAATGAGACCACAAATTGAAAGTAAAGGTTTAAGGTTTATAGTTGACTATGATAAAAATATTAGCCCTGTATTACTTGGTGATGAATTTAGAATTAATCAAATTATTATGAATTTACTTTCAAATTCAGCAAAATTTACTAATGATGGCTTTGTAAAACTATCTGTTTCGCTATCAAGAAAAGGTATCGACACGGAAAAGATTAAGATTTCTGTTATTGATTCAGGAATTGGAATGGATGAAGATATAAAGAAAAATATTTTTACAGCATTTACTCAAAATGATAAATCCAATACAAGTAAATTTAGAGGTACAGGTTTAGGTTTAAGTATTACAAAGCAACTTGTAGAATTGATGAATGGAAATATCTGGTTTGAGTCAAATCTAAATAAAGGAACAATGATGTTCTTTAATCTTGATTTAAAAGTTTCTAAATCAGAAAACAGCATTACTGAACAAACTAGTAATAAATTACTAAAGCTAAAAAATACTCATAAAGCTCTTTTAGTAGAAGATGATGAAATAAATCAAGTGGTAGCTAAAACTTTATTGGAAAATATAGGCTTTCAAATAACAATTGCTAACAATGGTTTAGAAGCCGTAGAGTTTTGTAAAGTTAACAGTTTTGACATAATATTTATGGATATTCAAATGCCTGTTATGAATGGTTATGATGCTACATTGAAAATAAAAGAATTTGATACTAAAACACCAATTGTTGCTTTAAGTGCAGGAGCATTAGCAGAAGATATACATAGATCCCATGAAGTTGGTATGGAAATGCATATAACAAAACCAATAGTTACTAGAGATATAAATAGTGTAATAAAGAGATATTTTCAAATAAAAGATGAAAAGAAAGAAAATGTCAACCCTAATAAAAAATTTAAATCAGTTACATTAGCAAGTGATTTACCTAAAGAATATAAAACTTTTGATTTAAAGAGATTAAATGAAACTTTAGGCGATGAGGATATGGTAATTGATTTATTGAAATTATTCGCAAATAAATATACAAACTATGAAAATGAACTAAAAATGATTGAAGATAATGATGATGCTTTAGAAAAATATGTTCATAAATTAAAAGGTGCAAGTGGTAATTTAAAGATAAACAACATATTTGAATTGTGTCAAAGTTATTTAAATGACAAAGAAGATAAAGAGTATCTTATAAATAAAATTAAAGATAATTTAGCAAAAACGATAGAAGAAATAAATACTTTATCATAAATCTAGTATTACATTTCTAACATCATGAAAAGCTGTGATAATACCTTTGTGATTATCACAGTTTATTTTTTTATATTTTAAGTGTTCATATAATTCTTTATTTGAAACACTTTTCTTACAAAACCTTATTAATCTACAAAGTTTTTTTACATAAATATATCCACTGTATAAACCTCTATAATAGGCTATATCTTCTTCTTTTTCGTTATGATGGTTTATAACAATTTCTATGCATCTATCTTTACAATAATTTGAAATAAATGTTAAATGATGATTTTGTAAATATTTAAATTTCATAAACATATTATATTTCATTTTGTGATTAAAAATCAATATAATTACATTTTGAAATATAATTTATTTAAATTATTTGATATTTAGTTTTTCTTCTATATCTTCACAGATAATATTTAATTTTTCTTTTAACCCATCTATTTTACTTCTATCTAAAGTTTTTTCCAAGTCAAGAGATGATTCACTTAATTCAGAAGCCCCAGCACTAGCACTTAGACCTTTTAAAGAGTGTGCTGTTCTTTTTAGTTCTTCATCATTTAAGCTATTGAAGTCCATAGTTTTATATTTTAATAATCCCTTTACTAACTCTAAATAAGCAGGTTCTATACCCATAACTAAATTAAGTCCATAATCTACATCTAAATATTTAAACTCAGGTATTTGTGAACTGATATTAGATTTTTCTACTTCTTTTTCTTCAATAGTTTCATGTATATTTGAAAACTTATTTATAGTTTCTAACAATTTTTTAAAGTCAATTGGTTTGTTTAAATGGGCATTCATGCCAACTGCTTTTGTCTTTTCAATATCTTCTTTCATTGCATTTGCTGTAAGGGCTATTATAGGAATATCTATATTTAGTTTTCTTATTTGTTTAGTGGCTTCATAACCATCTAATATAGGCATTTGAATATCCATTAAAATAGCATCGTAATCATCTTGATTAGCTTTGAATTTTTCAACAGCTTCTAAACCATTATTAGCAATATCAATTTTTATTCCCTTTGATGTTAATATTTCTGTAATAACTTCTTGATTAACTAAATTATCTTCAGCTAATAACACATAAATACCTTCAAGTGATTTTTCTAAGTTGATGTTTGTTTTAATAGTTGATTTTTTATCTATTTTTTCAAGTTCAATTTCAAAGATAAATTTACTACCAATATTTTCTTCACTTTCACACCATATTTTACCATTCATCATCTCAACAAGTTGTTTACAAATAGAAAGACCTAGACCTGTTCCTCCATATTTTTTTGTAGTTGAACTATCTGCTTGTTCAAATGAATCAAATAATTTATCTTGGACTTCTTTTGGTATACCAATTCCTGAATCAATAATTTCAAATCTCAAATGATTTTTATCAACTTTAAAAACTTTTAACTTAACTTCACCTTGATGGGTGAATTTTATAGCATTTCCTATTAGATTCATAAGAATTTGATTTATTCTTAAAGCATCTCCATAGTAACTTCTACCTAAAGAATGGTCATAATCAACATTAATATCTAAGTTTTTCTCCATGGCATTTATTTCAACCATATTTATTACATTTTGAATTACTTCAAATAAATCAAAATCTTCTTTTACTATTTCTAATTTACCAGCTTCAATTTTACTAATATCCAAAATATCGTTGATTATTTCTAACAAATTGTTTGCTGATAAATTAATTTTTTTAAGATAATTTTCTTGTTTTTTTGTTAGTTCAGTTTCTAGGGCTAATTTTGACATTCCTATAATACCTGTCATAGGTGTTCTTATTTCATGGGACATGTTAGCTAAAAAAGAAGATTTTGTTTTAGTCGCATCTAGTGCTTTTTCTTTAGCTTTTTCTAACTCTTTTTGAGCTTTTTTGATTTCCGTTATATCTTGTATTAATGCTGTAAAAATAGTTTTACTCTCTAAATCAATTTTACCAATTCTAAGGGAAGCTAAAAATTTTGAACCATCTTTTCTTTGTGCGTATAACTCAGCTGTTCTTCCAATAGCTTTTGCAATTCCAGTTCTCATATAGTTTTCAATATATTCATCATGTTTTTCATGGTGGGGAGAGGGTACTAAAATATTTACATTTTGACCAATAGCTTCTACTTTTGTATAGCCAAAAAGATCACTTGCTGCTTTATTAAAAGTCTCAATAATACCTTTATCATTTATTGTAACTATACCATCTAAAGAGCTTTCAATAATATTTGATAAAAACTTTTCAGATTCAATAATTTTAACTGTTTTTTCCTCTACTAAGTTTTCAAGATTATTTTTATAATTGCTTAGCTTTTCTTGGGATTCATTTATTTCATTTAAAATTCTTCTAGCAAGTAATAAAGATATAATTAATAGTAAAGCAAAAATTGAAAATCCAGCAATTTGCAAATAATTTTTGAAATCAATAGATATATTGCTTAAAATAGTTGAAAATCTTGTTTCAAATTTTTCAAGTTCTTCATTAAGCAAAAACAGTTCATTTGAATAATTATTTAAAATATCTTTTTGTTTTTGAGTTAAATTCTTATTATTACTTATAATATTGTGGATATCTTCACCGATTAATTTAATTTTTGTATTTAAATTATCACCTTTTTCCCAAATAATAGTAGCATCTTTAAAAAAGTCTATATTTTTAAAATAATCAAATAACCAAATCATGTTTTTAATATCTTGTGAAGTATTTTTACCTTCACTAAAACCTTCATAGGCTTCTTTAATATCAATATCAGGATTTTGTAAAGCTAATCTTGCTTTTTTTACACCTAAAGGTATTTTAATTTGTGTTAAAAAATTTATGTAATCTGTTTCATTTTGATTGATTATATATCTGCTTAAATAATACACAGAGTTTTTTTGACCCTTTGAATATAATCCTTCTGCTCTAATATATGATTTCAATCCATCTTGAAGTTTTGCTTGAAAATTCATAAAAATAATTAATATACTAGGAACAATAATTAAAATAGATATTATGATTAAAACTTTCTTTTTCAACTCAACTTCTCCTAAATATGATTACACTAAAATGTTTTTTAATACATTGTAACATTAACAACCATTAACTTAGTTTATAAAATAATTTTTTTGAAGTTTATATTTACAAATAATGCTACACTAAAATAACATTCAAATAAGGCACACATATGATTACTAGGATAGTTTTGATTTTTTTAAGTTTTATATCTTTGCATTCAGATGAATTAAAAAATAATCAAATAGAACTAAAAATAACAACCCAGCAGGAAACAAATCTTACTGAAGAAGACATAAAAAATATTCAAACAAAATGGGGATTATTAAGTACTACTAATAAAATAAGTGAAATTTTACAAGAAGAGAAAGAATACATTGTAAATAAAAACTTCAATTTATGTATTAAACCAAATGATTATCCTTTGATAGATTTAAAAGATGATAAACCAATAGGATTAATAGCAGATATTTTTGATTTTATAGCTAAGACAAATAAAATAAATTACACAGTTCAAAAGTTCCAAAATTATAATAGTTTTAATAAAGCAATATTAGAAACAAATACATGTGATGTTGTATTACCAGTAAAATCAAATCAAACAGAATATAATAATATTTACAATTCTGAAGCGGTATTTTATAGCTCATTAGCATCACTAGGAAACAAAAACTCTATATATTTTGATGATTACATAGACTTAACAGGCCATAAATTTTATTCATCTAATAAAGCTCAATATAAATCTTTTAAAAATGCTTATCCAGAGTTAAGTATTATTCTAGAAGAAAATGTGGATAAGATTTTTGAAGCAGTAACAAATAGTCCAAAACACCACTATGTGGCTTTAAAAGAGAGAATAGACTATTTAATAAGAAGTCATGAGTATCATTATGATGGAAAAGAACACTTCAGATTTAATGGTATATTTAAGAAAACTGATATATTTAAGCCTAGTATTGGTGTGTCAAACAAACATCCATTACTTTTAAATATAATTAATAAAACATTGTTAGCTAATAAAAATGAAGTACAAGCTATTATTCAAAACTATTCTTATAAAGATAAAGAAATAGTGTATGAAATAGATTATACAATTTTAGCCTATTTATTAGGAACAGCTATAATAATAATTTCGCTGTTATTATATTACTTTCAAAGAAAACTTGTAGAAAAAACTTCAGCTGTAAATGATGCCCTAACTCAAGTAAGCACAGTAGGATTTCTGCATTTAAAAGATAGAAAAATATTATGGGTAAATGAAAAACTATGTGATATTGTAGGCTATACACAAAAAGAATTAATTGGACAAGATACAAGAATATTTTATAAAAATGATGAAGAATACAAATATTATGGGAATAAAAATTACTCTATTTTAAAAGAAACAGGGAAATTTCAGGAAGAAATTTCATTTTTAACTAAAGATAAAAGAGAGATAATAGTTAGTATTTATGCGAATAGAATAAGTAGTAGTAGTAGTAGTAGTAGTAGTAGTAGTAGTAGTAGTAGTAGTAGTAGTACAGAGATAATGATAACAGTTATTGATATTACTGATAAAAAGAAAAAAGAAAAAGAATTAATTTCTCAAAGACAACAATTTAAAAATTTTATAGAATATTTAGGAAGTAACATTTTTGCTTACAGACATGATCTAAATGGAAATCTTTATTATTTATCAAAAAACTTTGAAAATATAATGGGTTTAAATTTAGAACATGCATTAGGTAAGTCATATGAATCAATTGTAAATTGGGATAAAAATTCTCTAGATATTGCAGATAGTGAATATCAGTTGTTATTTAAAGATATTGTTAAAAACACAAGTTTTATTATGAAATTTGAACATCCAATTAAAAAAGAAACTACATATCTAAAAATTAATGACCATGGCTTATATGATGAAAATAAAAACCTTATAGGAATTGAGGGAATTGCTGAAGATATTACATACCAAGTTAAACAAGATAAAAAACTAGAAGAACTAAATTCGAATCTTGAAACAAGAGTTTATGAACAAACTAAAAAATTAAAAGAAAACTTAGAAAATATGAATTTAGCACAAAAGATATCAAAAATAGGTTCTTGGACGTATGATAAAGTAAATAATCCTAATGATGTTCTTGAGTTATCAGATGAAATGTACAATATATTTGAAATCAAAAAAGGTACTGAGTTCACTTATAAAAAATGGTTAAGTTTTGTTCACCCTGATGACTTAGATGATGTTAATAAAGTATATGAAGATTATCAGACAATTTTTGCTGAATATAATAGTTTTAATTACAGAATTATAACTGTAAATAAAAATATCAAATATGTAAATGTAATCTGGAATAATGAATATGACAGTGATAAAAATTTATTTCATACTCAAGGTATAATACAAGATATTACAAAAGTAATTGAAGATGAAAAATTAAAAGATGAGCATGAAGCACTTTTAATTCATCAAGATAGACTAGCTCAACTTGGAAATATGGTTTCAATGATAGCTCATCAGTGGAGACAACCTTTAAACTCTTTGAGTGTTTGGCAAACTAATTTATTTAATATAATAAAAAATGAAAATATTGATTATGAAAAAGTTGATATGGTCAAAAAGAAACTTTCAAATACTATTCAGTCTTTATCTTTGACTATTGAAGATTTTATGAATTTTTACAAAGAAGATACAAATGTTCAAACATTTATGCTTGTAGACTCAATAAATGAAACAATAGATATAATAGGGCATTCATTGAAAAATAAATCATGCTCATTAAATATTGATATTGATGAAAACTTATCTTTAAAGACATATAAAAATAAATTCCAACAAGTACTATTAGCTTTAATAGCAAATGCTATGGATGAACTAGTAACAAGTAATAAAGATAAAACTAAAATAATAGATATAAAATCAGAAAAAACAGCTAATAAAATTATCATAGTTGTAAGAGATAATGGAAATGGAATTCCTGAAGTAGTTCAAGATAAAATTTTTAATCCATATTTTACTACAAAAGGTAATTTAAATGGTACTGGATTAGGGCTTTACATGTGTAAGCTTATTATAGAGAAAAATATGAAAGGTAAATTATATTTTGATACTAAAAAAGGAAAGGGAACTAGTTTTATTATTGAATTAAATGATTAAATTACAAGTGAATATCCTAAACCATATTCACTTTTAATCAACTCTTTCCCTTCTATAATATTGACTTTCAATTTTATTTTTCTAATATGTTTTTCAACAGACCTTGAATCATAAGGTGCATCAATGAGTTGATTTAATTCTTCTTTTTTTATGTTTCTATTTTTATTTTCATGTAAATAAGAAAAAATTTTTAATTCAACAGGTGTAAAAGATATTTTTTGCCCTTGTAATAAAAAGATATTTTTTTCTTTATCATAGGTCAAGATTGAGGTGTTAGTAGTGTTATTATTTTTATTTATAAGATTTAATCTAGCATTTATTCTTGCTAAGAGTTCATCAGGATGAATAGGTTTAACCATATAATCATCGCTACCTAAATTTAAAGCTTTTATTCTACTATCTACACCAATATTTGCAGAAACTACTATAATACGAGTATCATTTTGTTTTCTTATTTCTTTGCAAACTTCAAAACCTGAAAAGTCAGGTAAATTCAGGTCTAAAATTACTAAATCAACCTTATTAACTTTCATTAAACTTAAACCATCTGTAGAAGTCTCTGCATATAGAACTTTAAAATTATGACTTTCAAGAAAAAATATAATAGCTTCAGCAAATTCTAAATCATCCTCAATCAATAGTAAAGTTTTTGACATTTATTTAAGTTCCCTTTTTAGTCTCATTTTGATGTTATTATTTTATCAGAAAAGTTATTAAAGGTAATAATATGAGTGTTACAAATAAATTATTTTCAGATGATTACAAAGATATTGAAGATTTAGTTAATACAAATAAACTTCTAAAATCTCAAATTGAACTACAAGATAAAGATAAGTTAGTGGCGCTAGAAGCTATGCTATGTAATGTTGCTCATCAATGGAGACAACCTTTATCTGTAATAACTACTTGTGCATCAGGACTTTTATATCTAAGTAAAGAAGGTCATGAAATTGATAAAGAATCTTTGGAAGAAAGTTTAGTAAATATTATTCAAACTTCAAAATACTTATCTGAAACAATTGATACCTTTAGTAATAGTATTAAATCAAAAAAAGATTTTCAACCTATAAATATCTATAATGCTTTAAAAAGAGCAATTCAAATATCAATAACTAATCTTAAACAAAATTCAATAAATATTGAATTTAATTATAAGATTGATGAGAATTTAACTTTAGATTTAAGATTAGGGGAAATTGAACAAGTTATTATTAACTTAATAAATAATTCAAAAGATGCATTTTTAGATAGAAATATTCAAAATCCATGGATTAAAATTGATTCAATCACAAAAGATAATTCTTTAATAATTACAATTGAAGACAATGCAGGTGGTATTTCTGAAGAAATAATATCTAAAATTTATGCTCCATATTTTACAACCAAACATGAATCAGTAGGAACAGGTTTAGGTTTATCTATGGCATATTCAATTATTTCAAATTCAATGAATGGCGAAATAAAAGCTGTTAATACTGTAAATGGTGCTTTATTTTTAATAAATATACCATTTGAAAATTAAAAAGTATCAAAAAAGGATAAATCATGAAAAAAGAAGATATATTAAATGATAAAATCATTTTTATAGTTGATGACGAGTTAGATAGTGCTGAATCTTTAGAGTTTTTATTAAGTGAATATTATAAAAACATCTACACATATAAAAATGGATTAGAGGCGTATACAGCTATAGTAAAAGATGACATAATCCCTGATTTAATAATATCAGATGTTCATATGCCAATGCTAGATGGTGCTGAAATGGTTAATAAATTAAAAATTTCAAAATATGATATTCCTATTGTTTTTATTACAGCTCATTTAGATGCAGTAACTCTAAAGAAAACAATTGAAACTGATCCATTAAGACTAATATATAAACCAATAACACACGTAGATATATTTGTAAATGAGATTAATTCTATAGTTTTAGGGGAATAAAAAAAGCCAAAACGCAAGCGTCTTGACTTTTGTGGAGTGTGATAAACAAAACCTTTTGTCTATCGGTTTTACTAATAAGTAAAACTTAATTACATTAATTTGTCTTTAACAATATTAAGCATCAAATTCCTTCGTCATTAACACCTCCGTATATTGTTTCTACATCACTATTATAACAATTTTTGAATTTAAAACAAACTTAAATTGAATAATATTTTATCAATTTCTCTTTTTTTGCTTAGAAATATCAGACATAAGTAGTGCAATCCACTTTGTTTGATGATTTGAATTGAAAGCAATTTTTAAAGTCATAGTAATAGGAACAGCTAAAAACATTCCTACAATTCCTAATAACCAACCCCATAAAATAAGAGAAAAGAAAATTACTAAAGGTGATAAACCTAGTTCCTTACCCATAAGTTTTGGTTCTAAAATATTAGATATTGAAATATTGATAATAAAATACAATACCATGATATATGCAGTTGTTTGTATATCAAGTTCTATTAAAGATAACAATATAGCAGGAATAGCAGCTACTAATGACCCAATTACAGGAACAAAATTGAATAATACAGCAATAAATCCCCATAAAATAGGGTAGTCAACACCAAATAATATAAGCATAAAACCAATTAAAACACCCGTTAGTAAACTCGTAAAAGATTTTACAATAAAGTATTTTTTGATATTGTGAGAAAATAACTCAAAGTGTTCAAAACTTTTTTGGTTTTTACCAAACAGCATTTTTAATTTTGTTTGAGAAGATTTTGTTTCTGCTAATATAAATGCAACTCCGATGATTACAAGTAAGAATTTACTTAAAAAGCTTCCAATACTTCCAATAAGCGTAGTAGTAACACCAAAGAAAGAACCAACATTTAATGTATCAAATATAGCATCTTTATCTATTTGATAGCCATATTGTCCTGCTAAAGCAATTGTTGAAATGATTAGTTTATTTAATTTTTCTTGATATGCATCAATATTTGATAAAAAATCTTGTAATGATAAGTTGATAATATAAACTGTAAATAAAGTAGCACCAATAAAAATGGATAAAACAACTATATAAGCAAAAAATCGAGGAAAGCCTTTATTTTGCAATAAATTTAATACAGTAGAGAATATTGAACTAATAAAAATAGCTAAAAATAGAATAATAACTATTTCACTAGCTACTTTAATACCTGCTAATAATACTATCGTACAGGCTATATAAAAGAAATAATTTCTTAAATCAACTCTTGGGTGCATATATTAAACCTTATATTAATTGTTTTTTTACGAACTCTAAATAATGACCTTCTTCATCTTCAAGTTCGTCGTGTGTACCTTTTTGGACAATTTGTCCTTCATCTAAAACATAAATCATACTAGCATTTTTAACAGTACTTAATCTATGAGCTATTGTAATAACTGTTTTATCTTCTAAAAAACTTTCTAACTGAGTAAAAAGTTTTGCTTCTGTATGAACATCAAGGGCAGATGTTGATTCATCAAATATAACAACACTAGGATTTGCAATAATCATTCTAGCAATTGAAAGTCTTTGTCTTTGTCCACCACTTAATCTAATACCATGTTTTCCCACTATTGTATCTAATTTTTCTGGCATTTTCATAACAGTTTCTTCAAGTTGTGCTATTTTTAAGGCTTTGTATATTTCTTCATCACTAATATTATTATTTCCCATAGTGATATTAAATCGCAAAGTATCATTAAATAATATTGGCATTTGAAGAACTAAAAAGATATTTTCTCTTAGGGTTTTTTTATCAATATTATCTATACTTACTTTATTGTAGAAAATACTTCCATTATCTTTTTCATAAAAACCAGAAATAACTTGAGCTAAAGTAGTTTTACCACTACCACTTGCTCCTATTAAAGCTACTTTTTCTTTATGATTAATTTTTAAATTTATATCTTTTAAGATTTGTTTTTCTTTATTGTATGAGAAATTTAAATTTTTAACTTCAATATCTAAGTGATTATTATCTAATGCTAATAATTCTTCACCATTGTTTTCAACTTTTAAGTCAAATATTTTGTTTATTCTGTTTATAGCAGCACTTGCACTTGCATATGAGTATTGTATAGTTAAAATATCTTGAACAGGAGTCATAATAAACCATATATATCCAAACATAGCAAACATCATACCAATAGATAAATCACTATAAACAACCAATAATAAACCACTAGCTCTAAAAATTTCAAAAGCAAATAAAAATATAGTAAATGAAAATCTTTCATAAGCAGTACTTTTATATTTGTATTCATTTGAAGTAGTTTTTATAGTTTCTGCTTTATTAATTGCTTTATCAAAAAAGTATTTTTCTTTATTTGAAGCTTTAATTTGACCAAATAAGTCTAAAGTTTGAGATATGTTGTCTTGAAATCCTTCAACTGCTTTGTTTTCTTCTTTTTTTAATACGCCAGTTTTTTTAGAGATTTTTTTAGATAAGAGCATTATTAAAGGCTGTATAAACAAAATCATAAGACCTAAAATAGGATCAATAGTGATAATTACAATGGCAACAGCTAATAAAGTTAATACAGATGCTATAAATTTACTAGCAACAGATACAATAAAATTATCTAAAGTATCAACATCTGTAACTAAATTTGCAGCAATTGCTCCTGAACCTAAGCTTTCATATTCATTCATATTAACTTTTTCAAGATGGCTTAAAAGTCTAACTCTAATATGATAAGTAATGTATTTAGATAGATAAGTAAAAATTTTAGTTATGTAAACACCAGCTATGAAATATACCAATCTTAGGAATATTACTGCAGCTGCTACAATAGCAATATAAAAAAATGCACTAGAGCTTCCAAAAAATGCATCAATTGTATTTACAGTAATACCTGGTTTTTCAAGTAAAACCTCATCAACTAAAACGGGTAAAAGTAAAGGTATAGGTACACTTACTAAAATGGCAAATAAAGTTATCATTTGCCCTAGTATTAGTTGTTTTTTATTCTGTAGTAATAGTTTTAATATATATTTAACAGAGATTTTTTCATTCATTTAGGTTCAAATTAGAATTTACTTTCTTTGATTTCAAGTTCTTCATCTGGTCCAATCATTTTTTCACAGATTTCAAGCTTCATACCATCATGAAACTCACAGTTTAGTCCACACTTAAATGTTGCAGTTTTAGTAATACCTAAAATATCAAGTTGTTTTTTTGATTCTTCTTTACAAATCTCTAATGTATCGAAAGTCATAGGACTTTTCATATTTCTTTTAGTGTTGTCTTTATCAGGATAGATAAATGCTGTCCATTTTTCTTCTTGAGCACCCCCAAGGCATCCTGTGAATAAAACAGCAGCAGTAGAAACTAAGAATATATTTTTAACCATGTATCTCTCTTTAAATTTTTTGTTGAGTATAGTGTAAACTTTTTTATATATTGATAAAAACAATTCTTATACAATAGTGTGTTATACTTTTTAAATAATAATCAAATTTATAAAGGCGTTTTTAAATGAAAAAAATCTTTCTAGTTTTTGCAATACTTATCTCTTTATCTTATGCAAAAGAAGACTATTCAGAAATGAGCAATGAAGAACTAATTGCAATAATGGGATATATCAAAGATAAAAATAAAAAAGAATTCAAAAAAGAGTTAAAACAAAGAGTTCCTACAATGAACGAAAGAGAAAGAAAGTTCTATGAAAAAAATTTAAAAAACCAAAAGACAAATAAATGAAAAATAAAATACTTTTATTAGAAGATGATTTAACTTTAAATGAAACTCTTAGTGAATATCTAGAAGATAACAACTATGAAGTGGTTAGTTCTTATACAGGTCAAGAGGCTTTAGAAAAAGCTTATGAAGAGTATTTTGACTTATTTTTATTTGATGTAAATGTACCCGATATAAATGGATTTGAATTACTAAAAAAACTAAGGGATGAAGGAAATGATACTTCTTGTATATTTATTACTTCATTAAACTCTATGGATAACTTAGAAGAAGGCTTTAATAGTGGTTGTGATGATTATATTAGAAAGCCATTTGAACTTAAAGAGATGCTTATAAGAATTAATACCATTTTAAAAAGAGATTTAGCTACAAAAAAAGACACAATAAAACTAGCACAAGGTGTTGAATTTGATAGTAAAGCAAATGTTTTATTACAAAATGGAGTAGATGTTAGATTAAATCAAAAAGAGTTAAAACTTTTAAAACTATTTTTAAAACATCCAAATGAGTTATTAAATCATGAAAGAATTTATGAGTTTGTATGGGATTATGATGAAGAGTATAGTGATAACTCTTTACGAACATATTTAAAAAATTTAAGAAAATATTTGGGGAAAGAGAAAATTGTCAGTGTTAAAAGACTTGGATATAGATTTAACCAAGAGTGAAACTAGAACACTTTTAGGTTTTATTGCTTTATATTCTATACTTATTATTGTTATATTAAGTATTTCTTCATTTGTGTATTTTAATTCACAAAAAGATTTAATGCTACAAAAGAAAAGGCAAGTTCTTCAAGAATATGCCAATGACTTTATGTTTAGACTAAAAGATCTACATGTAAACTTTGACAAATATCAATTTTATCCAAGAGACGAAAAATTTAATTCAGCAATATTTGATAGTGATAAAACTTTGATTTTTTCAACACTAAACTCACAAAATATAGAATTTGATGAAGTAGCTTATACATCAAATAATCAAATACACTTTATAAATCAACCTGAATCATACTATTTAGGTGCAAAATATATAGTAATTGAAATACCTGATGATGGTATTTGGAAAAGTGCTGTCTTAAAAGAAATAGGTATATATTCATTTTTTATGTTTATTTTTATGGTTATTGTTGGATATTTTATGTCAAAACTTTTTATAAAGCCTATGAAAGACTCTTTACATTTGTTAGATAGATTTATAAAAGACACTACACATGAATTAAATACACCTATAAGTGCTATTATGCAAAATATAGAGATGATAGATAAAGATAATTTAGATGATAAAACTATCAAAAAGATAAATCGTATTGAAATAGGTGCTAAAACTATTTCTAATATTTATGAAGACTTAACTTTTCTAACTTTAAAAAATAAATTAATATCTCAAAATGAAAACTTAAATCTTACTCATATTATAAGTCAAAGGGCAGAATACTTTAAATCTTTAGCTAATAGCAAGAAATTGTCTATAAATCTTGATTTACAAGAAGAGGTATATTTAAAGTGTGATAATAAAAAGATATCAAAACTTATTGATAATTTACTTTCTAATGCAATAAAATACAATAAAGTAAATGGTTCAATTAAAATCAGTTTAAAAAGCAACTATTTTGAAGTAATTGATACAGGAATTGGAATATCTAAAGAAAATCAAGAGAATTTATTTAAAAGGTACACAAGATTCAACACAAGTGCCGGTGGATTTGGAATAGGGCTTAATATAGTATCTTTAATTGCTAAAGAGTATAATTTAAAAATAGATGTTAGTTCTGAACTAAATAAAGGTACAAGGTTTAAAGTGTCATGGTAAAAAAACTATTAATAGCTGTTATTATATTTAATACATATTCATTTGCTTCAAGTTATGAAAAAAATTGTGTAGCATGCCATAATAATATGATAGTAAGTATAGATAAGTTTTTTTATAGATACTTATTAAAATATAGTAGTGAGAAAAATGTTAAATCTTCCCTTGCTGAATATCTAAAAAACCCCAATAAAGATAATACAATTATGCCTAATGCTTTTATAAAAAGATACGGTATAAAAGAAAAAACTACATTAAATGATGATGAATTAATTGAAGCAATAAACGAATATTGGGACATTTATAAGGTATTTGGTAAACTTCAATAATCACAACTTCAAAGTTCCACAATAGCTTCACAAATATATTTTAAACTTCACTTATAAAAAAAGAAAATCAGGAGTTTAAAATGAAAACTTTCTTCAAAAAAATACTAATAGCAACATCAGTTTTAACATTAAGTTCAATAAGTTTATTTGCAAATTATGAAACTAATACAACTTTTGCAAAGGTTTCATATAGTGAGCCTATATATACATTTGTAAATAAAAAAGTTAAAGAGTGTTATGAAGTTCCTGTACAAAAAAGAGTTTATAGAAATGATAATTATAGACACAATAGTTCTTATGATACAAACTCAATTGGAGTTGATACATTAATTGGAGCAACAATAGGTGTAGTATTAGGAAATCAAATAGGTAAAGGTAATGGAAAAACAGCTGCAAAAGTTGTAGGTGGAATATTAGGAGCTGCTGTTGCTAATAATTCTAGAGAATACAAAGATGATTATAGATCATATGATAGAAGAGCCGAACCTAGATATGAGACTGTATATGAAACAAAATGTGAGACAAGAAAAGGTCCTAAAAAGAAAAGAGTAATTACAGGTTATAAAAATTACTTTTCATTTAATGGAGAACAATATACAAAAATTAGTGATAGACCACTAAGAAAAGTTAGAATAGAACAAACTATCAGTTTTTAGAAATCAATTTTAGATATAATCCCCTTTATGAATAAACCTATACAGTTAAAAGAAGAACTTGAGGGGATAATATCAAATCTTCAAGAAAACAACTATATCAAAGCCCATGATGATTGTGAAGACTTATGGAGAAAATATAAAAATGATGATTCCACAAGAGAAGAGTCATATATACTTAAAGCTTTTGTAAATGGTATAGCTACATTAGAACTACTTAATATGAAAAGAATAATTCATAGTCAAAATGTATGGAAAACATTTAAGAAATATGAGTATTTAATAGAAGATTTAAACTCACTAAATAAAGAACAATACAAACAATTACAAAAAATAATATATACAATTAAAGAAAAATTAAATGAAATTTGAACAAGACCATAGGGAAACTCTATTTTCTATTATAAAATCAAGAAGAGATGTTAGAGGAAATAGATTTATTGACAAAAAAATTCCAAAAGATATCTTAAATAAAATACTACTAAGTGCAAATCATGCTCCATCTGTTGGTTTTTCTCAACCATGGAGATTTGTAATAATCGAAAATAAAAAGACTAAAAACCAAATTTTTAAAGACTTTAAAAAAGAAAACAAAAAAGCAAAAAAAATCTTTAAAGATAGTAAGATTTATAGTAGTCTAAAACTAGAAGGAATTAAAGAAGCTGATTTAAACATAGCTGTACTATATAAAAAACCTAAAAAAGATATCTTAGGACAAACTAGCCAAAGAAAAATGGGAGAGTACTCAACTGTATGTGCTATTCAAAATATGTGGCTAACTGCAAGAAGTTTTAATATAGGAATGGGTTGGATTTCTATATTAAAACCTAAAAAAGTTAAAAAAATCATAGGACTTACAAAAACTCAAAGAGATGAATATAAATTAATTGGATATTTTTCTTTAGGATATGTTGATAAATTTTATGAAAAACCAGAGTTAGAAAAACTAAAATGGGAAAATAAAAAATCTTTAAATGAGGTTGTTCTAAATTGGGAATAAAAACACCTTTAAGCTTAGATGATATAAATGAAGCTTTAAAAGATACTATCACTTTTAAAAACATAAAAGAGTCTACCCATGGAGCAACAGACACTGTTTATTTTTGTGATGACAAATATGTACTAAAAGTATATGAACAAAGTAGCAAAAAACAGTTAAGTGATGAAATAAAACTTCATAATTACCTAAAAGCGTATGAAAATTTAAAGATATCAAAGCTTTATAGTTATGAAATTTTTCAAATCAAACAAAAGCCTTGTTTATTATTTGAAAAAACAAAAGGTTCTGTAGTACAAAAAGTTAAAAAAACTCACTTAGAACAAATAGCTAAGTTTTTAAAACTTTTTCATAATAAAACAAAAGGTTTTACTAATGAAAATAAAAACATTTTTAATAAAGAAAACCTTTTAAACCTAATCAATAAAACATCATCAAAAGATTTATTAGATATTTATTCACAAATACAAATAGAAGAAAATAATGATGGTTTAATTCATGGAGATTTGTTTATAGATAATGCAATATTTTTTGAAGATAAACTAAATGCAGTAATTGATTTTAATGAAGCTTGTGTTGGAGATTATAGATTTGATTTAGCAGTTGTTGTTATGTCTTGGTGTGACTTTAGAAAAGATAAATTTCTAGATGAGGTGAATTTTTTAATAGAAAACTATGGTGACTGTATAATTATAAATTCCCTATTAGAATATATAAAATATGCATGTTTATATTATATGACAACTAGAAAGCTCGTAAATAGGGACTTTAGTGATTTGATGGATAAATATATATTTTTAAAGGATAAATTGTATGAATAACTTCAAACATGGTGGAGATGTAAAAAGTTTTGCTTTAAAACTTAACTGCAAAGAAGAAGAGATTATTGATTTATCTTCAAATATAAATTTTATAAAACCAAAAATAGATATAGATTTAAATAAGTTAGATATTTCTAAATATCAAAACTATGATGACTTTTATAAAAAACTAGCAAAGTTTTATAAAGTAAATAAAAATGAATTAGAAATTTTTAATGGTGGAAGTAGTGCTATTTTTTCATTTATTAGAAACTCAAAAAGTAAGGATGTTTATATATATTCACCAGCTTATTTAGAGTATAAAAAAGCTTGTAAAATTTATGATAAGAATGTCATTTTAATCAATAGATTTTATAAAGACAAACAAAAAGAATATATAAAAAAAGGTTCAACAATAATATTTGTAAATCCTTCGACACCTGATGGTAAATACTATAACTTAAATAAAAGTTTAAAATACTGGGAAAGAAAAGAGTGTGAAGTTTTAATTGATGAATCATTTATTGATTTTACAAACAAAAGGTCTTGTATAAACGAAATAAAAAATTATAAAAATCTATATATTCTAAAATCAATGACAAAGTTTTATTCTTGTGCTTCAATTAGATTTGGTGTAATCATTTCAAATAATGAAAACATAAAAGAAATAAAAGCAAAAGAACCATTATGGAAAATATCAATATATGATAGAACTTTTATAGAAAATATCATAAAAAACAAAGAGTTTATTAAACAAACTAAAATAGAAACTAAAAAAGCAAAAAACTATCTAGAAAATATCATAAAAGAAAGTAAACATTTTATTAGCTACAAAAAAAGTGATGCAAACTTTTATTTAGTAGAGCTAAGAAGTATTACAGCTAAAAAGTTTCAAGATAAACTTGCTAAACACAAAATTATGATTAGAGATTGTTCAAATTTTGATTTTCTCAATAAATACCATATAAGAATAGCTGTTAAGTCCATAGAAGATTTAGAAAAATTTAAATTTGCTTGTGAAAGTATTTAAGTAATATGTTTTTTGATGTAGCTTTATTTTCTTATATTATAGACAGAGTTTTTGGAGAGTTTAGTTTTTTTAGACAACTCAAACATCCAATTATCTTTATGGGTGATTTTGTTAAATGGTTTGAAAAAAGGTTTTATAAAAATAGTGTTTTTAGAGGTTTTTTACTTACAATTAGTTTATTAACGGCAGTTTTTATAGTTTGTTTTATTCTTGATTATTTTATTGATAACATTTATTTACTTGCTTTAATATGCTCATTTAGTATTTCTTCAAAAATGCTTTATGATGCAGTGAAAGAAATAATCTCTAATCCAAGTAAAATAAAGTATTTAGTATCAAGGGATACAGAAAATCTTTCTAATAGTGATATTAATAAAGCAGCTGTTGAAACCTATGCTGAAAACCTTAGTGATGGGGTTATTGCACCATTATTTTATTTAGTTTGTTTTGGAATTTATGGAGCTTTTTTATATAAAACTGTAAATACATTAGATTCAATGGTAGGTTATAGAAATGAGAAATATGAAAAGTATGGAAAGTTTTCAGCTAGATTAGATGATATTTTAAACTATATTCCTGCAAGAATAACAGCTATTTTAATTTCTATTTTATTTTTATCTAAAAAAGCTTTATTAAGTTTTTATTCATTTGGAAAACAACATAAAAGTATAAATGCAGGATTACCAATAAGTGCTATGGGTTTTTGTATAAATGCTAAATTAGGCGGAGATACTGTTTATTTTGGGAAACTTACAAAAAAGCCTATTTTAAGTCAAGGTGAGGAAATAATCACATCAAATCATATTTTAAAAGCGATTGCCTTTAGAAATAGACTTGATATATTGATTATAATTTCATTTGGTTATATTGTATTTTTATAAAAGAGATTTTACCTAGGATCTCTTTTTGTTGTTTTTCTTTTCTTTTGTTTAGCTGGTTTTGTTTTTTTCTTTGGAGCTTCTTTTTTCTCATGAGTTTTCTTTCTAAATTCATGTGCTTTTACTTTAGGAATAACTTTTCTAGGTTGTTTTTCTTCTAATTCAAAACCATCTATTACTTCCCTTGGAACTTCTATAATAAGTTCTTTTTCAATAGCTGCCATCATAGGATAATCTCTAACACAAAGAAGTGTTATAGCTTCACCTTCGTTTCCTGCCCGTCCTGTTCTTCCAATTCTATGAGTATAATCAGTAATACTTTGAGGTAATGCATAATTAACAACAACAGGAAGTTTTTCAATATCAATTCCCCTTGCAGCTATATCAGTTGCCACAAGTACTTTGATTTGGTTTTCTTTTAGTTTTCTAAGTGCTTTTGCCCTTGCTGTTTGTCTTATATCACCATGAATACATGCGGCTTTTAATCCATCTAACTCTAGGTGTTCTACAAGTAAATCAGCTTGTTTTTTTGTATTTACAAATACTAACACACTTTCAAAGTTTCTAGAGCCTATAAGATATGATAAAACTTCAGCTTTTTTCTTGTCATCCACTAAAATAATTTGTTGTTTAATTAAATCAACACTACTTCTTTGATCTACAACTTCCACAACAGCAGGATTATCTAAAAATTCTTTAGCAAGTTTTTTTACATTTTGATTTAATGTTGCACTGAACATTAAAATCTGTCTTCTTGTATTTGCTTTAGAAAATATTTTTTCAATATCTTCTAAAAATCCCATAGCAAGCATTGTATCGACTTCATCTACAACTAATTTATTTACAGCTGTCATGTCAATTGTGTTGTTTCTTATATGCTCATTTAATCTACCTGGAGTAGCAACTACAATATCTACACCATTTTCAAATTTTCTGATTTGGTCACGTGCTGAAACACCTCCAAATACAACAGCTCTTTTGATGTTATCAAGATATTTACTATAATCATCAATTGCTTTAATAATTTGTTTAGCTAGTTCTCTAGTTGGAGTTAGAATTACAACTTTTAAAGGATTTGCATTAACTGTTTTTTTAGATAATTCTTCAAGTATTGGAATTAAAAATGCAGCTGTTTTACCTGAACCACTTTGTGCAGTTCCTAGTATATCTTTTCCTTTTAAGGCGATTGGAATTACTTTTTGTTGTATTTCTGTTGGAGTCTCATAATCTAAATCAATAAGAGCATTTATGATGTTTTTGTTGATTTTTTCAGAATTAAAAGTTTTAATGATGTATTCCTTATTTATTTAATATTCGTGATTATATCTAAATTATTATAAACATAATAAAACGTACATTTTACACTACAAACATATCTAATTAGATGATAAGATTATGTAATTAGTGTGTTAAAAAGGATGTAAAATGATTAAGATAGGAATTTCATCATGTTTATTGGGAAATGTAGTTAGATATGATGGTGCAAATGCAAAAGATAAATTTATAGCGAACAAATTAAGTGAATACTTTAGTTTTGTTCCTTTTTGCCCTGAACATCAAATTTGGGGAACTCCAAGAACTACAATTAGACTAGTAGATAAACAAGATATAGGTATCAGAGTAGTTACTTCAAATGAAGGTGTAGATTTAACAGATGAGCTAGAAGCTGTATCTGAAGAAAATGCTAATGAAGTTGCAGAACATGATATTTCAGGATTTATTTTAAAATCAGGTTCTCCAACTTGTGGATTAGAAAGAGTAAAAGTTTATAAAGAAATAAATGCTCCTACAGAGAAAAAAGGTGTAGGAATGTTTGCAAAAAAACTTAAAGAAAAGTACCCTTATTTACCAATTGAAGAAGAGGGTAGATTAGGTGATGCATGGTTAAGAGAAAACTTTTTAATGCAAGTTTATGCTTATGATGATGTACATAAATTAGTTGCTTCTAAACCTGCATTTAAAGACTTAGTGGAATTTCATACAAAATATAAATATTTAATTATGGCAAAAAGTGATACATCTTATAAAGTATTAGGAAATATAGTTGCAAACCATGAGAAAAAAGATATTGAAACTGTATTAGAAGAGTATAAGTTAGAATTTTTAATAGCAATAAATAAAAAAGGAAATGTTTCTAAAACATTTAATGTTTTACAACATATTTTTGGATATTTCAAAAAACTAATTACTCCAGATGAAAAAGAAGAAATTTTAGAATCATTAAATGAGTATAAAGAGAAAATTATTCCTTTAATTGCTGTGATTAAATTAATTAATATTTATGTTAAGAGATTTGATGTTGAGTATTTAAAAACACAAAAGTTTTTAAATCCTTATCCAAAAGAATTAGCTTTAAGATCGGATATCAAGGCATATAAATAATGAAGCAAATACTTTGGTTTAGAAGAGATTTAAGAATCAAAGATAATGCAATACTTGCAAATGCAAAAGATGAAGTATTGCCTATCTTTATTTTTGATACAGATATCTTAGATAAGTTAGACACTGATGATAAAAGAGTAACTTTTATCTATGAAAGTGTTAAAAACTTAAAAAATGACCTAAGGGCTTTAGGTTTAGATTTAGAAGTTTTTTATGGTAAACCAAAAAGTATTTTTACGAATTTAGCCAAACAAGGATTTGATGAAGTTTTAGTATCAGCTGATTTTGATGACTATGCAAAAAATAGAGATAATGAAATTGAAAAGATTATTGCATTAAAAAGATTTTATGATAGTTTTTTAATTGAACCTAATGATGGACTTAAAGCAGATGGTACACCGTACAAAGTTTTTACACCATTCTATAAAAACTTAAAGTATATCTGGCAATCAGATGCTTTAAATGAATATGATTCAATCTCAAATATAAAAAGTCTAAAATTAGCTGATTATAAATTTAATGATATTTTACCTTTAGAATCTATGGGTTTTTCAAAGGTTTTATTGCCTGATTTTTTAAATAAAACTGCTTATGAAATATTAGATGAATTTAAAGAAAAAATAAAAAACTACACAAAAGGTAGAGATTATTTTTATTTAGATAATACTTCAAGTTTAGGTGTACATTTTAGATTTGGTTTAATTAGCCCTAAAATAGCATTTAATATTGTTAAAAAATTTAATGTTACAGATGATGAAAAAGAGTTTTTTATAAGAGAGCTATTTTGGAGAGAATTTTATAATTATATTTTATATCATTTTCCAAAAAGTGAATTTGAAAACCTTAATGGCATAAATGTAAATTGGAATAACAATGAAGAAGATTTTAAAGCTTGGTGTGAGGGAAATACAGGTGTCGCTTTAATAGATGCTGCTATGAGAAAGTTTAATGAAACGGGAACTATGCATAATAGATTAAGAATGATTGTTTCATCTTATCTTACAAAAAATTTACTAATTGATTGGAAATGGGGAGAAAAATATTTTGCTTCAAAATTATTGGATTATGAAGCTAGTTCAAACATAGGTTCATGGCAATGGGCTGCTAGTACAGGAGCTGATAGTGTTCCATATTTTAGAGTGTTTAATCCATATTTACAATCAAAAAAATTTGATAAAGATGGAATATTTATTAAATCTGTTATTAAAGAATTGAAAGATGTTGATTCAAAACTATTTCATGTAGAAAATGCATTACAAGAAGATATGTTTGTGGAATACCCAAAACAAAGAGTTACTATAGATTTTTCTAGAAAAAGAGCTATTGAAGAATTTAAAAGAGCAAATAATGAAAAAAATTGATGTTGCAGTTGTAGGAAGTGGAATAGGGGGAAGCCTATTTGCTAAATTAAACAAAAATAAAAATCTTAAATTATTTGAAAAAGATAGTAATCTTGGTGGATGTGCTAGTACTTTTAAAAGATATGGACATCACTTTAATGCAGGAGCCACTACTTTTGTAGGATATGAAAACAATCATGTATTAAAAGAAATCTTTGATGAAGTGGATTTTGTACCAAATATTTCAAAAAGTGATGTAGCTTTTAGAACTATTCAAAATGGTCAAATTGTTGATAGAATAAAAGACTTTGATTTGTTTTTAGAAAATTTGAATAAAGTTTATTTTCATGAAAATAACTATAAGTTTTGGAAGAAAATAAAAGAAATTGATGAAAAATTTTGGCAATTAAAAAATGTATACTTTTCAAAATACTGTTTAAAATCATATCTAAATACATCATATTTTATTTTTGAATTATTAAAAACCTTTGGAACAGATCTATTAAAAAGTGCAGATGGTTTTATCAATAGTGAATTACCAAATATTTCAAAAGAGTATAAAACCTTCATAAATGCTCAACTTCTTATAACTCTGCAAACAACATCTGAAAATGCTACATTATTATCTATGTCATTGGGATTGGCATATCCATTTCATGATGTTTTTTATGCAAATAAAGGAATGGGTAATATTTTTGATGAAATGTTAAAAGATGTTGATGTTCATAAAAAAGAAGAAATCTTAAAGATTATTAGAAGAACTGATGGTTATGAACTTATTAGTTCAAAGGATAGTTATTTTGCTAAAAATATTGTATTAAATTCTACAATATTTGATTCAAAAAAGCTTTTTGATGATAAAAAGATAGTTAAATACTATGATAATTATGATTTTAGTGATCAAAGTGCTTTTGTAATATATTTAGTAATAAACTCTAACAAAGAGTTTCTAAATCATTATCAAGTTTTATTAGATGAAAATATCACTAATTGTATATCAAACTCCTTTTTTATATCTGTAGCAAAAAAAGATGATGAAAAACTTGCTAAAAATGGTTTAAGTGTTACAGTTTCTACACACACTAAAGCAAAATATTGGAATGATTTAAAAAAGAATGATGTTCAAGAATATGAAAAACAAAAAGAGATAACTCAAAATGAAATCTTAAATGAGTTAAAAAATAGTTTAGATTTAAAAGATGATGAAATAACTCTGAGTTTTAGTGGAACTTCAAGTAGTTTTAATAACTATATTAATAGAATTAATTGTGGTGGAAAAGCAATAAACTTTTCTACAGTAACTCAACTTCCAAGTGCTAAAACTCCGTTTGAAGGTTTATATAACGTTGGCGATACTGTTTTTGCAGGTCAAGGTTGGCCAGGTGTTGCATTGGGTGTAAAAGTATTACATAGGGACTTTAATGGTAAGTGTTGAATTAAAAATCTCATTTAGAGATTGGTTATATATTATATTAATTGGCGCATCTTTTGGATTTTTGATTTCAATATTCTTTTATTTTTTATCTACAGAATTACAACAAATTGAAACTATTTATTTTTCTGTTTTTACAGCAGTTAGTGTCTCTTTGTTCGCATTTTTTCTAATAAATTTATCTAATAATTATATACTGCCCCATGTAGATAAAAAGTTTTGGTATCTAATTAGTTTTGTTTTTTCTTTTTGTTCTGGAAGTTTAGGCTTTTCATTTTCATATCTTTTGTTTTCAGTTTTTGAAGGAATTACAGTAATTGGAATTTTAAATCCATATTGGATATATATTTCTATCACTATTGGTTTTTTAACTTTTTTAATTGGACTAATTTTACATCAATTTATTTCTATGAAACATAAAAATGAATCAATTAAATCAGATGTTTTAGAGTCAAAAATCAAAGCACTTGAAAATGAATTAAATCCTCATTTCTTGTTTAATGCCTTAAATTCTGTATCAGAACTTATTTATGTTGACCAAGCAAAAGCAGAAAAAGCAGTTTTAGATATATCAAATTTTCTTAGAAATGCAATCTATAAAAGTAGTTTAATTACACTTGAAAATGAAATTAGTATGCTAAAAACTTATGTAAATATTGAAAACATAAGATTTTCAGATAAAATAAAACTAAATATTGATGTTCATACAAAACATTACTATTTAATGATTCCCAAATTTTCGATACAATTACTTGTCGAAAATGCCATTAAACATGGTTATTTAGGTGATGATTTAATTATTGATATAAAATTTAACGAAGATGATTATTCTATTGAAGTTACAAATAATGGAAAAGTTTCAGATAAATTAAAATATGGAACAGGTTTAAATAATCTAGCAAATAGATTAAAGTTCCAAAATGTTGGAACATTAAAATATAAAACATTAGAAGATAAAATGATGTTTATAATCAAACTACACAAGGATAAAAATTGAAAATATTAATAGTAGATGATGAAAAATTAGCAATAAGTAGGTTAACAAGACTACTTAATGACTTAGGATATGATGATATTACATCATTTGATAATCCAGTTGATGCTGTAAAAGAAGTAACAAAAACAAGTTATGATGTAGCATTTCTAGATATATCTATGCCTGCTATGAGTGGAATTGAGTTAGCTGATACTATATTAAGTCTAAAAAACAACATCTTTGTTGTATTTCAAACTGCTTATGAAGAGTATGCATTAGAAGCTTATAAAGCAGGAGGTCTAGCTTACTTATTAAAACCTGTAAATACAGATGAATTACAAAAAGTGATGACTAAAGTAATTGAATACAGTAAACAAAGTTTAGATTCAAAAAAAATAGTTGGAAAAAGAGGCGATAAACTTTATTTAATTGATATAGATGATATATATTATATTAAAGCTGACCTTGATGAAGTTATTATAAAAATAAAAGAAACAGACGTTTATGTAAGAAGAAAAATTGGAGACTTAGAAACACTATTGAGTGGAAAAAACTTCTTCAGAGTTCATAGATCATATATCGTAAATGTAGATAAAATTAAATCTATGAAAAGTGTTGAACAATCTAAATTACAAATAAGTTTTGATTCTATTTCTGATATTGTTACATCATCAAAAGATGGTGCTAAAGAATTCAGAGAATACATTGAGAAGAGAAGTTTATAAACTAACATTTAAACTCTATTAAAAAACAGTCCTAATCCCTATAATGTTCGAGTATAAAATATTTTAGTGAGGATTGTTTTTATGGTAACATTTATAAAAAAATCATTTATAAACTGTAGTATTGAACAACTATTCGATTTTCATTTAAACACACAAAATTTAACTAAAATTACTCCAAATGATATTAAGTTAAATTTATTAACACACAACTTTACACCAAAACAATCTGCTACCTTAGAAATAATAAGCACTAAATATTTTATACCCACGTATTGGAAAATCGAAATAGAAAAACTAGATAGACCAAACATTCTTGTAGACAAGGCATTGAAATCACCTTTCAAATCTTGGGTGCATGAACATAAGTTTGAAAATGTAGATGGTAAAACGCAACTGATAGATATTATAAAATTTGAAATGCCATTTGGAATATTTGGTAAATTGTTAGCGCCATTAATAAAAAAAGATTTAGAGAAAATGTTTACTTTTAGACATACTCAAACAAAAGAAATTTTAGAAAGTAAGGATTAGCAAGTGAAAAATGCAATAGTTTTAATGAACATGGGTGGACCAAATAATTTAGATGAAGTAAAAGTTTTTCTAACTAACATGTTTAACGATAAATACATTATCGGAGCTCCACAACCAATTAGAGCTATGATAGCTTGGCTTATTACCTCTAAAAGACTTGGAGAAGCACAAGAAAACTACAGTTTATTAGGTGGAATGTCACCAATTGTAGGTCATACAAAAAGATTAGTTAGAAGATTAAATAGAGTTTTAGATGATGCAGATGTATTTCATGTTATGAGATACACACCACCATTTGCAGATGAAGTGATGCCAAAATTAAAAGATTATGATAATATTTATGCAATACCAATGTATCCTCATTATTCTAAAACAACAACAAGATCTTCAATTGAAGATGTAATGAAATATGCAAAAAAATTAAAAATAGACCACAAAATAAAAACATTAGACTCATTTTACGATAACGAAAGTTATAATAAAGCAATCGTTGAAAGGATAGTTGAAGCCCTAAAAGGTGAAGATTCTAAAGATTTTGAATTGATATTCTCAGGACATGGATTACCTCAAAAGGTAGTTGATAAAGGTGACCCTTATCAAAAACATATTTTAGCAAACGTTGAAGCTGCAAAAAAAGAGTTAGCTAAACAAGGTATAGAATTTAAGAAAATCCATGTTGCTTATCAATCTAGATTAGGTCCACTAGAATGGTTAAGACCATATTTAGACGATAAATTAAAAGAAATAGATTCTAAAGTTGTAATTTATCCTATCTCATTTACAGTTGATAACTCTGAAACAGAGTGTGAGCTTGATATAGAGTACAAAGAAGTTGCTGATGAATTAGGTATAAAAGATTACAGAGTAGCAAAAGCACCTAATCATAACGAGCACTTTATGAATACAATTATAGAACTATACAACGATTTAAATAAAGAAAAATAACTTTTCTTTATCTTCTTACACAACTCAAAGTTACTTTCATATATAATACAATATAACATTAATATAAAGTATTATATATGAAAAACAATATCAAATTTTTCTCAATTATTAAAAATATATTTCTAAATAAAGTTTATTTAGGTATTTTGCTAGGTAGTATTGTTTCAATGCTTTTATTGAGCTTATTATATTTTAAATATATTGCTCCAAGTTTCTATACACAAATGATGTCAAATGTTACAGATGAAGCCAAAAGAATTGGTACACATATAAAATGGCATCAAACAGAAAATATAGATTTTAGAAAACTAGAAAAATTAAGAAGAGATTTTGACCTATACAAAATTAGACTATTCGATGAAAATGGATTCATAGTTCTATCAACAGTTAATACTGAAATAGGTAAGGAAACGACTTATAAGTACTTTAAAACAATTTTACCAAAGGGTGACATATACTATAAAGTTGGTAGAAAAATACAAAATAATAAAGAAATAGATGTTGCAGAAATTTATGTACCTATAATGCTAGGAAATAAATTCAAAGGTGCAAGTGAAATTTATTTTAATATTACTGAACAAAAAAATGACTTTCAAAACTTATTAGATAAAACAACAAATATTTTAATTTTAGCTTTTGTTGTTTTTATTTCAATTTTGTTTATTGTTTTATTTTTCTCTAGTAAAAATAATTTGTTACAAAAAAATAAAGAATTAATGCTATTTGAACAATCAAAATTAGCTTCTATGGGTGAAATGATAGGTAATATTGCCCATCAATGGAGACAACCATTATCAATGATATCAACAAGTATCACAGCACTTAAAGCAAAAAATGAAATGGGTATCATGGATAAAAAAGATTTAGATGATACAGTAAAACATGTTGTGAATTCAGTGAATTATCTTTCAACTACAATTGATGATTTTAGAAACTTTTTTGATAAAGATAAAAATATAACAAATGTAAATATCAAAGATTTAATTAACTCTACACATACTATTGTAAATGATAATCTTGTAAGCAACAATATAATTTTGTATAAAGATTTAAATGATATTCAAGTTGAAGTTTTAGAAAATGAATTAAAACAAGTTCTTATAAACATAATAAATAATGCAAAAGATGCTCTTTTAAGTGATAAAAATAGTGAATTAGATAAGAAAATAATTATAATCGATACAAAACAAAAAGACAATAAGCTAGTAATTAATATTCAAGACAATGCAGGTGGAATTCCTGATAATATCTTCAATAAGATATTTGAACCATATTTTACAACTAAGCATAAATCAATAGGTACAGGTATTGGTTTATATATGTGTAAGACTATTATTGAGACTAATATGAAAGGTAGTATTAGTGTTGTTAATCAAGAGTTTGTAAAAGAGGGTAAAACATATAAAGGGGCTAAGTTTAGTATTCAAGTTAGTATATAACTGAATTGTAAACATGCCCATTTATTCTTTTTAATTATAGTTTAATTCTATATTAAAACAAGCACCATCATACGTTTTATCATCATGTTTAAAAGTTAAATTTTCAGCAAAGATATTACCATCAAGTTGTTTTGTAATAATCTCAAAAGACATATATAAACCTAAACCTGTTCCTACAGATTCGTGCTTTGTAGTAAAGTAAGGCTCAAAAATTCTATCTATAATCTCTTTAGAAATACCACCGCCATTATCTTTTATTGAAATTAATAGTTTTTTATCTTTTGTGCAAACATCTATAAAAATAAATTTTTCTTTAATCTCAATTTCTTTTAATGCATCAGTTGCATTGTTTATTATATTTATAAGAACTTGTAAAAGTAAGTTTTCATAAGAATAAATAGTTTTATCTTCTATATTTTCAATTACAGTAATAAAGTTCTTATCTAAGTTTGCTTTAACTAATTTAATAGCTTTATTGATAGTTTTACTTACTAAGAAATTAGTTTTTTCTATAGAATCAACTTTAAAGAAATTTCTAAAATCTTCAATAGTGTTTGATAAGTATTGTGTTGTTGTATTAATTTGTTCTAATTGATTAATTAATTCTTTTTTATCGATATCATCATTATATTCAATCATAAATTTTAATCCAGTTGAAGCGGTAGAAATAATACTTAAAGGTTGTCTCCATTGATGGGAAATATTACCAATCATTTCACCTAAAGCAGCTGTTTTTGATTGTTGAGAAATAATTTGTTCTTGTTTCTTTTGAAGAGTCACATCATGATAAACTGCTACATAATATTCTATTTTATCATTAAAAGATATAGAATTTATAGTTGTAATTAATTCACTTGCTGTACCATCTGCATTTATATTTAATAAGTTTCCACTCCATGAACCATTGCCATTAATTGAAGCCCACATATTTTCATAGTATTTTTGATCATGATATTGTGATTTTAATATCTTCGGATTTTTCCCTAACAATTGTTCTTTTTTGTACCCTGACATATCCTCAAATGCTTTATTTACATTTATAATCTCTTTGTTTTTGTCAGTTAATAAAATTCCATCACTTGTGTTATCAAAAACAACGGCAGTTTCTTTTATACCTAATTCATACTCTTTAATTTTAGAAATATCTGAGTGAGTTCCCGTTAATCTTGATGGTGAACCTAACTCATCTCTTTCAATAATAATTCCTCTAGATAAAATCCATTTATATGAGCCATCTTTACATCTTAGTCTGTGCTCAACAGCTAAAGTATCAATTCTACCTCTAATAAAATTATCAACTTCAGCAATTACATAGTCTATATCATCATTGTGAATTAAATTTTTCCAAGTATCAAATTTATCAGATAGTTCATTTTCTTCATATCCAATCATTTTTTTCCATTGTTTTGAAAAGTAAACTTTATTCGATATGATATCCCAATCCCATAAACCATCACCTGTTCCTTCAAGGGCAAATTCCCAAGTTAACTTTGATTTTTTCAATGTATCTTGATGTTCTAGTACTCTTTGAGTCATTTCATTAAATTTTTGTGATAATACTTCAAATTCATAAGAACTTTTTTCATCAAGTTTTTTAATAGACTCTACATTTGAACTATTGTTTTCAATTGAGTTGATTACATTATCAAGTGGTCTAGTAAAAAATCTTTTTATTAAATTAACAGATATAAGCACAAGTAAGAAATATATAATAATTACAAATATAAGGTTATTTATAGTGTAGTTTTTAATTCTATCAGATACATAAGATTCTGAAATATACATCTTTAAAAAACCTACTTTTTCATTTTTAATAAATAAATCAGTACTGATATAATTTCTTGATTTTTCGAAGAAATTTATTCTTTTCATTCTTTCATCATTTATTGAAATAATTTCATTTGAAACATTTACATAACCGCTATTATATGAACTTTCTCCAAGTATTTTTCCTATATTAAAGTCGTTTAAAACAATAGCTTTAATATATTTGTTGTGTTGAATATTCGTTTTTAATAACTTCTCATATTCTGTAACTTCATATGCATCTATATAATGTGTAATACTATCTTTAAGCTCAATTAAATTAATTTTAGATTGTTGCTGTAAGTTGTTTTCATATGACGCTTTTATATTTAAAATATAATATAAACTTTGTATAACTATTGCTATAGTTATGATTGTAATTATCATAAAGTTTAGTTTTACACTTAATGAATTTATATTAATACTCTTCACTATTTAATTCCTAGAACATTTAATTTTATTGATGGTAACTTTTCTTCAATATTTTCTTTAGAAATTGCAAGTATTTCTAAGCTAACATTTTTTTGAACTTCATCGCCTTTTAAATGATTATTTAATTGATTAACTGCATTTTTTCCCATTAAATAAGGTTGTTGCATAGCTGAACCTACTAATTCATCATTTGGAATCATTTCCAAAAACTCTGGTTCAGCATCAAAACATATTAACAGTACTTCATTTTCCTTCTTAAATTCTTTTATAGCTTTTAAAGCCCCTTTATATTTATCAGAACCTTGTAGCCATAAAGCTTTTAAATTAGGATAATATTCTAAAAAATATTTTGCATGTTTATAAGTTTCTTCCAAAGAAAAATCTTCTTGTTGTTTTATTCCAGCTGTAGAAATTCCATTTTCAGTTAAAGCTTTTACAAAACCTTTAGTCCTTAGTTTTCCATTTTCTCTTTTCTGTGGAATTGCTATAATTCCAACACTTCCATCATCTATTTTTTTTTCTTTCATACTTTTAGCTAAAATCAAACCTAAATTATATGCTCCATCAAAATTGTTTGAAGAGATATAAGAAATATATTCTCCCCCATCTGTACCTATGTCTGATATTACAGTTGGAATATTTTGTTTATTAGCAAGATTTAAAATAAAGTTTGCGCTTGAAGAGCTTATTGGTGAGATTATTAAGCCATCATACTCTTTGTTTAATATGGTAGACATATTTTGTATTTCATTTTTTCTTAAATTTTTAGAATTATAAATATCAACCTTAAATCCTAATTTTTTCCCTTCATCTTCTATACCACTTGACATGATTTTCCAAAAGGGAATAGAGTAGTCTGAAACTAAATATGCTATTTTTTTATCATTTGAAAAAACAGTTGTAGATAAAACAAACAATATAATAGTAGAAAAAAGAATTTTAGACATAGTGTGAATCCTTGAGTTATAATGTATATTATATCATAAAAATTATTACTATACAATTTATACATAATTATGAATATATTAAATTTAAGATATAATCTCAAAAAATCTAAAAGGTAATTAATTGAATATTGGTATTGTAGGTTTAGGATTGATGGGTGGATCATTAGCAAAGGCCGTAAAAAAATATGGTATTGCTAAAAATGTATATGGATATGCAAGAAGTGATAAGTCAAAAAAAGAGATTAGTGAACTTAATCTTGTTGATGAACTAGTAGATATTAAACAATTAAAAGAAAAATGTGATGTAATTATTTTAGCAATACCTGTTGATAATATTATTGCTTTTTTACCAGAACTTTTAGATATCAAAGATGAAACTACAATTATGGATTTAGGTTCTACAAAAGAATTTATAGTTAAGAATATTCCTGCAAGTATAAGAACTAATTTTATAGCAGCTCATCCTATGTGTGGAAGTGAAAAATTTGGTCCAAAAGCTGCAATGGATAATTTATATGAAGGTAAAACTGTAGTATTGTGTGATTTAGAAGAAAATGAAGAGTTACATAAAAATAGGGCAATTAAAATATTCCAAGATATTGGAATGAGACTTGTATTTATGAATTCACGTGAACATGATATTCATGCTTGTTATATGTCTCATTTACCCCATGCGATTTCATACTCTTTAGCTAATACAGTAATGGGTCATGAAGATCCAAGGTCTATTATTGCATTAGCAGCTGGTGGATTTAAAGACATGAGTAGAATAGCAAAATCAAGCCCTGATATGTGGACTGATATTTTTAGACAAAATAAAGACAATCTTTTAGATTCTATAGATTTATTTGATGAACAAATGAAAAAAGTAAGAATTATGGTTGAAAATGAAAATTATGAAGAATTGAAAGAGTGGATGTATAAAGCCAACTCTTTACATGAAATTCTTTAAGTTAAATTATTAATAGCTTCAAACACTGTAATAGCTTGTTTGTGCTCTTTAACATCATGACATCTAATAATAGATGCTTTATTTTCAATAGCTTTTAAATGAATAGCCAAACTTCCAGGTAGTCTTTCTTCTATACTACTTGGATAAATCTTATCAATCAATGATTTTCTACTTGCCCCAATTAATAATTCACATCCGTGATGTTTGAAGTATTCAAGGTTTCTTAGTAATTCTAAATTGTGTTTTAGTGTTTTACCAAATCCTATTCCAACATCTAAAGTTATATCTTTTACACCAAAATCTTTTGCTTTTAAAATTTGTTTAGCAAAATAGTTATCTATATCTTCTACAACATTTTCATAAGTAGGATTATCTTGCATAGTTTTAGGGTCATTTTGCATATGCATTATTACAGCACTTGCATTGTATTTTGCAGTTACTTTACAAACTTCATCATTTGTAAGTCCTGTAATATCATTTACAATAGTAAAACCTCTGTTTAAAACATAGTCAATTACTTTTGGGGCGTAAGAATCAATAGAAAAAGCAACTTTTTCAAAATATTTATTATTATAAATCGTATTTGCAATATCTTTTATTCTTCTAAGTTCTTCATCTTCACTTACAGGAATACTTCCAGGTTTACTAGAAACAGCACCAATATCAATAATGTCAGCACCATCTTCAATCATTTGTTCAATTTTTTTAGATGCTTGAGATATGTCAAATCTACTTCCTTGATAAAAAGAATCAGAATTTGCATTTAGTACACCCATGATTTTTGTATTAGTCATTGTTGAACCTTATAATTTAAATTGATGTAACGATAAAAGTAGAGTAGTTAAAATATTTATTGGTTTAGAGTTTAATTCTAATAGTTTTAAAGACCTATCAAAAAAATCTAGTTGTTTTGCATTTAGTCTTATTTTTTGTTTTTTTAAAGTAAATAAAATAGTTTCAACTATTTGTTTAGCTTCTGATTTAGATATTCTTTGATTGTCTTTTAAAAATTTGTATATATCTTTTAAATCTAATCTATGAAAATCCATTTCCATAGATCTATCAAAGTTATTTTTTCTAAGATTTTTATATGAAATTCTAGAATAAATTGTTGGTAATATAGATGATTTTGAAGTAGTTAATATTATAAATACAATATTTTTAGGTGGTTCTTCAAAAAGTTTTAAAAGAGAATTTTGTGCTTCAGTTCTAAAAGTAGTTCCACATAAAAATAGATACTTTACATTATTTGAAGATATATAAGCCTCTTTTATTGCTTCATTTGCTTGAGCGATTAGAAACTCATCTTTCTCTTCATTTTTTATTATTCTTACATCATGTATAGAATAAAATTTAATAAGTTCATCAAGTTTTTTTTGAATATCATCAACTATAAGTATAGTAGAGTTTTCTATTTTCATCTTTCTTCTTAATTATGTACACTAGTTTCTGCAAATAAAACAGCACTTAATGTTTTATTGTATAGCCTAAACATTTGTAAAAGTTTCATATCTAAAGCTTCATCACTTGAAGATAAGTTAAAAGCATTTGTAGATTCTTCATCAAATAGCCATAAGAAAGAGTTTTTAGATACTTTTGGAATAGTAGCTCTAGCGTCTTGACTTCTTCCAATATACCAAAAACTATAACCATTTGGAAAGGATATATTTAACATATCTCTAATCTCAGCTATATCCTCATCACTATTTACTTTGTCAAAATTATTCATAAATGATTCAATATTATAAAATGGTAAAAAAGGTCTACCTAATTTTTTTGAATTAATGTTGTTTATAATGTATTCTAAAAACCATTTTCTATCATTGTCAGTAATAATAATAACAGAATGATTTTTATCTAATAACTTATGAATATTTTTAGAAACTAAAGGAGTCCATTCAAACTTCTTTTCTTCCAACCAAGGAGAAATAAGCTTATCTTCCCTGATTGTTTCAACAGTCCAGTTTAAAAACTCTTGCACTCTTATTGATCCAATTCATATGCATCGTGTAAGGCTCTTACAGCTAACTCTGCATATTTTTCTTCAATAATCATAGAGATTTTAATTTCAGAAGTTGAAATGATTCTGATGTTAATGTTTTCACTTCCTAAAGCTGTAAATGCTTTAGAAGCAACACCTGTATGAGATTTCATACCAACACCAACTATAGAAACTTTACAAATCTTGTCGTTGTAATCAATGTTTTCAGTATCTGCTTTAAATCTGTCCATAACAACTTTACAAGTTTCCCAATCAGTAGTAGGAATAGTAAAGTCTAAGTCAGTTTTACCATCAACACCAACAGTTTGTACTATCATGTCTACATTGATGTTTGCATCAGCAAGTGCTGTGAAAATAGCTGAAGCAATACCTGGTCTATCAGTTACTCCATACATTCCTACTCTTACTTGACTTCTATCTAAAGCTATTCCGCTAACGATTGGTTTTTCCATAATTTTTTCTTCCTTTGTAATTAAAGTACCTTCAACATCAGGAGTGAAGCTACTTCTTGATACTAAATTAACATTCAATTTTTTTGCCATTTCTACTGATCTGTTTTGTAATACTTTAGCTCCTAAACTAGCTAACTCTAACATCTCATCATAAGAAATTGCTTCAAGCTTTTTTGCTTTTGGTTCTATTCTTGGATCTGTAGTGTAGATTCCATCAACATCAGTATAAATTTCACATAAATCAGCTTCAATAGCTCCAGCAATAGCAACGGCAGTTAAATCACTTCCACCTCTACCTAAAGTTGAAACTCTTCCTGTATCTTGTGAAATTCCTTGGAAACCAGCAACAATAATAATATTACCCTCGCTAATAGCTTCTTTCATACCATCTGTATTGATAGCTTCAATTCTAGCCTTTGTATGTGCATTGTCTGTAACAATACCAGCTTGTCTACCACTCATTGAAGTTGCTTGGTATCCTTGTGAATTTAAAGCAATTGAAAGTAATGCTGAAGTAACTCTTTCTCCTGAACTTAATAACATATCAAGTTCATCATTTTTAGGAGTTTTTGTAAAACTTTCTGCATATTCAATTAATTTATTAGTTTCACCACTCATAGCTGAAACAACGGCAATAATGTCATCACCTTGATTTCTAAACTTTTTAATTATTTCAGCAACATTTTGAATTCTTTCAAGTGTACCGACACTTGTACCACCGAATTTTAATACTCTTAACATTTGTTAAATTGATCCTTTAAATATAGCCTTCACTTTTAAAATATTTCAGTACCTGCTTGTAAACAGTTCTTTTAAAAAAAGTAATATAATCATAAATATTTGCTGTTGGAACAAACTTAAATTCACTGAATTCAGGGATTTCAGTTTCTATGTTTACTTTTGCACCTTTTTTTAATTTAACTAAAAAATATTTTTGTATCTGTCCATCATAAGGTTGCATCTTTTTAGCAATAGCAGGGGGAAACTCATAAGATACCCATTTTGGATATTCTGCGATTATTTCAATCTCTTTTGTACCAATCTCTTCTTCAAGCTCTCTAAATAAGGCTTGTTTTGGTGTTTCACCTTCATCAATTCCACCTTGTGGGAATTGCCATGCATTATCTACATCTGTTCTGCATGCAATAAATATCTCACATTTGTGTGGATAACTAGAAGAAAGTACAATTGCAGCTACATTTGGTCTATAGTTTTTTTTGCTATTTTGATTTATCTTATCATTTTTATCATTCATAAATAAAATTTCCCTTATAATTAGCCAAAGATTATATTGAAAATAGGATTAAAAATTGCTTTTATACATTCACATACCTTTTTGTGACAGTAAGTGCTTTTATTGTGCTTTTAACTCTTACACAGATAAGTTTCATTTAAAAAATGAGTACATGAAATCACTTAACAAACAACTTGAGTATGAATTAGAAAACTATGTTAAACCCAATGGTTTAACCTTTGAAACAGTATTTATAGGAGGTGGAACGCCATCAACTATAAAAAGTGAAATGTATAATGAAATTTTTAATACATTTAAACCATACCTGCAACACAATGCAGAGATAACAACTGAAGCAAATCCCAATTCAGCTAACTTAGAATGGCTAAAAGGTATGAAGTCTTTAGGGGTAAATAGAGTTAGTTTTGGAGTACAAAGCTTCAATGATGAGAAACTAAAAAAACTAGGAAGATCCCATAAATCAAAAAGTGCAAAAGAAGCTATTAAAAATGCTTCAAAAGTAGGTTTTGAAAATGGTATTAATTGTGACATTATATATGGTGTTGCTGGTGATGATTTAGATCTTATAAAAAGTGATTTATCTACAGCATTTTCATTACCTATTACACACTTAAGTGCTTATTCACTAACAATAGAAGAAGGTACAAAGTTTTTTGATAATCCAAAAATGAAAATAGACGATGAAGAATTATCTTATGAAGTATTTGAGTTTATTGAAGAAAATGGATTTAAACAATATGAAATATCAAATTTCTCTAAATCAAAAGATTATGAATCAACTCATAACTATGGTTATTGGGAACATAAAGAGTATTTAGGTGTTGGTAGTGGAGCGGTTGGTTATTGGAACAATAATAGAAGATATCCCACTAAAGTAATTGAGGATTATGTTCAGAATCCTTTTAATATTGAACTTGAAGAGATTGATGAAAATGATATAAAAGTTGAAAAAATACTACTAGGTTTTAGATGCTCAAATGGTGTTCAATTAGATTTATTTACAAATGAAGAGTTAAAGAAAGTCAATATCTTAGTTGATGAAGACAAATTAGAAATTAAACAAAATAGATTGTATAATAAAAACTTTTTATTAGCTGATGAATTAGCTTTATATATAATTGATTAAATAAAATATTAAAAAAGAGATAAAAGAAAATATATGACAATAAAACAAACGGTAAAAAAATATACAAGTCTTTTAAGAGAAGTAACTCATATACCTGCAAAAGAAGTAGAAATACTTATTATGCATATATTAGATAAAAATATAATATGGTTACATATGAATTATGATAAAGAGTTTGATAAAGAAAAAGATTTAGAAAAACTTGTGAAAAAAAGAGCTACAAATTATCCTATGGAATATATTACAGGAAAAGCTACATTTTATGGTGAAAACTTCTTAGTAAAAGAGGGTGTTTTAATTCCAAGACCTGAAACAGAGATTTTAGTTGATAATGCTATTGAAATTTTAAATAAAGAGAATCAAAAACTAAAAGTTCTAGAAATAGGTACAGGAAGTGGAATAATATCAGTTATGCTTGCTAAATTAATTGAAAATATTGAAATCATTGCAGTTGATATAAATGATAAAGCACTTGATTTAGCAAAGCAAAACGCACTAAAACATGGAGTTGAAGATAAAATCACTTTTGTAAAGAGTGATTTATATGAAAACATAAATGATAGTGATATTTTTATGACTATTTCAAATCCACCTTATATAGCTGACGATTATAAATTACCAACAAACGTAAAGTATGAACCTTCAAATGCATTATTTGGTGGAAAAGTAGGTGATGAATTGTTAAAAAGAATTATAGATGATACATATTCAAAGAAAATCAAATATTTACTTTGTGAAATGGGTTATGATCAGAAAAAGCCTTTAGAAGAGTACTTTAAAGATTTTAGTGTAAAATCTCATAGTTTTTACAAAGACTACGAAGATTTCGATAGGGGATTTACCCTTGAATTCAAATTTTAAGAAAGGAAAGTAATGTTTAAAGAATTTAACATAGAAAATTTAGAAAATACAAAAAACGATTTAGAAAAACTTTTAGATGAGTGTAAAGAAGAAATTATACAACTTTTAGAAATAGAGAATAAAACATATAAAAATTTTGTTCATCCATTTCAAGAAATAGGGGAGAGGATTTCAGATTTTATTACTCCTGTATTTCATATTGATTCTGTAAAGAACTCAGAAATAACAACAAAAGTATATGAAGAGTGCTTACCAGTTTTATCAAAATATGAAACTTTTGTATCTCAGAATGATAATATTTATTTAGCTTTAAAAGATATACAGTCTAATGAAAAAAGTACTTTAAGTATTATACAAAATAAAGTACTTGAAAATGAGATTAGAGATTTTAAATTATCAGGATCTCACTTAGATAAAGAAAATAAGAAAAGATTAGAAGAGATAAATTTAAAACTTAATGAGTTATCACATAAGTTTTCAGTGAACCTTTTAAATGCTACAAATGATTTTGAAATGATTTGTGAAGATTATGAAGATGTAAAAGAATTACCAAAATCAGATTTAGAATTAGCAAGTTTTGAAGAAGATGGAAGAACTAAATATAAGTTTACACTTCAAATGCCTTCTTATATAGCTTATATCACTTACGGAACTAATAGAGCTAAAAGAGAAGAGATATACAAAGCATATTGTACTAGAGCTCCTCAAAACAGTGATATCATCTTAGAAATATTAAATCTAAAAGATGAAAAAGTTAAAATTTTAGGTTTTGATAACTACTCACAATACTCTTTAGCTACAAAAATGGCAAATACAGAAGATGAAGTAGTTAATTTCTTAGAGGAAATGGCGTTAAAAGCTAAAGACAAAGCAAAAGAAGAGCTTGAAGAAATAAAAGCTCTAGCTTTTGAAGATGGTATTAATGATTTTAATTCTTATGATATGAGTTATTACTCTGAAAAACTAAAAAAAGCAAAGTATGACTTAGATCAAGAATATTTCAGACCATATTTCGAGCAAAAATCAGTTTTAAATGGTTTCTTTGACTTTTTAAATCAAATGTTCAATATTGAGTTTAAATTAACAAGTGCAAAAGCCTGGGATGATAAAGTAGATGTATATGATATTTACGAAGATGGTAAAATTATTGCTAGAATTTATATTGATTTAGAAGCTAGAAAAGAAAAAAGAGGTGGTGCGTGGATGAATAATTGGCATTCACACTACAATATGGGCGATAAATCTTCACTTCCTACTGCTTACATAGTTTGTAACTTCCCTCAATCAACTGAAAAAACTCCAAGTTTACTTAGACACGATGATGTTGTTACACTATTCCATGAAATGGGTCATGCACTGCACCATTTATTAAGTAAAGTTGATGAACCTTTTGTAAGTGGTATTTCAGGTGTTGCTTGGGACACAGTTGAGTTTCCATCACAATTTTTAGAATACTTCTCTTATGATAAAGAAGTATTAAAACTTTTTGCAAAACATTATGAAACAAAAGAGACATTAAGTGATGAAGCAATTGATAAAATCATCAAAGCTAAAAATTTTCAATCATCATTAGCAACTGTTAGACAAATAGAATTCGCACTGTTTGATTTTAAACTACATCAAAAGTTATACAAAAATGATAAAGATGTACAAAATTTACTTGATGAAATTAGAAAAGAATTTTCACCTATGATTCCACCATCATATAATAAGTTCCAAAATGGTTTTTCACACATTTTTGCAGGTGGATATGCAGCTGGATATTACTCATATAAGTGGGCTGAAGTACTTAGTGCTGATGCTTTCTACATGTTTATAGATTCAGGAAATATATTCAATAAAAAGTTAGGAATGAAGTATAGAGATGTTGTATTATCTCAAGGTGGTTCAAGAAATATGGATGAATTATTCTTTGAGTTTGCAAATAGAAAGCCAAGTGTAGATTCTTTATTAAAAATTGATGGAATTATTAGCTAAATTTTGCCATAATTCTTATCTACAATTTATAATATTTATACAAGGATTTTTTTTACCATGTCAAACGCAGAAACTATAGCAAAATTAAATGAAGCTTTAAGTAAATTAATTAAAGCATATGAAGAACTACAAGAAGAAAATAACGGTTTAAACAAAACTATTGAGAACTTAGAAATTAAAATAGAAAGTTTAGAAAGTAATGTTGAAGAATTAGAAAATGATAAGGATAATTTACAAACAGAACTTAGTGAATTAAACCAAAACAAAAAAGAAGATGGTTCGAGTATAACTAATATGCTAGGTAAAATCGAAAACTTATTAGGTAGAAAGTCACATGTGACATCATCTAATGAGTCATCAAATAGTATAAATAACAATATAAACAACAATGCAGAATCAAAGAATAAAGAAGAAGAGGGTGCAAATAACCAAAATAGCACCTCTTCAACCTTATTAAATGCAGTGGATAATATCACATCAAAAGACAATAATAAAGAAAAAGATGAAGATGTAACTGTAAAACCTACAACTTCTTTGGATGATATAAGACTACCAAAAGATGATAATAGTAGTTTTGGAAACTCTAATAGTTATGGTTCATTAAGTAATTCATCTAATAGTTTTAATTCAAGTTTTCCAGATATAAATAAATCTGACAAAACAGATGAAGATAAAGATGATTCCAAGCTTGACCTAAATAGAATGGCTTCATTACTTAATGGAATGAATAAAAAATAGAGTTGCTAATTTGATTACACAACTAAATAAAGAGATTTTGTATAACACTTTTGATGCTAATGATTTTAGCTCATTAAGTACAGTTATAGATAGTATGGCACCATCTATGGTTGAGTACTATCTAGCTTCTTTAAGTGAAAATGAAGAGATATATTTAAATAAAAGAAATATACAAGAATCTTTCTCTATAGGGGAATATCATTTATACAGAGATTACAATGAAGATATTTACTTAGAGTTTGATGATGAAGCCGATGATGCCACAGATTCTTTTTGGTAATTAGTTAAAATATAGTAGTGTAAATTATACTTAATAGGTTCAAAAGCAATAATATATTATAGTTTGGAAATTATAGTTTCCAATACTAATATATATAATTGTTTCAAAAGGTTATAATATAATGAAATATGATATTGATTGTGAGAATGAATTTAATAAAAGCTTTTTATTCTGGTTGTCAAGATTTGTAAGAAATAAGATAACATCTCTTTCTAATAGAAATGTAAAAGATAAAGATAGATTAGCTCAGATTATTCATCAACTAGTTATAGGCTTTGATAATATTGATGATTTTAAATTACTCATAAAAGAAGTTAGGAATATTGGAATAAATTCAATACATGTATATTTTATACCTTTAGAAAAGCTATTTAAATTTTTACAGACTTTTGGTGCAAAATCTTTAAAAGAAATAGATGAAGAACTACTAAGTGATTTTTTAGCTAGTCAAACTAGTAGTTTAAGTGATGCTACAAAGAAAAACTATAGAATTGCCCTAATTTCATTTTTTGGATATATTGATAAGCAAAACGAAGATGAAAAAGGAAATAAATATAGATTTGGAATAGAACTTAAAAACTGGGGAGGACTTGCAGGAAAAGGTGGTACTAAACTGCCCTCTTTTATGAAAAAAGATGAAGTAAGTAAGTTTTTAGAAGCTATTGAGAAATATGAGTTTGATATAAAAATTGCTGCTAGAAATAGACTAATATTAAAAACAATACTTTATACAGGTATAAGAGTTTCTGAAGCTATAAATATTAAAATGAAAGACTTTACAAAAGATGAAGATATGTTTGTATATCAAATCAGAGGTAAAGGTAATAAACCTAGAATTGTAATGATTAAAGCATCAAATATACAAAAAGATTTAAATGAATGGCTAGATTATAGAGTTTGTAATGATGATTATTTATTTTGTAATCAAAAAGGAAATGTTCTAACTCAAGCATATATTAGTAGAATAGTTGAAAAAATTCTTTTAAGTGTTGGAATTAGAAAAGAAAAAAATGGTGCTCATATGTTAAGGCATACTTTTGCAACTCTTTTATATCAAAATAGTAAAGATTTAGTTTTAGTTCAAGAAAGTTTAGGGCATGCGGATATAAATACATCAAGAATTTATACGCACTTTGACAAAGATAGGTTAAAAAAGACTACAGATATTTTTTAGAATATCTGCCCTATTATTTCCTTCTACCTTTTGAGTATTCAATTATATATTTAGGAATTTCATCAAGATGAACAATATCCTTAACAGCCCCTATTTCAACGGCTTTTTTAGGCATTCCATATACTACACATGAAGCTTCATTTTGAGCAACTGTATAAGCACCATTATCAAATAAATCTTTCATTGCAATCATTCCATCATCACCCATACCAGTCATCATAATTGCCATAACAGAACCACCCACACTATTATTTACAGATCTAAACAATACATCAACACTTGGTTTATGTTGGGAAACTTTTGAAACATCTAAAAGCTTAGTTTTATATACACCTGCATGTTTTTCAATAGTTAAGTGCATATTTCCAGGTGCTAAATAAGCATGCCCTCTTTCTAATATCATTCCATCTTTAGCTTCACATACATTTACTTCTGAATTGTCATTTAATCTATGTGCAAAAGAGTTTGAAAAACCATATGGTATATGCTGAGTCATTACAATTGGAGGTAAATCTCCAGGAAGTTTCTTAAATATTTTTAATAGTGATTCAACTCCACCTGTTGATGAACCAATTGCTATTAATTTATCTGAACCAAATCTTGCAGGATTAGAAGGTATTACTTCATCAGGATGAACTTTTCTTTGAATATCATCTAAGTTTTTTGTAATTTTTACTTCTTTTAATGGTTTTGGTTTTTTTAATGTATATCTTTTCAATAAAAATGTTAAATTAAGTAGTGTATCTTTAATTCTTGATTCAAAATTAATCATAGATTCACCAACACTAGGTTTAGGTATAAATCCTACAGCACCATCATCGAAAATATCATTACCCCTAACACTTTCACCAGAAATTACAACTGCAGGCATTGGATGTAGTCTCATAAGATTTCTTAAGAAAGTTACACCATCCATTTTAGGCATATTTATATCTATAGTTACTAAATCAGGTTCATATTGTTTGATTTTTTCCCTAGCTTCATAGGCATCACTAGCTGTTTGAATTACTTCAAACTCATCGATATTATTTATCATATCTTTGATTACTCTTCTAATTGATGCTGAATCGTCGATTACTAGTACTGTATACATCTCGTTCCTATTTTAGAATAATTCTATTTCCATTTGAGGTTCAACAATAATATTTTTGTTGTCATCAAAAAGATCAATACCATTTGCGTATTCTTTAATAACTGGAGCTTTTTGAATCTCTTTTTGTAAGCTTGATTCTTCTTGAGCAATTTTATTATCAGTTTCACTTTTTTGAGTAACCTTAATAAAAGTATTAAATTCTTCAGCTAATAAAATAAGCCTACCATGTTCACCTCTTGTATGCTCACTAATAACTCTAAATCCTTCAGAATTACAGAAATCTTTTGCGAATTCTACATTTCTAAAACCAATTGAATTAGTATTAGAAGAATAATTTAGCTGCATAATATCGGCTCCACCAGATATTTTTGCAACTAAAGTATTTTTAGAACATCCTAATTTATACATTTCATTTAGCATGGCCTCAACAGAATATAATCCATATTTCATATCATCATTTGAATTATCAGTTTTAGGCAGTAAGAAGTGATTCATACCTTTAATTTTTGTCTTTTCATCATAGAACATAATTGCAACACAAGAGCCTAAAAGTGTTTTAAATGCAATATTAGTATCATCTCTACCAACTGCAAATTCACCACCAATAACAGTGTGAGTTAAATATCCCTTTGTCTTTTGAGTAAATCTTGCAGATGAAGCTTTTTCAATACTTCCATCTTTATGACCAATAACTATCAAAATATTTCCTTTTCTTTAACAAAAATATTCTGCCCTATTCTTTTGCAATAATTTATTAAATCTTGTGGATTTTCTGAGTGTCCTAAATAAAGTGTCCCACCAATTTTTAGATGTGTAAAAAGTTTTTTTAATATTTTATTTTGATCTTCTGTTGAAAAATAAATAAGAACATTTCTACAAAAAACCACATCAAACTCTTCTTTTTTAAATGGATAATGTGGATCATTTAAATTCATTACTTGAAAAGTAATCATTCTTTTAATTTCATCTTTAACTTTAATTAATACTTCTTCACCAACTAGATTTTTTTGGACTCTTCTTTTAAAAAACTCTTGGGGTTTAATCCAATTTGGGAACTCTTTAGAAGATTTTGAGAATTTATAAATTCCATTTGCAGCATATTCTAAAACATTAGTATCAATATCAGATGCAATAATTGAAGCTTTTATATTTCCATGGTAATCATTATTCGCTTGAGCGACAGTCATTGCCATTGAATATGGTTCTTCTCCAGTTGAAGATGCAGAACAATACATATGTATAGATTTATTATTATCAATAAAGTCTTTTAAAACTCTATCTTTTAAATCATCAAAATGGAATGTTTCTCTAAAAAAATGAGTTTTATTTGTAGTAAAAGTATTTATAAATTCAGTAACATAAGCATTACCTGATTCAACCATATCAAGTAAATCATTTATATCACCGTTATACTTTGTATTTCTAAATAGTTTATCAATTCTATTAGAAATCATTATATCTTTGTTGTCAGTTAAAGTAATTCCTGTAAGTCCATATAGAATTTTTTTAATTCTATTATGAACTTTTTGTTTATCATAAGACATGTTAGTTGTTAATTAAGATGCTTTCTTAGCATCACTAATTATTTTTTCTAGATTAATTTGTGCATTTATAATTCCCACAACATCTAAAATAAGTCCAATTGAACCATCTCCTCTAACAGTTGCAGCTCCAATTCCTTCTACAGATCTAAAGTTTTTGTCTAAAGGTTTTACAACAACTTGATGCTGATTTAAGAATTCATCAATAGATAATGCAACTTTTGTATTTCCTGATTTAACAACAATTAACATACCGTCTTCAAGTTTTTCAAAACTCTTTTCGATACCGAATAATTGATGTAATCTTACAACTGGAATAAATTCTTCTCTTAACATTAATAAATCTTGAGAACCATCACCGATTTTTTTAATCATATCTGCACTAGGCTGAAGTGATTCAACAATTGAACTTAATGGTAATATATATTTATTAGCACCAACTTTTATATCAAGACCATCTAAAATAGCTAGAGTAAGTGGTAACATAATTGTAATTACCGTACCTTGTCCAATTTCAGTATTTAGTCTAATTATTCCACCTAATTTTTGTATATTAGTTCTTACAACGTCCATACCAACACCTCTACCTGAGATATCAGTAATTTGATCTGCAGTTGAAACACCAGCACCAAATACTAGCATTGCTTTATCATCATTAGTCATTGAATTATATTGATTTTCATCAATTTGTCCTAAATCTAAAGCTTTTAAAGCAACTTTTTCTCCATCTATTCCCTTACCATCATCTTCAATAGTAATAATCATTTGACCATTTGCTTGTTCAGCTGATATTGTAATAGAACCTGTTTCTGATTTTCCGTTTTGTTTTCTTACTTCAGGAAGTTCAATACCATGGTCTAAAGAATTTCTAATAATATGCATTAATGGATCTGTTAGACCTTCAATCATTGCTTTATCAATTTCAACAGCGTCACCATAGTGTTTGAATTCAACTTTTTTAGTTAACTTTTTAGAAATATCCCTAACAACCTTAGGGAATTTAGAGTAAATAGACTCCATAGGTACCATTCTGATACTCATAATAGAATCTTGCATATCTCTAATGTGTCTTTCTAAAAGTTCCAATCTTTCTAAAACAGAGTTTCTAGTTTTAGTCTCTTCAATTGTTGAAGAAAACTGCGTTAACATAGCGTTTGTAATTACTAAATCACCAACATTATTCATAAGTAAATCAATTTTATCAAGATTTACTCTAATATTATTGTTTGTAGAAGAAGTTTTCTTTTCTTCTTTAACAGCTCTAGTAGGTCTAGCTTTAGGCGGTGTTGTATTTGATGCTTGATTGTTAGAAGAAGCCTTAGGTACTGCATTTTGAGTTGCTTGTTCTGTTTTAGTAGCAACTGGTTCAGCATTTGTAGTAGTTTGTACTTCTTTTGTATCTTCTGCATTATTTGATTCTGGTTCTTCAGATGCTACTTCAGGGGTCATAGGCATCATATCATCAAAGAATCCAAAGTTTTCTTGCGAATCATCGATATTAGCATTATGAACATCACTATCTATAAGGTTTTCAAGTTCATCATCATAGAATCCATAAGCTCTATGCTCATCTTCATTGCTATTATCTATATCATCATCAGCAAAAATACCATATACTGGAGTTGAATCTATTTGATTGTTTAGATCATCATCAAAAAATCCAAAGTCATCATGAACTTCATCTTCAACAACTAAATCTTCTTGTATTGTATTTTCTACACTAGATGTTTCTTTTGCAGGTGTATCAGCTTGTAAATGTGCTGGAACTTTACCATCAATAAATTCTCTAATATCTGTCAAAATACTTGTAGTTTGCTCTGTAAAAGACTCTCTTGTAATATCTCCAGATACTTCAGAATCTAATACTTCTTTCATAATATCTAGTGCATCAATTAGAGTTTCGGCCATTTGAGGAATATAAGTGATTTGATGATTTCTTAATTTATCCATTAAGTTTTCAACATCATGTGTTAATTCAGCAAAGTAAGAAAGTTCCACTGAAGCTCCACTTCCTTTTAAAGTATGAACATCTCTAAATAACTGATTCATTTCATCATCTGTAAGATCTCCATTTGCTTCTGCTTCAAGTAGAATATTGTCTGCTGAATCAAAAAGTTCAGCAGCTTCCTCTAAGAACATTTCCCTATATTTAGAAATATCAAATGACATGATAAACTCCTAGTGTTTTATGTGTTTATTTTGTTTTATCTACTTAAAACAATATTTACTGCTTTTAACAGTTGATCTGGAACGAAAGGTTTTACAATCCAACCAGTTGCCCCTGCAGCTTTACCTTTTGTTTTCATTTCATCACTTCTCTCAGTTGTTAAAACTAAGATAGGTTTTTTAGAATAAGCTGGTAATTTTCTTAACTCTGTTATTAATGTTAATCCATCCATATTAGGCATGTTTACATCAGTAATAATTAAATCATAACTAGCAGCCTTTGCTTTTGCTAAACCATCAACACCATCAATAGCTTCAGTTACATCTGTGTAGCCACCTTCATTTAATGCGTAGTTTAGCATGTCTCTTAACATTGTAGAGTCATCAACAATTAAAAGCTTTGCCATATTTAAACCCCTTGTTTATAAAAAAATAATTTGTTACACATAATATCATTTTGTTAATAAATATTATATTAATGTTATGAAGTTAGACCTGATAATTCAATTCTATCTTTTTTAACTTTAAGTACTTTAATATCAATTTCTTGACCAACACTTAATACATCTTCTACTTTGTTAACTCTTTTTGAAGAAATTTTAGAAATATGCAATAATCCTTCTCCACCTTTAGGTAATGAAACAAAAGCACCAAAGTCAACAATTCTTTCAACTTTACCTTTTAATTCTTCTTCTACTGTGTAAAGTTTTTCGAAATTTACTTCTTTTGATTCTCTATTTGAATTATTAGAAATTGATTTAATATGCTCACAAGCATCTAAAACTTTTTGTTTATCTTTACCACTAACTTTTACATTTCCTGAATCTCTATCTAAGTCAATAGAAACAGAGAATTTTTCAATAATTTCTTTAATAGTTGAACCAGCTTTACCAATTACTGCTAATACCCTTGAAGGATCAATACTAAACTGCTCAATTAATGGTAATGCATCACTTGGAACTATATCAGTTGCTGCTTCTTCCATTAATCCTAAGATATGAGTTCTACCCTCTTTTGCTTGCTGTAAAGCTTCTTTTAATACAGATAACTCGATTCCACCAAGTTTAATATCCATTTGCATTGCAGTGATACCATCTTTAGTACCAGCTACTTTAAAATCCATATCACCATCATGGTCTTCTAATCCCATAATATCAGTTAAAATACAGTGTTTACCATCTTCAACAACCATACCCATTGCAACTCCAGCAACTAAACCTGAAACAGGAACACCTGCTGCTTTTAAAGCTAATGAACCACCACAAACTGTAGCCATAGATGAAGATCCATTTGACTCTAAGATTTCTGAAACTAATCTAACCGTATCATTATAATCATTATCAATAGTAGCTTCTAATGCTTTTTTAGCAAGATTTCCATGTCCTAATTCTCTTCTTCCTACACCAAACATAGGTTTAGCTTCACCTACAGAAAAACCTGGAAAGTTATAATGAACCATAAAGTTTTCCATTGAAGTTCCTCTATCTGTTAAAACTTCATACATTTGACCATCTTTAGCACCTGCTAAAGTACCTACAACTAAAGCTTGAGTTTCACCTCTTGTAAATAAACAAGATGAATGTGCTGATGGTAAAATATTAGTTTCTATAGAAATTGGTCTAACATCTTTTAAACCTCTTCCATCTGCTCTAACTGAATCATTAACAATCATAGCTCTAACTTGTTCTTTTTTGATAATACTTACAGCATCATAAATTGTAGAGAATTCAATTTCATATTCTGTACAATGGTCATCTTCAGCAATTACTTTAGCTAAATCTTTTAATTGAGTAGCTCTTTCACTTTTAGCTAAACTTTTTAATGCCTCTTTAATATCTTCTGAGTATTTTTCTCTTACATAAGTGATTACAGATTCATCAATTTCAAATTCAACTAATTCTATTTGAGCCATTTCTTTACAAGCAGATTCAAATCCATTTTCATAAGCTTCATTAGTTTGTTTTAAAGATTCTTGCGCAAAAGCGATCGCTTCAACTAAAGCTTCTTCATCAAATTCATTTGCATTGTGAACTTTTGTAAATGCTTCAATATCAACTTCAACCATATCTTCAGTTGCAATTGACTTCATTTCAATCATAAGAAGTTCTTCTTTAGATCCAGCAATAAATAAATCTAATGTAGAATTCATCATTTGTTCAGTTGTTGGGTTAGTTACATACTCACCATCAATTTTACCAACTCTAACACCACTTACAGATTTTTTAATTGGAAGATTTGAAGTAAATAATGCTGCATTTGCTGCATTTAAGGCTAAAACTTGTAAATCAACATCTTTATCAGCACTTAAAACCATCACAGTTACAGTTGTAGGATAAACATATCCTTTAGGAAATAAAGGTCTGATACTTCTATCAATAATTCTAGATGTTAAAGTTTCAAATTCACTTGGCTTTGCTTCTCTTTTAATAAAACCACCTGGTAATTTTGCTGCTGCATAAGTTTTTTCTACGTATTGAACAGTTAATGGAGTAAAGTCCTCAGAAACTGGATTATCAAATTCACTTACTACTGTTGCTAATATTACAGCATTACCCTGTTTTGCTAAAACAGAACCATTTGCTTGTTTTGCTACTTTATTAAATTCAAACGATTCAATTTTTTCATTTAATTCAAATTCACATGTTGTTGACATATTTGTTTTATCCTTTTTTAATTTCAATATCTTCAATTTTTACTTCCTCTAATATATCATAATAAAAATTAATAGCTATAAAGTGGTCTATTTTTTTAACATAATATAAATCATCTGCAATAGATTCTATTGCAGGAATTGAAGTAGATGGAAGAATAGGCGTTGCAACTGTAACTGACTTTGCTTTTAAGTTTACAGCTGTTTTAATACAAGCCATCATAGTTAATCCAGTATTTATACCTTCATCAACAATTAATACATTTTTATCTTTTAAATCAATAATATTTTGACCATCCCTTAAAAGATGCATATTTTCTAAAATATCATTTTCATAAACTTCTTTTGATTCAGCATAAATATAATCCAAATCAATTTCAAAAGCTTTTACAAGTTCTTCATGAATAACTACTTCTTCATGCTCTGTTACAATTGCAATTTCACATTCATCATTCAAAGGAGCATTAATAACTCCAGTTAATAAAATATCTAAAGGTGCGTTTAATGTATCAGCTATAATTTTTGCAATATGATATCCACCTAAAGAACTAGAGATAATAATCCATTCTTCAAGCTTCATTCTTCTAATAGGAAGAATATCTAAAAGTCTGTAAGCAGCTACTTCTCTGTTCTTAAAAAATATATTACTTTTTGATGGTTCTTCAGTCATTTATAATCCTATTATTGAGAAACATATTTTTGTTTAACACCACCAAGTGGTTTTAATTGAAGTTGGAAATATATTATATTTTGTTCAATTGCATCTGTTGTATTTGTTGATGTAGTTGTAGGGATGTACTCTTTTTCTAACTTAACATCAAAACTCCAACAATTTTCATTTATAACAAAATTAATACCCTCTTTACTTTTCATATCTTCTTTTAAATTATAATTTGTGTAATAACCAAGTTTATATTTTTTGTTAAATTTATAAGCAATAGATGCTTTATATGATTCTAAATCTTCTTTACCTGAATTTTCAGTATCTTTTGAATTATAGTAATTAAAATTCATTTCAAAATCATTTATTGTGTAGTTTACAGTTAAACTATTTTCTATAAATTTATCATCTTGGAAATTGTAAGTCACTTTATCAGATATAAAACCATTTTCAAAATTAATCTTTGTATAGTTTACTAAATTATCAAATGTAGCTTCATCTAAGCTATTATAGATAATTGATTGAGATAATGAGTGATTTACAATTTCTTTTAAATCATCTCTATCAAATAAAGATTGATTTAATTTTAAAGTAATATTTTTATCTGTTTGAGTCACAGGAAATGAAGATAGTTCATTTTCTAAAGCTGACCCATCTGTAGTAGTAACTTTATATAAATCACCACTTTTATGGGTTAACTTTGGATAAAAATATGAAGCATCAAAAGATACTGTATGTAAATAGTTCTCATAGGGTTTAACTAAATTTGTTCCAATCCCAACTGTAGTTTCATTTTGAATTAAACCACCATCTTCAATATTTAAAGTACTATTATCATATACATACTTACTAAAAATTGTATTATTTCTAACAGTGAAATATAGATAATCATCAAATATATTTTTAGAATAAGTTACAGGAATTGACATATCATAGATAGTTGCTTTAATTCCCTCATCTCTTTCATAGTTTTTGAACTGTAAATCATAACTATAAGTTAAGTTATCTAAAAAAGTTTCATTAACATATTTATGAACTTGTAATTGAGGTAACTCTTGTAATGTATCATCATTAGAAGATTTACTTGTATCGATATAATATTTACCATACAAACCATAGTAGTAATTATTTGTATTGAAGAAATAGTTTAATTTTGACTCTATCTTTTGATCTGTTGAAACAGTTTCTTCATCTCTTTCAAGGGTAATGTACTCTACATCATTTAAAGAGTTTATATCTAAATATAAACCATCTTGATAATCTCCAGATGAAAATAGTTTTGTTCTAGTATAATTTAAATTCCAACCAAAATGCTTATCATTTTTTAAGTTGTTTTTATCTAAATAAGAACTTTTTTCTTTAAAAATACCCGTTTGAAAATTTAAAAATGAGTAAGGTGAATCTGCATGTCTATAATAAACATAAATACCAGCACCTCTAGTTGTTCTTATTTGAGGAACAAATTCTAAATCATAGTTATCTGCAGGGGCAAAATAAATTGGTTGAGAATAAAATAAACCTTCATTTTCAGAATATCCAACTGAAGGATAAAGTAAACCAGTTCTTCTAGTTGTATCAGTAGAAAAACCTAAATATGGTGTGTAAATTATAGGAATATCTTTGATATAAAGTCTAGTATTATAAGTATTTAACCACTTGTCTTCAGTGTTATAATCAGCACTTGAAGACTTGATTGACCAAAATGGCTCTAAACAGTTACAAGATGAAATTGTAGTAGCATTTAAATCTACAATATTTTCTTTTTTGTTAGTAACATTTGCATTTAGCCAAATATTAGTACTTTTATCAAATAACACAGTGGGATTTTGATAGATATCATTTGTTTTGATATTTAATTTTGCATATTCAGATTGAGTTTGCAAAGTATTGTTTTTAACAATCATTACATTATCAAAAAGCTCTATTTCATTCTTTTCTTTATTGTATATGATTTTATCAGCAACTAAGTAATAATCACTTGAATAAGCGACAACCTCTCCTGTTGCTGTAATTATATTAGTTTTAGTATCAATATTATTAGCTAAAATTTGGAATTCTTGATTCTGCTCTTTTTTAGTATTTGCATTTAATATTGTTGCAGCTAATAAAAGAGACGAGATAGTATATTTAAGCATTAACTACCAACGTCTTTCCAGCAAAATCATGGAATGTTTTTCTACCTTCGTTGAAAAACCCTATTGCAAATCCAATATAAAAGAACATTTCTGAAACAATTCTTCCAACTGATCTAAATAATGCAGATACAATTGAAACTCTACCCCAGTTTTCACTATCAATAACTCTTATTTTCATAATCATTTTACCAACAGTTTGACCATAGTACCAGACAAAAACTGCTTGATAAGCAAATTTCAATAATAATAAAGGCATTACTAATTCTACTTTCATTAAGTACATCATACTGTTAGTATCTGTACTAGCATTAGTTAATGCATCCCAAAATATCACTATAATTATAAAAGTTACAATTAAATCATCAATTACAAAAGCAAGTGCTCTTTTACTATGACTTGCTAATTGTAAATCATTATCATTTGACATGAAACTACCTTAATGCTTGGTATGCTATATCAGATCTACATTTTTTACCAGCAAAATGAACTTGTCCACAAAGTGCATAAGCTCTATCTCTTGCTTCTTTAATAGATTTACCAAAACCTACACAAACTAAAACTCTTCCACCTGTTGCCATTAGTTTATCATCATCTAATGTAACACCTGCAAAAGAAATATGAGAATTAGCAGCTAAATCTTCATCGTTGATTTCATCAACAATAATTTCAGCAGGTGGTGTTGAAGAATATGGATAATCTTTAGACGCCATTACAACGCCTACTCCAAATTCTTCTTTGATTTTTATATCTAATTTATCAAGTTGTTTAGTTGCACCTTTATAGAAAAGTTCACTAACAGGAGTCTCTAATAATGGCATTAAAATTTCACACTCAGGATCACCAAATCTTACATTATATTCTAAAATAATTGGTTCACCTTTTACAACCATAACACCGATAAATAATACACCTTCAAAAGATGCACCCTCTTTTTTCATTCCCTCTAAAGTAGGCTTAATTACTCTATCTTCTACTTTTTGATAAATGTCATCATTTACTAAAGGAGTTGGAGCATATGCACCCATACCACCTGTGTTTGGTCCAGTATCTCCATCCCCTACTCTTTTGTGGTCTTGTGCTGCTGGTAATACTTTATAGTTATCACCATCACAAATAGCAAAAATTGACAATTCATAACCATCTAAAAACTCTTCAACTACAATAGAAGTTCCAGCATCACCAAATGAAGAACCACTTAACATATCAGATGCAGCTTGTTTTGCTTCATCTTTATTTTGTGCAATAATTACACCTTTACCTGCACATAAACCATCTGCTTTAACTACAATAGGTTCACTCATAGTATCAATAAAATCATGAGCTTCTTTTTCATTTGTAGTTTCTATAAACGCTGCTGTTGGTATATTGTATTTCTTTAAAATGTTTTTCATGTAAACTTTAGAACCTTCAAGTTGTGCAGCTGCTGCACTCGGTCCGAAAATTGTTAAACCATGTTCTTTAAAAATATCAACAACACCATCTACTAATGGAGCTTCAGGACCTACAATAGTCAAGTCAATAGAATTATCTTTAGCCCAAACAGCTATTTCATTGTAATCTTTAATATTAATATTTGTACCTAATTTATTTGTAGCACCATTTCCAGGCATAAAAAATAGATCGTGAGCATTTTCTTTCGATATTGCTAAACCAATAGAGTACTCTCTACCACCACTTCCAAGTATTAATATATTCACTGTAATTCCTTTAAAATCATTATAATAATATATCTCCAAATAGCCGTTAACCATCAAAATGGCCCTAAAAGCCAATAACATCATATAAGAGGAATATATTAGGAGCTAAAACGCGATGAAAAGCTGCACACAATGTTCACTACATTACATGAAAAAATAAATTATCGGACCCTCAACAATGGAAATCCCGAACTATTCAGATAATATTCAAGATTTTATCTAAATAACCTATAATAAAAGATTAAAAAAGTGCCAATTATTGGATAGATTTAGCCAGTTTAATACAAGCTTCAATTGAAGTTTCTTCACTTACAAAATATTTTGTATTTTCATGAAACTCTTTAGCAGTAGTTTTTCCTATGGCAATTGCAATAAAACTTTTGTTCCATTTAAAGTTTTTTAAAAAACAATTGTAACTTGAAGGAGAAGTGAATATAAATATTGAATTCTCTTTAAAATTATAATTCTCCATAGATTTTTTACAAACAGTTTCATAAACTACTTTCTCTTGAATATCAATATTATTATTTTTTAATATTTCAACTAGTTTTGAAACAGTTTTTTTAGCTCTTAAATATAAAACTCTTTTATCTTTTAAAAGAGGAATAAGTTCTTGGGCAAAATCATTACCATGTGACTTTAGACCTGTAAAAACTAAATTACTATTTAATTTTTCTAATTCATTTGCAGTTTTTTTTGCAATAGCATATGAAGGAATACTTTTCCAATCATTATTAAAGCTATCAATAGCATAAATTGCATTTTTAGATGTGAAAATTAGTGCATCATATAGTGAAAAATCTATATTTTGATTAATATAAGAAATATCAAAAACTTCAATATTTTCTATATCTTCATAAGATTTATTACTTAGAAGATATATTTTTTGCATTGTCATAATTTTTTTCTTGAACTCTATTTACAGCATCATCTATGTTATTATAAATTTTTACATTTGGAAAGTTCACTTTATTTTGAATATTTTGTAATTTTCTTTTATGTCTATATTTCATAACTAAAATTACTTTTATATTTCTCTCGTGAAGTTTTTCAATAATCTCTTGAAGAGTTAAAAGTGCTGATAAATCTAAAAATGTAACCTTTTTACAATCAAAAATCACATATTTTCTAGTAGCTATATTATCTAGTTTTTCTTCAAGCATAGAAATTGTTCCAAAGAATAATGAACCATCAATTCTAATAACTTCAATATCTATGTTATCAATTTCAATATCAAATGTAGAACTCTTAGGTTTTGTTTTGATTCTAGTATTTTTAGATAACTGATATACAGCTAAAATTGAAGCGATTGTAATACCCGCACCAACAGCCATTATTAAATCAACAAATACAGTTAATAATAAAACTGTCATCATAATAACAAGTTCATTTTTATTGATTTTACCGATTATTTTAAAAAATCTATAGTCTAATATTTCTAATCCAACTTTTACTAAAATACCAGCTAAAACAGGTAAAGGAATATGTTGTGCAAATGGAGCTAAAACTAATACAATAAGCAAAAGGGTAATTGAATGAACAATACCTGATATCATATTTGTTCCACCGCTATTTATGTTTATAACCGTTCTCATTGTAGCACCAGCACCAGGAATTGCCCCAAAGAATGAACAAACAGCATTACCAATACCTTGACCATAAAGCTCTTTATTTGAATTATGCTTTGTCTTTGTAATTGAATCAGCGACTAATGAAGTTAGAAGGGAATCAATTGAACCTAATAATGCTAATGTAATTGATAACATTATAATAGTATCAGCTTGCATTAAATCAAAAGAAAAAGGAAGAGTAAAATCAGGAAATCCCATAGGAATTTCACCTATAGTTTTCACGTCATATTGTGCATGATATGAGAAAAGTGTTACAGCAACTAATGCAATTAAAGCACTAGGTACGATTTTTGAAACTTTTTTAGGTGTAAAAAACATTATTGCTAATGTAATTGAAGCAATAGTAAATGCCTGAATATTGGCCATAGAAATAGTTTCAGGTATTTTAGAAAGTGTAAATAATATTTTTCCATAGCTCTCAACACCTAAAAATGGGTTGATTTGAAGAATGATAATAATAATACCAACACCACTCATAAAACCTGAAATCACAGGATAAGGAATATACTTTATCCATCTACCCAAGTTTACCATAGCAAATGATATTTGAATAAGACCTGCGAGAAATATTACGAACATTACAGAGTTAATATCTCCAGGAAAAGCTACAAATGCTGAGGCTGTTACTACAGTCATAGGACCTGTTGGACCAGATATTTGGGTTTTTGTACCTCCAAATACAGCTGCAAAAAAACCTAATATAATAGCACCATAAAGTCCTGCTATTGCTCCAGCACCACTTGCAACACCAAATGCAAGTGCTAGTGGTAAAGCAACAACAGCTGCAGTAATACCTGCAAAAATGTTGTTTTTAATATCACTCATCAAAAAGCCTTGAGTTTAAATTTTATCTAATTCCTCTTCATCAACTAGATTATCTCTTTTTCCTCTAGAAATAATATGTATAGGAGTACCTTCAAAGTTAAAGTTTTCCCTTAAATAATTTATTAAATATCTTTTGTAAGAGAAATGCAGTAAATTAGGTTTATTCATAATTAAGGCAATTCTAGGGGGTTTATTTTGAAATTGAGTTGCATAATATATTCTTAAATAAGCACCATTTGGACTTGGTAATGCATGTCTTATTGTTGCTTCCTCAATTACTTTATTTAATTTAGAAGTTGGAATTCTTTGAGTATAGTTTTCAAACACTTTAAAGATTTTGTTTTTTAGCCTATCAATACTTCTTCCTGTTTTTGCAGATGTAGCAATTATAGGTGCAAAATATAAAAATCTAAATCTTCTTCTTATTTCTTCTTCAAACTTATCAAAAGTATCTTGATTTTCATCCCATTTATTTAAAACAATAATAGTTGCTAGTCCAAACTCATCAACAAGTCCAGCAATTTTTTCATCAAGTTCTGTTAAAGTATCAGATGCATCTAGAACAAGTAATGCTACATTTGCTTTTGCAAGCATATTTCTAGTTCTCATTAAAGCATATTTTTCAATACCCTCAATTTTACCTTTTCTTCTAAGACCTGCTGTGTCAACAAAAGTTACCATTTTATCATTTAATTCAACTGTTTCATCAACAGGATCAATTGTAGTACCTGCTACACTTGAAACGACTGATCTTTCTTCACCTAATAATGCATTTAAAGTAGAAGATTTTCCAACATTTACTCTACCAATTATAGCAATATTGATTTCATCGTTGTTGTCAAAGTTTTCATCAATTGATTCTAAATCTTCATCATCAAATGCAAACTCATCTTCATCATCAACTACTTCATTTACATTAATTGTTTCAGGGTTTTCTGGAAGTTTATTATAAAGCCATTCAAATAAAGTTTTAGTACCTCTGTTGTGAGAAACAGAAATACCAAACATATCTTCATCATTAATACCAAATTCGTAAAAGTCCCAAACTCTTTCTTTTTCTTTGTCATTATCAATTTTATTAATAACTAAAGCAAGCTCTTTATTTAAAGCTTGAAGCTCATAAAATAGTTCTTTATCTTTATCATCAGGAATTTTCTTTCCATCTACCATAAAAAGTATTATATCAGCCTCTTTAGCAGTTTCAATAGCTTTTCTTTTTACATGAGAAAAGATTAAATCATTAGTTTCATCAATTCCACCAGTATCTAACATTAAAGCTTTTTTGTCTAAAACTTCAATAACTTGTTTTTTAATATCTCTAGTTGTTCCTGCTAAATCAGATACAATTGCAATTTTTTCTTTAGCAATTCTATTAAATAGAGATGATTTTCCAACATTAGGTTGCCCAATTAGGGCTATTTTTAGTAATTCTTCATTCATAAGTGTTATATTACCTTAATTTTTAAATAAAAAAAAGGTATCAACAAAATGTTGATACCTTTTTGCGAGTTTAAAAGGGTTTATTAGTATAAACCAAATTTTCCTTCTTCACTTTTTCTGTAAAGTACTCTCATGTTATCATCTTTGTCATAAAATACTTTAAATGCAGCATCAGAAGATTTTAAATCATTTAGAGCTTCTTCAATATCCATTGGTTTGTAAGATTGTAATCTTGCTGGTTCAATTTCATTATCTAATCTGTCTAATTCATTTGCAATTTCATCTTCAATAACTTTTAATTCAACTTCAGTTAATTTCGTAGCTTTATGCCCAGAAATCTTATCATGATGTCTTCTTAAAACTTTTGAAACTCTATCTACTGCAATATCAATTGCAGAATATAAATCTTTATCTTTTTGTTTAACAACAACAGTGTCTAAATGAGCAATGTTTAATGTAAATTCAAAAGAAAAAGCTTTTTTACCATGTTTCTCTTCTTGATCGATGATCGCGTTAACTGAAATAATGTCTAAATTATATTTTTTGAATATTTCTATTGAGCTATTGATATAATCTTTAATTGGCTCTGTTAAATCTAAATGTCTTCCTACAATACTTGTATTCATAACAAACTCCTTAATGTAATTTATAAATTATAACATATTAAATATTAATAAATTCTTCAATTTTTACTTACATAACCCTTAAAATAACTATATAAGAATTTCTCTATTACCTTTTGTATTAGCTTCAGATAAAACACCTGTATGTTCTAATTGCTCAACAATTGTAGCAGCTCTGTTATAACCAATTCTTAGTTTTCTTTGAATATAAGAAATAGAAGTTTTCTTTTCATTTAATACAATCATTTTTGCATCTTCATATAATTCATCTAAATCATTTACATCAAGAACTGAAGTATCATCACTAGAACTAACTGATTTATCTTTTATAAAGTTCATATCATATTGAACTTCTCTTTGATCTTTTAAGAAATCTACTACTTTTTCAATTTCATCTTCACTTGACCAAGGCGCATGTATTCTAACAAGTCCTGACATTCCAGGAGGTGTAAATAACATATCTCCTCGTCCTAAAAGTGATTCAGCACCCATTGAATCTAAAATAATTTTAGAATCAACTTTTTGTCCTACTTTATATGATAATCTACTAGGTAAATTTGCTTTGATTAATCCAGTTACTACATCAACTGAAGGTCTTTGTGTTGCAACGATTAAGTGAATACCTGAAGCCCTTGCCATTTGAGCAAGTCTTGCAATTGAGTATTCAACATCTTTACCACTTGTCATCATTAGGTCAGCTAACTCATCAATAACTACTACAATATAAGGGAATGGTTCATAACCTTCTTTTTTTGCTTTTTCATTGTAGTTTTCAATATTTTTAGTTTTCGTTTGAGACATTAATGTGTATCTTCTCTCCATTTCTGCAACCATATTTGATAATGCATTAATAGCATCACCTGCTTTAGTAATCACAGGTGTTAGAAGATGAGGAATATCATTATACATAGAAAACTCTAGCATTTTAGGATCAATCATAACTAATTTTAAGTTATCTGGAGAGTTCTTATATAATAAAGACAAAATCATAGAATTTATACCAACTGATTTACCTGAACCAGTTGTACCTGCAATAAGTAAGTGAGGTAATTTTTTCAAATCAGTAATAAAAGGTTTACCAACTATATCTTTACCTAAAATAATAGTTAGTGGTGATTTTGCATTTTGAAATAATTCACTATCAAGCATCTCTTTTAAATAAATAGTTTGTACATCATCATTTGGAACTTCAATTCCCACTACGTCTTTACCAGGAATTGGAGCTTGAATTCTAATTGTTTGAGCTTTTAAAGCCATAGCTAAATCATCTTGTAAATTCAAAATCTTAGAAACTTTTACATTTGGAGCTGGTTTAAACTCAAAAGTTGTAACAACAGGACCTGTATAAGTTCTTACTACATCACCATCAATTTTAAACATTGATAATTTATCAAGTAAATCTTCAATTTTTTTATCTATAAAACTTTCTGATACCTTAGATTTTTTATCTTTAGGACCTTCTTGAAAGAATTTTGTAGGTGGTAAAATAAAATCTTTAGGTTTTTCCGTATCACCCAATTCAATTTCATCTAAAAGCTTTTTATTTTCTTCTAATTCATCTACAATAATATTACTATGAGATTCACTAGCGGGCTTTTCTTCTTTTATTTCTTCAATTACTGCTTCTTCTGTTTGATTTTGAATATCAAAAAGTGAATTAATTTCTTCAGTTGAAGGTTCATTTTCTTTTATTTCTTCAATGATTATTTCAGCTGTGTCACCCTCTTCTTTAACTTTAACTTGAGGTTCTTTTTTTATAGATGCAGGTTTAACTACAGCTCTTTTAACGTTTGTTTTATTAGTTTCATTATCTATTTTAGAAAATGGATTTTTTACATTTGGTTTTAGATTAGGAAGCCTTAATACAGGCATTTTAACTTCATTGTTATCAACAAAGATTAATGCACAGATTGCATAACCTATTAAAACAAAAATAAATAATCCAGCATTACCTATGTATGGCCCTAAATCAGCAACTAAAATATTTCCGATTTCACCATAATCACTAACTAAAGATTGTAATATTAAAGATGAAAAAACAAATAAAGTTAAAACTAACATCGAAATAGAAATATTTACAATATCAGCTTTTTTAAATACTATTTGATAAATTGGATATAAAAAGAATAGTAAAAATACATATGCAAAATATCCAAAATAATTCAGTAAAGCCAAAGAAAAATTAGCGCCTAATTTTCCTACTATTGAAGAATCTTGAATTATTAAAGATATTTGTAAATAAGCTAGAATAAATACTATTATTGTTGATATAATTTTTTTAGCTATAGGAGACCCTTTATTTTAGTAGTTTTGCTACTCTTCCTTGAAGTTTAAGCCACTCTCTGTGATCCATTAAAGGAAAACCTGCCCAAGACTTTTTTGGTTCACTAATATTTTTAGTAACACCACCACGAGCTGCAATTGTTGTAAAAGGAGCAATTTCTAAATGTCCAGCTGTTCCTGATTGTCCACCCATAACTACATACTCATTTAAAACAGTAGACCCAGATAAACCAACTTGAGAAACTAAAATTGAACCGTTACCTATAATACAATTATGTCCAATATGTACTAAGTTATCCAATCTTGCACCATCTTTTATAATAGTAGATTTAAATACTGCTCTATCAATTGTACAATTTGCACCTATTTCTACATCATTTCCAATTTCTACATTTCCATTTTGATATATTTTGATATATTTTCCATCTTTTGTATTTGCAAAACCAAAACCATCACTACCTACAACAGTTCCTGCATGGATAATACAGTCATTACCTATATTACAATCTCTGTAAACTGTTACATTTGGATATATCGTAGTATTATCCCCTATTGTAACATTATCACCAATAAAAGCACCAGCCATGATATTACAATTTTTACCAATTTTAGAATTAAATCCTAAATAAACATTTGGCATAACTTTAGAGCCATCTCCTACAATGGCTTCATCACCAGAAGTTTCGATAATTTCAGGAGCAAATAATTTAGAAATATGTGCTAACTCAATATAAGGTTCATCACAAACAATTGCGATACAACCAACAGGTACATCATTTTTAAATTCTTCATTAACTAAAACAGCACCAGCTTTTGTTTCTTTTAAATCTTTTAAATATTTTTTATTTTGAAGGAAAGTTAATTCATTTTTAGATGAATCAATAAGAGTATTTAGTCCACTTATTTCTAAGTCACTTTCACAAGATATATTAGTATGTTCAAAGATTGAAGATAGTTTCATAGTGTTTCCTTGTGTATGTGTAAAAGTGAAGATAAAAAGATTTAAATCTTTTTATCTTTCCATTGCAACAATACCACTTCTAACAACTTCAAGTGGATTGAATTTTTGCATAACTTTAATAAAGTTCATAATTCTATGACTAGAATCAGTCGCAGCTACTACAATCGTATCATCAGTTACATTTTGAATTGAACCATGATATGCTCTTGTAATAACATCAATATCTGATAAGTTATTATCAACAGAGAACTTCATTAAAACAGTATCTTTTTCAATAACATTTTTGTGTTCATTTACTTTTAATACTGGAATTAATTTATTTAATTGTTTAACAATTTGATCAATAACTCTTTGCTCACCTGTTGTAACAATAGTCATTCTTGAATATTGACTACCTTCAATTGGTGCAACAGTTAATGAATCAATATTATAACCTCTAGCAGAGAACAATCCAACAATTCTAGATAAAACATTGTGTTCATTCATTACAATTACAGAAATTACCTGTCTTGTAGTTTCGCTATCGTAGTAATGGTTGAAATTATTCATTGTCCCCTCCTGTTAATAATGTCATTTCATTTAATGCATGACCATTTGGAACCATTGGCAATACATCTTCATTTCTTGCAACAACTACATCAATCATTGCTGGTTTTTTCTTTTCAACAGCATCTTTGATAGCTGCATCAAACTCTTCTTTTGTTGATACTCTATATCCTAATCCACCAAATGCTTCAACTAACTTTACAAAGTCAGGTTGAGAAGATAAATCAGTTTCTGATAATCTATTTTCATAGAACATTGTTTGCCATTGTCTAACCATTCCAAGGTAGTTATTATTTAAAATAACATTGATTACAGGAATATTATATTCAACACATGTTGTTAATTCTTGAATGTTCATTAAAATTGAACCATCACCTGTAATGTTTACAGAAACTTTATCAGTATCTTCTAAAGCTTTAGCAACACCCATAGCAGCAGGTAATCCAAACCCCATAGTTCCTAATCCACCAGAAGTACACCATTGTCTTGGGAAACTAAATGGATAGAACTGTGCAGCCCACATTTGGTGCTGACCAACATCAGTTGAAATGATTGCTTTATCATCTAAAAGTTCACCTATTCTTTTTACAGCCCATTGTGGTTTAATAACTGTATCTGAATCAATAAATCTTAAAGGCTCTTGCTCTCTATAATCTCTTAAAAGTTCAACCCAGTTTGAAAAATCATTGATTTCTAAATCATTTGATGCTTCAAGCATAGCTTTTACAGTAACTTTTAAATCTCCAACAATAGGATAATCAGGTCTAACTAATTTTGCAATAGAAGTTGGGTCAATATCAATATGAATTACTTCAGCTTTAGAAGCAAATTCATCTAATCTACCTGTAACTCTATCATCAAATCTTGCACCTAATGAGATTAATAAATCTGTTTCATATGCAGCCATATTCGCAGCATATTCTCCATGCATACCTAACATTCCGAAGAATAATGGATTTTTATCATCCATAACACCTCTTGCCATTAATGTTTCAACAGCTGGAATATTTAATTTTTCAGCTAACTCTCTAATTTCATAAGCACAGTTAGAAAGAATTGCTCCACCACCAATATATAATAAAGGTTTTTTAGCATTAGCTATAGCATTCATAGCTTTCTTTAACTGCTTTTTATTGTAATTAACAGTTGGCTTATAAGTTGGTAAATCAACTTCTTTTGGATATTCAAAATCTGCTACTTCAGCAGTAATATCTTTTGGAATATCTACGTGTACAGGTCCTGGTCTTCCTGTCGAGGCAATATGAAATGCTTCTTTTAAAATCTTAGGTAAATCTTCGATTCTGTTTACTAAGTAATTGTGCTTAGTACATGGTCTTGAAATACCCACTGCATCAATTTCTTGGAATCCATCTGTTCCGATAATTGTAGTAGGAACTTGTCCAGAAATTACAACTAATGGAATTGAATCCATGTATGCATCAGCTAAACCTGTTACAGCATTTGTAAATCCAGGTCCAGAAGTAACGATTGCAACTCCAGTTTTACCCGTAGCTCTAGCGTATCCTTCAGCTGCTATTATAGAAGACTGTTCGTGTCTATTCAGAATATGTTTAAAATTTGTTTGTTTATAAATTTCATCGTAGACGTTCATAATTGCGCCTCCAGGGTAACCAAATACTGTCTCTACCCCTTCTTGATGTAATGCTTCAACCACCATCTTTGCGCCAGTCATTTTCATAATAATTCTCCATAAATTTTATTAAATAGTCGTGATTATATAAAAGTTAATATTAATTCACGGTTAATAAATAATTATTATAATTTTAAATAAAGAATAGTTTTAGTTTAAGTTAAATATAATGTTAAAAACAAGGAGATATTATGGAATTAAACAGTATTAATACAAATATACAAAATCTAGATAATAACACTTCTCCCTTACAATTAAACAGAAATAATGCACCTGATAAAGTTTCAGAAGTTGCAGCAAAAGAGAGTCTTAACGTTGATGTTAAGGAATACAATGCCAAAAGAGATGAACTATCATTAAATGTTCAAAATTTAAATGACGGTATTGCACAAATTAAAATTAGTGAAAATGGTTTAGATGAACAAAAATCAATTTTACAAAGAATTCAACAAAATATTCAAGATGCTCAAAATGAAGATGGTAAAATTTTAGATTCAAATGAATTAAAAAATAGTCTTAATAACGAATTACAAAGATTTAATGAAATTGCTTTTCAAACTAAATACAATGGTCAAGCATTACTAAGTAATGATATGTATGAAGAATCAAACAATCAAATTAGTATTTCAACTAAAAATGATAATTTTGATATCAACAAACCAGATACAACTTTGATTTCTAATGACATATTTAATACTTACAATACATCAGATTTAACTCAACCACAAGCTGTTGATCAGTTAACTCAAAAAGTTGAAAGTTCTGCAAATTTAATTCAAAATACAATTGATCAATTTAATGCATTTGGAGACAGATTAGAAACAAGTGCTAGACAGACTTTACAAGAACAAGTAGATTTATACAATCAAAATAGTATAAAAGAATTAACAAATTATGTAAATGAATCAAATGATTTTAACAAAACAAATGTAACTGCTAATCAAGGATATTTAGTAGCTTCACAAGCAAATATTCTACAAGAACAAAGCCAAAGATTAATCGGTAAAAACTAATTTGAGTTAAGAAGAGTATTAAATCTTCTTAACTTTTAAGCTTTCATTTATAGCTATACCTTCCCTTAAACCATCATCAAATACAATAGATTCATTTTTGTTTAAAACTTCGAATATAGATTTAAATATAAATACACCTATTTCAATAAACTCAATTCTACCTTTACCTACAAGTTCAATTAACTCTTCTGTAGTACAATTTCTCATAACATCAATGCAATAATCTAAATCATCATAATAAACTTTTGTACCATTTATAACTTCTCTATCATAAGATGCCATATCTAAGCCTAATTTTATTGCTGCAATAGTTGTTGGAGTACCTGCTGTTGATATAAAAGTATATTTTGTTGGGTCAATATTATTGTCATTTAAAAACTTAGATATTTCATTTTTTCTAAATTCTAGTTTAGCTTCAAGATTTTTGTTTTTCAAGACATCTTGTGACATAGTAACAATACCAAAATCAAAACTTTTTGCTATATGTTCATCTTTTGTGTTCACAATAAGTTCAGTAGAACCACCACCAATATCTAATAATATAAAATTCTCTGAATCAATTTTTTCTCTTATTAAAGCATACTTAATAGCCAAAAGAGTTAATCTTGCTTCTTCATTGCCATCTATAATTTTAAACTTAGTAGAGCATTTTTCATTTAATATCTTTAATACTTCATTACTATTTTTTGCTTTTCTCATAGCAGCTGTTGTTATACATACAGCTTTTGAAGGGTCATATTTTACTATTTTGATTGATTCATCTATGGCATTTGTTATTCTGTTAATGGCTTGGGTTGAAATTAATCCAGTATCAATAAGTCCATCAGCTGTACCAACTATTTTATTATATTCAGAGATGATTTTGTGGTTTTCATAATCATATTTTAGAACTCTAAATGAATTAGAGCCTAAATCTATAGAAACAATTTCTTTCTTCATGTTTATAAATGAGGAATTTTGATTTTAGAGTTTAAAGAAAATCCAATTACAGCCATAAGAATTAATACAAAATATTCATTTACAAAACCTGTTAAATAAATTAAGTAAACAACAAATAATAGTATTGCACCTAATGGTGTAGGAACTCCTGTAAAGAACTTTTCAACTTCACCTTCATGTGAGTCAATATTAAATTGAATAAGCCTTCTTAATCCAGAAATAACATAAAACACAAAGACAAATATTACAAAAGGCATATTTAAAAATGCTTCTTTTGTATCAATTACAGCAAAGTAAATAAACATTGTAGGAACAATAACGAATGATAAGAAATCAGCATAAGAATCTAACTGTATTCCAAATTGAGTAGATAAGTTAAACTTTCTAGCTATTTTTCCATCAATAATATCAAAACCTCCAGCTAACCAAGCAAATAATGCTGCAGCAAAAAAGTTTTGATGAGTCAAATAATAAATTGCAAACATTCCTGAAGCAATATTGAAAAACGTAACAATATTTGCTAAATTAAAATGACTGTTTCTGTTAAACAAAAATAACATTTAAGTTCCTTAAAAATTTCAAAGATTATATCAAAAGAATATTGAAAGATACTTGATTGTGTTAACTTTTCTAAGTTATAATAATACATATAGATTGAAAGGATTTATCATGACAATTGGATCAAATAATTTATCAGCAATGATAACATCTCAAACACAAATTGCAAATTTAAACAATGATATGAATAATGCTATTATTCAAAATGTTGAAGCATTAAATGAAGCAAGTGCTCCAAATGGAACAAATTTATCTACAGATTTTTTAAATTCTTATGTGGCACAAATCCCTGAAGTTATATCATATGAAGCAAATGCAGAAGGTATAAAAACAAAGGACGCTGTTTTAGACACACTTTTAGATATTAAAGCTTAGCAATACTAAAATTTGTATGCTAAACCCAATGATGCAAGATTAACTCCATCATTTTTATCTTTTAAGCTTCCGTTAGAATAATGAGTAAAAGAAGCTTGAATATCTATGTTTTTATTATAAGCCCAAACTAAAGATGCTGTATCTTTGAACTGAAAATGCATTCCAAACTCTTTATCAGAAATATATTTATCACTAAAATATGATAAACCTATACTTAACTCTAAACTTACATTATCAATTAAATTATATGATAAGACTATAGGATCAATAGCATATATTTTCAAATTTTCGTTATCTAAATATGTGTATGCTGTTCTAGTAAAGAGATTGTTAGATTCTAAAAAATTAAAATTGTGATTATATGAATATGAAAATTCATATGAGAAGTTTTCATTAAAGTCTTTTCCAACATTTAAAGCTATGTTATCACTACTTTGTAGTAATGATAAAAATAGTGAGCTGAACAAAATAGTTTTTTTCATTGTTATTATCCTAGTTATAAGTAATAGATAATAACTAAACTATTTTGAATTTTTTATAAATTTACTTAATTCTTTTAGTTGAGTTTCATTAAAAACTTCTATTCCATTTTCCATTAGAAGTTTTGCTGTCATTCCAGGCTTTTTTATAAGGTTTTGCGTAAAAGTTCCATCATAAGTCTCAAGATTACCACATGATGGTGATTTTGACTTTAATAAAGCAACTTTAATTCCCTCATTCAAACATAAGTCTAATGTCTTTTTTGCTCCAAGTAAAAAATTAATAGTTACGTCTTCTTGATTTTCATTTGTAACTCTAAATGGTTTTTCAAAACTTGTAATTTGAGCAGGAACTCTAGGTACACTTAATCCACCTTCTACTTCAGGGCAAAAAGAATAAATTTCATTTTCACACATTAAATCCATGAAAATTTCTTTTTGAGAGAAAGTTAATTTATTATTGTATGCTATTGATGAATTTAAGCCATCAAATCTTACATTTTCACCTAATAAACAAGAAGAAACAAGTAATTTCATTAAACTTCTTCTTTCTCTTGAGTTCTAATTCTATCTAAGTGCTCTTCTTTAAAGAAAGTTGGTAGTTGAATATTACTAAAAGCAGCTTTCATAGATACAAAAATTTGAGGATTATCTTCTTCTAATTTTGCAAGAAGTTCTTTAGTAGATTGTCTAGCGTGAGGCATTTTAACATCAAATCTTAATCCAGGACATGCTTCATCACCAATAACGCTAATTTCATTTGCATCTGCGAATGCTCTAAGTTGTCTTTCTCTACAGAAAATTAATGGTCTTATTACTTCAATACCATTGTCAGCAACATAAATTGGTGGCATTGTTCTCATTGTTCCATTGTAAAATAGATTCATAAAAAATGATTCCATAGCATCATCTAAATGATGTCCTAATGCAACTTTGTTAAAGCCTTGTTCTAAAGCTGTTGAATATAAATACCCTCTTCTCATTCTAGAAAAAAATGAACAAAATGAAGAATTTTTTCTAATTTTTTCTCCAGCTAACTCAAATATCTGAGTATCTACAATTTCATGTTCAATTCCGTGTTCTTTACAGTGTTTTGATAAGAATTCAACTTGTTCACCCATTCCATAAGTTACTGTTATGGCTTTAAATTCAAAATCATAAGGAGCAACTCTTTTTAAATGATTTAAAGAGTGAAGTAAAGTTAAAGAATCTTTTCCCCCTGAAAAACCAACTAATACTTTATCGCCTTCTTTAATAAGACCGTATTCAGCATTAGTTTTACCTACCATTTTTGAAATTTTCTTACTTAGCTCTACCAAATTATCTACCTTGCTATATATATTTTCGCGAATTATATCAAAACTATACTTTCAAATATTTTTACTCTATTTTTATTTATTTTAAATATAATATCACACTAACTAATAAGGAAAGTAGAAACTTAATGACTATTGAAGAAGAACAACAGTTTAGAGATCAAATTGCACAGTCTATATTACCATATGCTGTAAACATGACAATGGATCAAGTAAAAAATATTATTGAAAGTGTAGAACAACAAAATCCCAACTTACCTGAAGGTTTTGGAAATATGTTACTAGAACAAATTTTAGTAGCAAAAAGTAAATTAGTATCTCAAGGATAAACTATAAGAATTACAGTATCAATAAATGAGTTAAGAATTCTTCAAGAACTTTGTAAAGAACATGGTCAAGCAGAACTTTTCAAAAGATTACATCATGAAGAAGAAAAATATAAAAAAAGTCTAACCACTAAAAAAAGTAAAGCAACTATCAAAGCAACAAGGGTTAGACAAGAACAAGCAAAAGTAAAAATTGAAACAGCAGTAAACTTAATGAGAATGTACAATAAAAGAATTACAGTGTACGCTGTTGCAAAAGAGGCTGAAGTTAGCTATAACACAGCAAATAAATATAAAGATTTTATTTTAAGAAACGCACTATAAGAAAACGGAGTAATATGAGAAATTTTATAAACTTTAATCAATCACAAGAAATTATTAACAATATAGAAGTTAAACAATCAACTCAAAAAAAATTTATTAGTGAAGCTATTGGTTTTGTATTAGCAAAAGACATAGTTACAGATCACAATAGTCCTGAGTTTCCAACTTCAGGAATGGATGGATATGCTATCAAACATGAAGATTTAAAAAATGGAAAAATAAAAATAGTTGATAAAAATCCAGCTGGAAGTGTTGTAGAAACAGAAGTACAAAATGGAACTTGTATTAAAACTTTTACAGGTTCACTTATGCCTAAAGGTAGTGATACTTTAATACCAATTGAAAATGTTGAAGTAAATGGTGATGAAATCATAATTAATAAAGAAGTACCATTTGGTTTTGCAAAAAGAGATGTTGGTGAAAATTATTCAAAAGACGAAGTACTTATCAAAAAAGGAACAATAGTTTCTTTTGCAGAAATTGGAGTTATGGCTTCACTAAATATTGTTCAGTGTGAAGTTTTTGTTAATCCAACAGTTGCAGTAGCTAGTACTGGAAGTGAAATATTAGATTTAGGTGAACCTCAAACTAATGATGCTCAAATCAGAAGTTCAAATCATCTAACAGTTGAAGCATTAGCAAAAACAAATGGAGCAGATGTAATTCAATTAGGTTGTGTAAAAGATGATATCAATTCAATAACAAATATGTTTGAAGAAGCTTTAAAAAAGGCGGATATTGTTGTTACAACTGGTGGAGTTAGCGTTGGTGATTATGATTTTGTTCAAGATGTAATAAAAGATAAACTTAATTGTGAAGTACTTTTTCACGGTGTAACTATTAAACCTGGTATGCATATTTTAGTAGCTAAAAAAGATGAAAAAATAATTATTGCACTTCCTGGTTTTGCTTATTCTTCTACTGTTTGTGCAATTTTATACTTATTGCCTATGATTTATAAATTTAGGGGTTCAAAACAAACTTTACCTATTGTAAAAGCTAAAATTCACCAAAATTGGCCAATGAAAATGAAAAAAACTATTTTCACAGCTTGTAATGTTTACTATGAAAATGGCGAATACAATATAAACTTTGAAGGTAAAAAACAAGGTACAAGTGCAATTTTAACAAACCTTTTACACTCACCTGCTCTATTAATTCAAGATGAAAATAGCAGTGATATTAAAAGTGGTGATTACGTAGATATACTATTATTAAATGATATAAAATGATTAACTCAAAACCCCTATTTTACATATTTATAGTTTTTGCTATGATATTTTGGGGTGCTTCATGGGTTAATGTAAAGTTTTTAAGTTCATATGTAAATGAATATGAATTAATTCTACTTAGAATGGGAATATCATTTATTTGCATGTTTCCTATCATACTTTTTTTAAGACATAAAATTAAAATTGATCTAAAAACATCAGTTTTAGTTTTATTTGCATCAATATCATTAGTTCTTTATTCTATTGTATTTTTCTTAGGAGTTGACCATGGTACAGCCGGTTTTGGTGGGGCTTTAGTTACTACTTTAATACCAATAAATACTTATTTAATATTATCTGCTTTAAATAAAAAAAGTATTAGTTTAAAACACTCATTTGCATTAATACTAGGTGGTTTTGGGGTATTAACTATGTTAAATATCTGGTCTTTTGATATAAATGAAATTTTTTCTATCGAAAATATCTATTTTCTTTTAGCATCTATTTTTTGGCCTATATTAACAATTGTTAGTGCAAAAAATACAGAAACATCACCTATGGTATTCACTTTTTATGTATATATTTTAAGTAGTTTATTTATATCAATTTTTTATGTAGATGCTAGTCATTTATATGAAAACTTATTTACATTTGATTCAGTATTTTGGATTAATTTATTTGTGATTACTATTTTAGCAACTGTGTATGCTACAACAATTTATTTTATTGGGATAAATAAATTAGGAACTAATGAAGTTAGTTCTTTTATCTTTTTAGTACCATCTTCAGCACTTATCTTGTCATCTATATTTTTAGATGAAAGAATTACATTTACGACTATATTTGGAATGATATGTACAATAATTGCAATATATATTCTAAATAATCTAAGCCTTTTTAAACTTTTTAGGAAGTAAATAAAAAATCATCATAGCAAGCATTATTAAACTTGCTATATTTGATAGTAATGAACTTTCTTCATCATGATTCATAAATTGAACTAAATCTAAATCACCAAAAAATATATCAAACCCTAAAGCAAAAAGAAATGTCAAAACAAAAATTGAAGTAAGATATATAACTAAAGATTTCTTACCAAGTGTTTTATAAACTATACTCATAGTAATAGCACTTGTCGCAGGACCTGCTGTTAAAAATATAAAAGCTGCCCCACCACTCATTCCTTGCATAACTAAAGCTGCTGCTATTGGTAAAGAAGCTGTAGCACAAACATACAATGGCATAGCAAATAACATAACAACTATATACGTAAGTATTTCATTTTCAAATAGTATTTCTGTATATTCTTTTGGCGCAAAAGTAGTAAAAACAGCACCTAAAATAAGTCCTACTAACAAAGGTTTAACCATATCTTTAAAGAGTGTTACATAGGCATATTTTAAAGCCCCCATAAAAGAAAAACTCTTTTTTGTGTTACTAGGTTTAGAGTCACAACAAGAATTAGAGCTACAACAACTACTTAACTCATCTTTTTTAATTTGAGGTGTTGTTCCAAATGATAGATTTTGGGTTTGTTTAAAGTTGTTGTTTGTGTTAGGATTAAATTGAAGAGTAGTTTTTTTAGGTTCTTCTTTTTCAAATATATTTTGAAAAATACCAACACCAATAGCTATAATTATTGAAGAAATAACTCTATAAACAGTGAAAACTAAACCAAAGAACGAAAAAGTTGCAAGAATAGAATCAACACCTGTGATAGGAGTTGATATTAAGAAGCTTTGAACAGCACCTTTACTAGCACCCTCTTTTCGAAGACTCTGAGCCAAAGGTATAACAGAACATGAGCATATAGGAAGTGGAATACCAAATACTGTTGCTTTTACAACAGAGTTTACATCTCCTTTCCCTAAATGCTTAATTACAAAATCATCGGGTACAATTTGTTTTAAAATACCCGCAATAAATAAACCAATAAGTATATAAATAGAAAATTCATTTAACAAATTTAAAAAATTGTTTGCTAATAAAATTGCTGTTTCCATTTATTTACCTTTTCTTGATTGCACTACTCTTCTAAAAGATTTCTTTGTTCTAATCTTTTCTTAGGTTTTACACCTAAATCAATAAATTCTTCGCTTCTTCTAAGAAGATTACCTTTACCGTGAGCTAATTTATTCATAGCTTCATCATATGATTTTTGAGTTCTTGAGATATGAGTTCCAATTAAATCCATATCTTTAACAAAACCTGAAAACTTATCATATAAATCAGCCGCTTTCTTTGCTATTAGTTGAGCATTTTCATTTTGATGCTCATTTCTCCATACATTTTCAATTGTTCTTAAAGTAACATATAATGTTGAAGCTGAAACTAACATAATATTACTTTCAAATGCTGTTTTAAATAAATTCTCATCTTCACTAGTTGCAAGTAAAAATGCACCTTCAATAGGTACAAAAAGTAAAACAAAATCTAAAGTCTGAACACCTTCAATATCTTCATATCTTTTTTCACTTAGACCTTTAATATGAGCTTTTAAAGATTTTACTAACTCTTTAGCAGCAAGTTGTTTTGAAGTTGTATCTTCACTTGCCATATAATTCATGTAAGCTTTTAAAGAAACCTTTGAATCAATAATAATATCTTTATTTGAAGGTAGATGAACAATTACATCAGGTCTTAGTCTTTTTCCACTTTCATCTGTAAAAGAACCCTGTACATCATACTCTTTACCTTCTCTAAGTCCTGTTTGTTCTAAGATTGATGATAATATCATTTCTCCCCAGTCACCTTGAGTTTTATTATCACCTTTTAATGCTTTTGTAAGATTTATAGCATCTTGAGCTATTTGATTATTTAATTCTTTTAGGTTTTTGATTTCTGTTAAAAGTGAACTTCTTTGTTTTGTTTCATCATTATAAATATCATTAACTCTTTTATTAAAACCTTCAAGTTGCCCTTTGAATCCAGATAAAAGTTGATTTAAATTTACATTAGATTTTTTTTGATTTTCTTCAAAAATCTTATTTGCAAGATTTTCAAACTCTAATTTTAATTCTTGTTTTGAATTTTCAAGAAGTTCTATTTTTTCTTGAAAATTCTCTTCTTTTGAATCATAAAGTTCTTTTAGTGATTTTATTTTTTCTTCATAATTATCTTTAATATGTTTTTTTTCATTCTCAAAAGCTAAAGTTAATGTCTGAATTTTTTCATCATACAAATCAGTTAGATTTTGAAGTTGTGTTTCATTTTTTTTCTTTTGCATATTTAATGTAAATACAATAAAACCAAATGAAACAATAACAATAATTAAAATAATAATCAAAGAGTTAAACTCCATGCTTTAACTCTCTTTCAATATCCTTAGCTTTTAAAGCTTCATCTCCATGATTATATACATTGTAATCTAACTCTTTAAATCTCTCCACTAAAGGTGGATGTGAATAGTAAAAGAATATATATAAAGGATGAGACAATGGAAATGATTTATTTTCATTTGCTAATTTTAATAAAGCATTTACTAAATCTTCTTTTGATTGTAAATTTGAACCAAATTCATCAGCAGCATATTCATTATGTCTTGAAATCAATGAAATAATTGGCATTAAAAAGTACGATAATATAGGAGAAAACAATAAGAATATCGCAATAATTCCATAAGCTTCATTATTAATACCTGCTCCTAAGAATATTTCATCTGGTAAATTACCAAAAATAGCAAAGAATACAAACATAACTACACCCATAATACCTATATTTTTTAAGATATCTCCATTTTTAAAGTGTCCTAATTCATGCCCTAATACAGCTAATAATTCATTATGTGTAAGTTTTTGAACTAAAGTATCAAATAATACAACTCTTTTTGTACTTCCTAAACCACCAAAATAAGCATTTAATCTATTATCTCTTTTTGAAGCATCTACACTAAATATCCCTGAGCTTTTAAACCCTACTTCTTCAAGAAGTTTTTCTATTTTTGCTTCAAGTTCGCTATCTTTTAATTTCTCAAATTTATCAAACATTTTATCTCTAATTACAGGATATAGCATATTTATTAAAATAATTACAGCAAAAATAAATACAAATCCCCATATCCACCAATTTGAAAAGTTTGCTACTATAAATGCAACTACAGCGATTACAATAGATCCAAAGATTAAAAATAAAGCTGAAGATTTAATAGTATCTTTTACATATAAGCTTGCAGTCATATTTGAAAAACCATATTTTTTATCTAATTTAAAAGTTTGATAAATACTAAATGGTAAAGTTAATATCCAATTTATAGCAATAAATAAATTTATAAAAATTACTGCTTTTAAAATACTTGATTCTGTAGCAACTACACTATCTAAAGCACTTAAACCAAAACTTATCCAAGCCATGAATATTATAAAATCATAAAATGTACTAAATATAGCTAATTTTTCTTTCTCAATAGCATAGTTTCCAGCTACTTTATATTTATCTTCTTCTAATATGATTGGTTGAAGTTCTTTAGCACTTTTAATATACCCTATTTGCATAAAAGAAGTATATATATTTACTAAGAAATATATACAATACCCTATGACGAAAATTTCTAACATTTATTTTCCTTTAATATTTTTTATTTTTGTTTATATTGTCTATAATACTGAACTTTTAGTTTAAATCGGATAAAAACTTGTAAAGTGTTTTAACTATCTTTTTATCATCTGTAAAATATAAAATCTCATAATTTTCTTTAAAAGATTTTTTAGTCCAATTAGCACTTCCAAAGTAAACTGTTTTTCTATCAAAAATTGCTAACTTTGTATGTAATTTATCTTTTATGATAATTGTTTTTATTCCATTTTTTTCTAAAGTTTTATATAGTTCATCATCTTTTTTAATCTTTTCACTGTCGAAATAAACTTTTACATTTATTCCATTTTTATGAGCTTTTATTAATTGTTTTGATATTTTTTTATGAGAAAAATTATATACAGCTATTTGTATTTCTTCTTTAGAGTTTTTGATTAGACTTTCAATTTTTTCTAAAGCTTCATTTTTTTCTTTAGGTAAAATATAAAGTTCATTTGAATATAAAGTTGTTGAAAAAACAAATAAACTTAAAACAATAAATATCTTATTAATAAAATTTTTAATTAAACACATCAAATAGCTCTTTTGGTATCTTACAAGGTTTATAATCTTTTAAATAAGCCAATTTAAAACTAGCTTCAAACAACAATTCATCATCTCTATATATTTTTTGCTCCATAATAATAGAAGCAGATTTCTTTACAATTAATTTAGATTTTACATCTAATAGATCTCCAAATACAGCTGATTTGACATAATTAGCATGCACTTCTTTAACAACAAAAAATTCATTATCTTTGTGTGGACTCATTCCCCTTTGAAAAAAAAGTTCACTTCTTGCTCTTTCACAAAACTTCAAGTAATTTGCATAGTAAACTACACCACCAACATCTGTATCTTCGTAATACACCCTTATCTTCATTAATAACCTTTATAAATATCTTTTATGTGTAATTGTACTTAATACTGCCCAAAGTTGTTATAAATAAAGATCAATATTTAAGCTAAATTAAGACTTGATGAAATATATGTTAAAATTACTTATATAAACTGTGTGAAATGAAAGGTGTTTTTAGTGTCTATATTTGCTTTACAGTCTTTAGCTGGTGGATTTTTAGATGAGGATTTAGAAAATTTTAATAAAATATTCGATGATTGGTGTATTCATTTTGAAACTTATGATGAAGCAAAAGATATTGTTGAAACTCTAGATAATAAAGAAGCTATCGATATTGTTGAAATAACTCCACTTAGTTATCCAAAGTATTATTTTACATCTTTACAAGGTACTATATATGCTACAAGACAAATTGAAGATAAAATAATTTGTGTTGTAGAACCACAAATGGGAGCAAATTTTAGAATTGCTATTTGTGACTTAAAAAATAGAAGAGTAAGACTAACAAAAACCCATTACAAAACTGTTCCAAGTATTGAAGGAGCTTTTGCTAACTTTGGCGATTAGAAAATCTAATCGTTTACTGTTTTAGCAACTTTAGGTATTTCAATTCTAAATTCACATCCATCATCTATATTTGAAACTGTTAAAAGTCCTCCAAATGATTCTGTAATAATCTTATAACACATATGTAATCCTAAACCAGTACCATTATTTTCTTCTTTTGTTGTAAAGTATGGCTCAAATATTTTTGAAATAATATTTCCAGGAATACCTCCAGCATTATCTTTAATTTTTATAATAGCTGTTTCATCTGTAAACTCAGTAAATATTTTTATGAAAGGATTTTCGACATTTTTAATTTCTAATTGATCTTTAGCATTATTTACAATATTTAAAATAACTTCCGTAAGTTCACCTTTGTAGTATCTAATTTCTTGATCAGGTTCAGAAAAATAATACTCTAACTTAATATTAGAATTTTTAATTTTTGTTTCTGCAAGTTTACAAATATCTTTTATTTTCTCATTTAATGGTACTTTTATGACAAGCTTTTCATTTTTTCTAATATTATTTAAAGTGTCTATAGTTTCAGATAAATATCTTACTTGTTCATCTATTGTCAATAATTCATTTTCTAATTCATTAATATCATAATTGCCATGCTTCATTTGATATAAAATACTTGTCGTAATCACAGAAATAAGACTTAATGGTTGTTTCCATTGATGAGAAATATTACCTATTAACTCTCCAATAGAGTTCATTTTAGATTGTTGCATTAGTTGATAATCTTTAGTATTTATTTCTTTTAGTTGTTCTTCAACTTGAGTTTCTATAAGTTCTGTGTATATTAACTCTTTTTCACTATCAATAAAAGTTAATAAATATTCATTAGTATTGTTAGGATTATTAAAAATTGTAACATTATATCTTCTATACTCGTATTTAGAAATTCTCATTTCTAGCAAGATTTCTTCTGAATCCTTATCATTTAATAAATCTGATTTCATTAACTCATAAAAAGAGTTTTTGTTCATATATTTAAGTATTGAAGTATGAGGCATATAAGGTGTTATATGAAATGTGTTTTGAGCACATTTATTAAAGTTAATTAACTCAAGTTTTTTATTTATAGTTATGTATGGAATTGGAGAATAATCAAAAAATGAACCAAAACTATTTAATGTTTTTTCTAATTCTATCTGAGTCTCTTCTAACTCTTGATTTTGAGCATTAAGCTCTTCATTATAAATTGATAATTTTTCTTTAGTTTGTTCTAACTCTTTTATTTTTTCATCGTTGATTTGCTTAAGAGTTAATTCATGATACTTTTTAGCACTAATATCTTTAGCGAATAGCTCATAACCTAAATGTTCACCCTTAGCATTAAAAGTTTTTTGTATTGTAGCATCTAACCAATAATTATATCCACTTTTAGATAGGCACTCTATTTCTGTTTCTACAGTTTTTTGTTCTTTTAATTTGAAAAAAATCTCTTCAAAAAACATACTATTTGTATATATTTCTGAATCTTCTAAATATGATTTTAAAAATGAAATATTTTTACCATAAATTTCTTCTTTACTATATTCACTAATATCACAATATGCTTTGGATATAAATGTAATATTACCTTTTAAATCTACATTTGCTGAAATAAGAAAAGTTTCTCTTTCAATATTGTTTTTTTTATTCTCTAATATTACAGATTTAATATTATTTGCAAGTAATTCAATATCAAGTACTGGCTTTTCAACAATTCCCTTAATATTTGTTAAATTTATAGATTCAGAAATATATTCATCATTATCTGAATAAGCTGTTATATAAATAATTGGAACGTCAATATTGAATTCATTTAAAAGTTTTGCAAATTTTATACCGTCAAGTTTTGGCATATGAATATCTGATAATATTACTTCAGGTATTATTCCTGCTTTGATATCCATAATGGCTTCATATCCATTAGAGTAGTCATGAACTTCAAAGCCTAAGTAAGAAAGAGACTTACTTAGTGAATTTCTAGTAAGTAAGTCATCTTCTATAATAAAAAGTCTAAATTTTTCGCTGTTATCATCCATAATAAAACTCTTTTTGTTTTATATTATTATAAACGATAAATGTAACTAAAATGCTACCTTTTTTGTAATTTTGGTTATTTTAACTGTATTCTTCAATCATATTATTATAAAAATCAACATATTTTGTATCTTTTTGATCTCTAGCTTTCATAGCTGCTCTTGGGTGTTCATTTAAGTGTCCGCTAATAATATACGGAACACTACAACCCCAATCTAACTCTTTTTCTAAAGGTACAATATATTGTTCAATAAATTTTAATACTGGTATATACTTATATTTTGGATTTTTTAAGAAACCTAATAACAGTTCAGTTGCGCAATTACCAGCTCCTCTTCCAAGTCCAGAAACAGTAACATCTAAATATGAAGTTCCATAAACCATAGCTTCTAAAGTATTAGCATATGCTAATGATAAATTGTTGTGGGCATGAATTCCAACTTTTTTACCAGCTGGTTTTGCATAACTTAAATATTTTTCAGTTAATTTATTGATTTGTTCTGGATAAAATGAACCAAAACTATCAGCAATATAGATAACATCAACATTAGATTTAGCAACAGTTTCTAAAACTTCATTTAACTCTGTATCAAATGACTTAGAAATAGCCATAATATTACAAGTAGTTTCATAACCTTTTGAATGAAAATCTTCTATTAATTCTAATGCTTCTGGAATTTGATGAATATAAGTAGCAACTCTAATCATATCAACAACAGATTCAGATGCTGGTGGAATCTCTTCTTTAATTGTTCTTCCAACATCAGCCATAGTTGCTATTTTTAGTTTAGTATCATTTTCTCCAACAATACTTCTAATGTCTTCTTCTCTACAGAAGTTCCATTTTCCGTACTCTTCAGTACTCATTACAGTTGGAGAAACATTTTTACCAATCTCCATATAATCGACACCAGATGCAACACACATATCATATAAAGCTTTTACAAAATCATCTGTAAAATGGTAGTTATTTACAAGTCCACCATCTCTAATCGTACAATCAAATACTTTCAGATCTTCTCTCACTGAAAGTATATTTCCTTCTTTTTCTAACATAATAAATCCTGTTTGAATTTTTTTAAAGTAGTAATAATATATTTAATTTACATAATACTTTATTAAATAGTCCCTAAAATAAGTATCTTTTACAAAATAATAATTAAGAAAAATCTTCTTTAATATATTTTAAAAGAGTTTCAATATCTGTAGGTTTAGGGAAAAACCTGTTGACATTATAGTTTTTTAAGTTTGGTTCTTGAGTATCTTTATAAGCACTAGTTACATAAATTTGAATATCTTTATCTAATTCTCTAATTTCTTTCACTAAGTCTAAACCATCCATTATAGGCATGTTAACATCTGTTATTACAAGATCAAAGTTATGATTTGCTTCAAAAGTTCTAAGGGCATTGGCTCCATTGTTAGCTAATACTACTTTTTCACAAAATTTACTTAAAATATTGTACAAAGAAATACTAGTTTCTTTATGATCTTCTACATATAAAATTTTAATAGGTAATTTTGTCATCTTGCTTCCATTGTTAGGTTAATTGTTATTATAACATATTCGTATTGTTTAATAACTTAAAATTTATTTCATATGTTTAAATTATGCTATAATCCTATAGTCAAGACAAGGAATTTAATATATGTTTTTTTCAAACAACAATAAGTATCAAAAGAAAATAGAAGAATTAGAAGAAAAAATAAAAGAACTAGAAAATAATAAAAAAGAAGATGAGTTAGCTTTAGATGAGTTGAATGATGTAATTAAAAAATTTGATAAAGGTTTTTATGGTGTTTTTGTAAAGACAAATGCAAAAAATGAAAAAATAAATACAGTTATAAATAATTTTAATCAAGCCCTAAAATCTAACTCTTTAATAGCTGACAAAGCTATCGAAACATTAATTGAATATGGTAACGCAAATTTCAATCATCAAGTTGATTTAGATGGAATTAGCGGAAAACTAGGCTCAATATTATTAGGTATTAGATCTATGGGAAGTACGGTATCTGAACTAATTGCAATGATGGATATTACTTCAGAAAAATTACACAATGAAATGACTCATTTATCAGATACAGCTAATAATTTAGCAAGTTCATCAAATCATCAAGCTGCATCTTTAGAAGAAACAGCAGCAGCACTAGAAGAAGTAACAAGTACTGTAATAAACACATCTGATAACAGCGTAAAAATGAATCAATTATCCAATGAAGTAAATGGTTCAGTTAAAAATGGTGAAAACTTAGCAAAAAATACATACCAATCAATGGAAAGTATAAATAATGAAGTTAATCTAATTTCAGAAGCAACATCTATGATAGAGCAAATAGCATTTCAAACAAATATTTTATCACTAAATGCAGCTGTTGAAGCAGCAACTGCAGGTGAAGCTGGAAAAGGCTTTGCAGTTGTAGCTGCTGAAGTTAGAAATCTTGCTAATAGAAGTGCTGATGCTGCTAAGCAAATTACTGATATTGTTAATAAGGCAAAATCTAAAGCTAATGAAGGTAAAAATACAGCACATGAAATGATTCAGGGTTATTCTATCATCAATGAAAATATCAATAATCAAATGGAAATCATAAATGAAGTATCAAATGCTTCAAGGGAACAAAAACAAGCAATTGAACAAATAAATGATGCTATCACTTCTTTAGATAAAGAAACACAAAGAAATGCAACTGAGTCAGCAAGTATTTCATCTCAATGTAATGAAATAGAAGCTCTTTCAAAAGAATTATTAGAAGTTGTAAGTAAAACTACATATATATCTAATGCAAAAGATCAAATCAATGATAAAGAAATGCTTTTTAAACTAAATAGACTAAAACTTGATCACATTAACTTCAAAGATTCAAACTGTAAAGAGTTAGATTCAAAAAGAGTATGGAAAGTAAAAACAGATCATGAATGTAATTTAGGAAAATGGATTGTTGAACAAGAACAAAAAAACATGCCATTTACAAAAACATCAAACTGGAATGATTTAAAACACTACCATCATAATGTTCATAATGGAATGCAAGATATTGTTGAATTTAATGCAAATGATAATATTAATGAAATGTTAGAAGAATCTTTAAAAATAGATGAATCTATCTATAATGTATTTAAATCAATACAGCAAGTTAAAAGAGAAAATAAGTAATTTTTCTCTTTTAGTTTAAATGTTTAAATATAGTATTAGCTATATTTTCTAAAGGTTGTTGTTCTCTAACAGCACCTATATCATAAGCAACTTTAGGCATTCCATAAACTACGCTTGTTTTTTCATCTTGCCCTATTGTATATGAACCTGCATTTTTCATTGCAAGTAAACCTTTTGCACCATCTGAACCCATTCCTGTTAGAATAACTCCAACAGCATTTGCACCCACATGTTTTGAAACTGAATTAAATAAAACATCAACAGATGGTCTATGACCACTTATTTTTTTACCAGTTCCTATTTGTATTTTATAATGTCCACCTTCTCTTTTTACAACCATGTGTAAATCTCCAGGAGCAATATAAACAGTACCTTTTGTAATAATATCTCCATCTTTAGCCTCTTTTACATCTACCTTACTAATTTCAGATAGTCTTTGTGCAAAAGATTCAGTAAATCCTGAAGGCATATGTTGAACTATTACAGTACCAGGAGCGTTTTTGGGGAATTCTTGAATTAATTCAGATAAAGCAACAGTACCACCTGTACTTGAACCAATAGCAATAATTTTATTTGTAGTTTCAGCTAAGGCGTATGTTCTTTCAGTACTTTTTGGAGCTGTTGATAAATTTTTTACTCTAACTTTAGAACTAGCTACTGTTTTAACTTTTTGAATTAGCTCTTTTTCAATATCATCAATTCCATCATATATATTTGAGTGTGGTTTTCCAACATAATCAACTGCACCAGCATCAAGGGCATCAAAAGTAACTTGTGCACCCCTTTGAGTAAGTGAAGAAACCATTAAAACAGGTATAGGAAAATGTTTCATTAACTTCTTTAGAAAAGAAATACCATCCATTCTTGGCATTTCTACATCTAAACAAATTACATCTGGTTTTAGTTTTACTATTTTATCTCTAGCAACGTAAGCATCAGGTGCTGTTCCTATAACTTCAATTTCATTATCTTTACTTAATGCTTTTGTTAGAACAGTCCTTGCGGTTGCACTATCATCTACTATTAAAACTCTAATTGCCATTAATCATTCTTTTGTGTATATCTCATTATAACTTTACCAGTAGTAGAGTTCATTGCTATTTTTCTACCTCTGATTCCACCAACATCTGAAGCTACAACTTTTATGTTAAATTCTTGTAACATATCCATCGCAACATTTATATTTTTTTCACCAATAAGTTTTTGAGTAGAACTTGTAAAGTTATTAGGACTTGCTCCACCAAATACTTTAGCTACAATATTTCTTCTAGCACAACCAACTGACTCCATAGCATCAACTAGTTTTTCTATTGAAATATTACCATACTTTGGACTTGCTAGACCTTCATTATTCCATAAAGGTAATAAATAATGATTCATTCCAGATATTTTTGAAACAGGATCATATAAACATACAGCTACACATGAACCTAAAACAGTCATTATAGTTGTATCTCTAGCAGCTACAAACAGTTGCCCTGAATGTATATATTTTTTATCTATAGTTTCCACTAGAATTCTCCAGAATCATCATCCATATCAAACATAAAGTCATCATCACCAAATAAAGAGTCTTCATTTGATTCGTGTTTTGGTAATACTATTTCAAATAGAGTGTATTCATTAATTTTTGAATCTAATTTAATTTGCCCATCATTAAAGTCAACTAAATCTTTAATTACACTAAGACCTAAACCTTGACCCCTTTGAATTCTATTTAAACCACTATGAGCTTGAACAAATCTTTTGAATATATTTTCTTTTTGGCTATCTTCAATACCTTCTCCAAAGTCTTTTACAATAACTTTTATATCATCAACTTCTTCAAATATATCTAAAATAACTGTTGAATCTTTTGGAGAGTATTCAACTGCGTTTGAAATAAGATTTATAAGAATTAAATAGAATTTTTCTCTATCTAAATAAACATCATCATTGTTATTTAAGATATTAATTTCCATATTAATGTTTTTATTTTTAATAGGAAATTGTAATTCCTCTTTAACTTGTAAAACTATATCTGTAAAATTAACTTTTGATAATTGTAAATCCAAAGTTCCAGATTCAATTTCAGCAGCTGTAATTATATTTTTAATTTGAAAATTAAGTGTAAGTGATTCTTCATACAAAGAATTACCAATCATTTGAATTTTGTCATCTCTACTTGACTTTAATAATGATTTAGATAAAGATATCATAGAGAAAAGTGGATTATTAAACTCATTTTTAATAATTGACATAAATTTACTTCTGTTAGCTTCAGCTTGAGAAAGTTTTTTGTTCATATCTTCTAATTTCTTTAACATCTGCTTACTATCATTGATAGTTGCGTCTCTTTGTTCAAATCTTGATTTGATTTCCTCTAATAATTCATTATTTGAAATATTTTCTAAAGACATGTAAATCCTTTTTTATGTTAGATTATTTTGGCACTCTGTAAATTGATGGTTTTACAAGTTTAAGTTTATTATCTTTCATGTTAATCAAACTCTCACTATGACCAATAAAGAATAGACCATTTTTTATAATTTTTGAAGTTAAATTATTAACAACTTTTTCTTTTGTTTCATTATCAAAATATATCATTACGTTTCTACAAAATATCATATCAAATCTTTTTGGAATACCTTTATAGTTTCCATAAACAAGGTTAAAACTTCTAAAAAGAACTAAATTTCTTAGAACACTTTTTATTTCATAAGCTTCTTTAACACCTGTTTTAGTTTCCATATTTACTTTATTGAAAAACTTATTTAACATATTTTTAGGAATACCTGTAACATCTTTTAAAGAGTATTGAGCTCTCATAGCTTGTTTTAAAATATCTTCTGAAATATCAGTTGCTAATATTTTAATATCCCATTCTTGAGGATTTTTTAATAAACTATATAAAAAAATTGCAATTGTATAAGGTTCTTGTCCACTTGAACAAGCAGAAGACCAAATTCTTAGTTTTCTTTGTCCACTTGCTTCTTTTTCTTTAATCTCTTTTTCTAAAAAATCCCATTGACTAGGTTCTCTAAAGAAACTTGTTACATTGGTACTAATAGCATTAATAAATAAAATTAATTCCTCACCTGTTTGATCATTTTTAAGAAATTGATAATATTGATTAAAAGTACTAAAGTTCAGTTCTCTAAGTCTTTTTGATAATCTTGTTTTTACCAACATCTTTTTTTGTTCAGCAAGATGAATACCAACTTGATCATAAACAAGTTGGCTTAGGTTTTTAAATTCTGAATTACTTATTTCGTAAGATTTCGTAAGATTTATTTCATTACTCATGATTTTTATCCCCTGAATCTAACCAGTCTCTAATACCTTCTGTATTTAATATTAAAGCTATGTTTCCACTACCTAAAATAGCAGCTCCTGAAATTTCTTTTAAACTCTTCATCATTTTTCCAAGTGATTTAATTACTACTTGTTGTCTTCCTAATAATTCTTCAACTTGTAATACATATTTTCCTCTATCATGCTCTATACATATAAGTGTAGATTCTTCAAAAGGAACATTTTCATCACTTAATTCAAGGAGTTTATTTACTCTAATAATTGGTAAAATATCACCTCTAAAGTTAATAAATTCACCTTTATTTCTAATTTTTTGAATATCTTCATTTTTTGGTCTAAATGATTCAATTACAGATAATGTTGGAATAATAAATGTATCATCTTCTACTTTTACAGTTAAACCATCTATAATAGCAAGAGTTAAAGGTAGTATGATTTTAAATACACTTCCCTCACCCTCTTTTGTTTCAACATTTACTTTTCCTCTTAACTCTTCAATTGAGCTTTTAACAGCATCAAGTCCAACACCTCTTCCTGAAATATCAGTTAATGATGCTGCTGTTGAAAATCCAGCTGCAAAAATAAAGTTAACTATTTCTTCATCTGTATACTCTTCATCAGAAAAAGCAATACCTTTTTCAATAGCTTTAGCTAAGATAATTTCTTTATTAATTCCTGCACCATCATCTTTAATTTCAATTACAAAGTTACTACCTTTGTGTGATGCACTTAAATGAACAGTACCTTTTGGGTCTTTTCCATTTGCAATTCTTTTTTCAGAATCTTCAATACCATGGTCAATAGAGTTTCTTAAAAGATGAATTAATGGTTCTGATAATTTATCAACCATAGTTTTATCAATTTCAGTTTCTTCACCTGAAATTACTAAATTAATATCTTTTCCAGTTTTTTTAGAAACATCTCTTGCAACTCTTTTCATCTTTAAGAATGTATCTCTAATTGGAATCATTCTTAAACTCATAACCTTATTTTGAATAATCTTAGTAGATTTACCTAGCATTTCCATATATTGATTAATTTCATTATCATTTATACTTCTAATCTTTTCACTTTGATTAATAAAGCTTTGAGCGATAACTAATTCACCAATTGAATCAAATAGTTCATCAAGTTTTGATGATTCTACTCTAATTGAAGCAGCAGGAGCTTGTGAACTTGTACTAGTTGAATCATTACTTTTAACAGTAGATTCTGCTTTTGTTTTTGACTCATTTTTACTTTGTTCGTTAGCAATAACTTCATTTATAATCTGTTTTTGTGATTCTTCTTCTAATATTTTTTCAAAATTAGCTTCACAATCATTTTTAGCTTCTTCAATGGTATTTAAAGCAAGTAAAGCAATTTCAACTTCATTTTCTTCAGCAATAAATTCAAATACATCTTCAACATCTTCTAAATCAGATGTAGTTAATAAGTAAGTTGAAATCTCTTCAACAAATGATTTTTCAGTATCAAAAACTTCAATACTTGGTATATCTTTTGAAATCTTTACATATGAATAAGCTATTTCTCCTAAATCAGAAAATAATTTAAAAAATAGTTGATGATTATAACCTCTTACATAAAGGTCATCATCAAATTTCATGATAATATGATAAATCTTTAGATTGTCATCTTTGATTTTTTGAATTACATCATCTTCAAAAGCAATTAACTCTTCATTTTTATTTGTAATATCTTTATTTTCAAAATGACTTGAAGACACTACATCTTCTAAATCTAACTCTACGGGCGCAGCTTCAGGTTCTATATTTAAAAAACTTTTAATTTCATTTAATACAGAATCATATTGCTCTGGATTATCTGGAGTTTCATTTTCTTCTATTTCGAAAATCTCTTTAACAATATCAAAACCTCTAATTAATAAATCAGCTTCATGCTCATTTAGAGGTTTATCATTTTTTCTAAATATATCAAGGTAGTCTTCAAAATAGTGAACAAAATTTCCTAATCTAGTGAACCCAAAAGAGTTAGCATTACCTTTTAAAGTATGAATACCCCTAAAGATATCATCTATCATACTTCTATCTTCTGGATTATCTTCTAAAATAAGGATTTTGTTTTCTAGTGTTTCGATGATTTCTCTACATTCTTGTAGAAATATCATCATTACTCTATCTTTTTTATCCATTTATATTTCCTTATTTCACTAGTAGAACTTTTCCCATGTTATTAATCTTAATGTAGTCATTAAGAAATGGAATATCAATTTGAGTTCTTCTATTCTTTAAAGACTGCATCAAGGCAAATATAGCACTTGATGCAATACCATTTTCGTCATTTTCTAAAACGACTTTATCAATTTCATCTATATTTAGAACTATTTCAGATACCAATTCATTGATTTCCTCGTTAGATGCATTTGCATCTAACGTTAAAGTTCTATTTTCTAGTTTCATCTAAAACTCTTTTAAATCATCATCATCTAATGGTAAAACGTCTGAAGGTTTTGAATTTGATGTATTTGAAGAAACATTTTTCTTAGAAGATTCAAATTGTCTTGGTGCTGGAGTATATTCTCTATGCGTTTGTGTTTGCATTGGAGTATTTACTTGTCTTTTAGAACCACTTGTTGATTTAAATCCAAATATAACTGCTAATCCGTTTACAGAATCTTGCATATTTGCTGCTTGTGCACTTAATTGTTCACTAGCCGCTGCACTTTCTTCAGAACTACTTGCCATTACTTGTGTAACAGAATCAACTTGATTCATAGCTTCACTTAATTGATTAATTCCACCTGATTGTTCTTTAGATGCGATTGCAATTTCACCGATAATATCACCTGTTTTTTTAACTTTATCTAAGATATCTTCAAATGATTTGTTAGTTTCTTCAGCAATTTCATTACCTTTTTTAACTTCTTCAATAGAACTTTCAATAATATTAGCTGTATCTCTTGCAGCTTCTGCACTTCTTTGAGCTAGATTTCTTACTTCTTCTGCAACAACTGCAAATCCAAGACCATGTTCACCTGCTCTTGCAGCTTCAACAGCAGCATTTAATGCTAATAGATTTGTTTGGAATGCAATTTCATCAATAGTTTTAATGATATTAGAAATTTTTCTAGAACTGTCATTAATGTTTTCCATTGATTTATTAAGTTGAATAATATGCTCATAACCAATTTTCGCACTTTCATCTGCACTCTTAGCTAATAAATCAGCTTCCCTTGCATTTTGACTATTTTGCTCTGTTGTTGATTTGATTTCAGCTAAACTACTTGTAATTTCTTCTACTGAAGCAGCTTGTTCTTGAGCACCTTCTGCTAATTGTTGAGATGAACCAGAAACTTGTCCTGAAGCACTTGCTACTTGATCACTACCTTCTGATAAATTTTCAACAGAAGCTAAAACAGGTCTTTCAACCCAAACTTTTACAGCCATAGAGTAAATAATTACAATTACAATAATACTTAAAACTAAAATCATTAATGTTTGAGTTACTAAAGAAGCAATTTCTTCATCTGCACTATCTAAAGATTGAATAACCTCAAAAGCACCATGTACTTCACCAACTCTCCAGTTTTCCATTTTAACACCAGTTGCATCTAAACCTTTATCATTACCCCAAAACTCTTGAGATTTTGCAGGGTCACCATGACAGTATAGACATGTTTCAGATAAAACAACAGGTCTAAAATATCTAATAGTATTTGAAGCTTCATCAATCATGAAGTGTTCTTTTTTATCTGAATTCATAAACATTTTTAAAACTTCAGCTTCAATTTCATCAGGTTGATTTTCAGGATTTCTAGGTTGGAATTTAGGTGTTTTAAATTTATAACCTAACTCAGCTGCTTTTTTCTCAGCTGCTTGCCATGCTGTAACCACAGGAATCATTGCTAATAACTTCTTCTTTTCATCAGCATTAGCATAATTTCTTGCTTGTTCTATATCAAAAACACCTAATTTCCATTTATCTTCCATTTCAATTCTTGTTGATTCAGCTGTAAGTACAATACCTCTTGCTAACTCAACATATGAATCCATAATTTTACTTTTTTGTTCATTGTAAAAGTAAATTCCTAATACTGTAAAGATAGCCATTGTTAAAACAATACCTATTGAAACAATTTTCTGTTTAATTGTCATTTTATTTCCTTTCCCTGCTTATAAAATAAATATTAGAACTCTTCTTTATGTTCAAGTGATTTTACACTTTCAAATTCAGAGTGAGTAAAGATTTTCTTCAAATCAACTATCATAACTACACCATTTTCAGTTTTAGCCATAGACTTTAAAAAGTCAGTGCTAATATCTGTACCAAATTTTGGTGGTGAAGTCATTTCAGAACTAGATATATTTAATACATCTGCTGTTCTATCAACAATAAAACCTATTAAACTATCATCTATAATTCCTATAATAATAGTAGTTCTTTCGTTGTATTCCATTTCTGGTAAATCAAATTTTAATCTCATATCAACGATTGGAATAACTAATCCTCTAAGGTTAATTACTCCCTTTACAAATTTAGGCATTTTTGGCACTGTTGTAAATTTCATCATTGCGATAATTTCTTTGATATCTAATATTTCAACACCATACATCTCTTCATTAATTTCAAATGAAAGATATTTTTCCATGGCAGATTGTGCCATTTTTTTAGATGTTGAACTGCTGTTATCAGTTCCCATACTAAACTCCTAGTACTTTTTTTACTGCCATATTGATTTTTTCATTACTAAATGGTTTTACAACCCATCCTGCAATACCAATTTGTTTTCCTGCTTGTTTTATTTCTGCAGAATTTTCAGTTGTTAAAGCTAAAATAGGTTTTTGTCTAATTGCTGGATTAGCTTTAAGCTTTCTAGCTAAATCTAAACCATTCATTTGTGGCATATTAATATCAGTAAATAATAAATCGTATGATAAACTCCCATTATCAACATCTTCTAATAATTCCAAAGGATTATCATAAGTGATAAACTCAATTGAACCTGCTGCTACTAAATCTTCAACAGCCATCTCAACTGATACTAATACAGTTTTACTATCATCTACAAACACTACTTTTTTTGACATTTATCTTCTCCTTAATATTTAATTTAAAAAATTTCCAACTCTACTTCATTAAGTTCTGTGTTATACATTCTTTGTTTAAGCTGCATAATTGAAGTACTTAATGAATCTTCTAAGTAATGAATATCTACAGTATCTCTAAACACAAATACTGTATTTATATACCTTGATATATCATCATAAATAAACTCTATGATTCTTAGTTTATCCATTTGAGTTAAACTTAAATACTTAATTCTTATGTTGCTTAAAAATCTCACTAACTCAGATATTACATTTGAAAGTTTTTTTAAAGTAGTTACTTTTTCAAACTCAAGAACTATTTGATTTAAAATATCAGTCATGTTGTCTAATAAAGATTGATTAAATCCATTAATATAGATTTTTTCAATACACTTATTAAATTTGTAATTTAAATCTAATAGATTTTGAGTTAGCATCTCAAACTTTTGTTTTGTAATATCATTTTGTTTTAAGTATTCCTCAAATTGAGTAGAATTTACAAGTTTTTTTTGCAATAACTCCTCAACATTTACAGAATTATTTTCAATCTTATTTAACTCATAATATTTCTTATAAAATGATGTTTCACATGATTTCTTAATTCTGTAACTAAACTCTTCATTATTTAAAGGAAGAGTAATAATTTGACTAATACCCAAAGTTAATAAACTTACTATTAAATCAACGTCATTTTTATCAGTAACTATTAAAACATCTTGTTTATTATCTAGTTTGCTAATATTTTTTATTGTATCAATAATAACACTTTTATTTTTTTGAATATCACAAATTATTAGGTCAAATTTGTTTTTTTCTAAATGAAAACTGTCAATATTTACATAATCAACATTTTCTTTATTTGGAAAAAATAATTTTATTGCATTAATTAAGGAATTATTACCATCATAGTTATCACTGATAACTAATAGTTTCAAATCATTAGATAAAATTTCTAACATGTGTTCACTATTCAAGCTAAATCCTTTCATTAATCTATTTTTATATTACATACAAAAAGAGTGATAAAAGAGTTATTTTATTGTAAAGTTATAAATTTTGTTAACTTTATATTATTTAATAATGATTTTTTTAAACTATTGAGCATAATTTGTGTAAAATATAGTTCGATATTTATAAAGTTATAATTTTATTTAGATACAATATAACTATATATATACAAAGAGTAAATATGAATGAAAAAATTGTTTTTGAAGAATTATCTTTTTTTGCCCAAAGCTTAAGTTTATTAATAATAGAAAAAAATAATAATCTCAATGAGCAAGTAAGTAATACTATTAAAAAAAGTTTCAATAGCACTAAAATAGTAGATTACAAAGAATCAATCACAGAACTTATTGATGGAAAATTTAATTTAGTTTTATTAGTTGCTGATTTTTTAGATGATGATACTTTTGAAGTTTTAAAAGAATTAAAATTAAACAATAAAGAAATCCACTTAATAGTTATTTTAAAAACTATGACTAAAAAAATCCAAAGACTCTTTGAAATAAAAACTTACAGTGTTCTTTTAGAAGAATACACAGATTATGATATTTTACAAAAACTGATTTTAGAGACTGAAAATTGTATATTAAAAGATAAATACACAAATTTAAGAAACGACATGTACATCTATAATCTTAAAAAAAGTCTAAATGAAGCAAGTAAAAACATAAAAGAAATAGAAAAGCAAAAATTAATTGACAATAAAAGTGTGGATGAATTTGTCGATAATTTAAACCAAGACCATATTATTGATGATTCAATGTGGGAACATATTAGTGATGAAATCCAAACATTAAATGAAATTTATGAAGAGAATATCAATAAAATTGTTTTAAGTGGATTTGACGAGCACACAAAAGCAGAATTAACTGATGTTTTTTCAAGGTATAATTCATCATTACAACTAATTCCAGGATTAGAAGAATTTTCAGAAATATTTGCAGATTTATCAAACTCTTTAACAAATCTTCAATTAGAAAAACTAGATAAAAACTCTATAGCTGTTTTTGATATGTTTGAATATTTATATGAGGATATTACTAAATTTTTTGATATTGTAATGATAGAAAGAAAGACTAAAAACTTAAATTATCTTACAGATTCTATGAAAAGTAGTATAACTCAAATAAAAATGAGTTTAGGACTAGTAGAAATTGAAGAAGATGAATTAGAATTATTTTAGAGGTATTGGATTGAATTTTAAAAAGCAAACAATTTTATTTGTTGATGATGATAAAATTTTACATAAAATCATTGCAGAATATCTAAAAGAATTAAATGCAGATATTATATTTGCAGAAAATGGTTTTGATGCCTATGAGATATTTAAAAAACAAAAAATAGATCTTATAATTACAGATTTAAATATGCCAAAAATAAGTGGTGTAGATTTGATAAAAAAAATAAGAGATGTAAACTTTTGGTTACCAATAGTAGTTTTAACTTCTGAATTAACTTCTGAAAACTTTATTTCTTGTGGAAACTTAAATATTCAAGGTCTCATTGATAAACCCCTTAATAAAGAAAAACTATTAACAGTTTTAAATAACCTTAGTAAATATGATATTGATGAAAACTATAATACAGAATTAATAAAATTAGATAATGAACTTTTTTATGATTCAATTAATTCATCATTAAATTATAAAAATGAAGAAATATCTCTAACTAAGAAAGAAAGACTTCTTTTGGAATTGCTCATTAAAAACAAAAATAAAGTTGTTTCATACAGAAATATAGAAACCGTAATTTGGTACTATGAAGATAAAGTCATGACTCAAGATGCACTAAAAAACGTGATCAAAAGTTTAAGAAAAAAAATCTCAAAAGACTTAATTAAAAATATCTCTGGATTAGGTTATAAAATTATAATATAAAATTAGTTATAATTTTAGTTATATTTAAAAGGTAATAAATGAAAAAAATTCTTATAGTTGAAAATGAAAAAACAGATATTGATATACTAACAAAAAATATAAAATCTTTTTTCAATTATTTAAACATTGATAACTTTAAAATAGATTTTGCATCTAATGGTTATGAAGCTTTTGGTATGCATTATCATTACAATTATGATTTGATTATTTTAGATACAAAAATTCCCAAATGTGATGGAATAAAGTTTCTTACTCTTTTAAGAAATGATGAGATTGTTCATCAAGCACTAGTTTCAATGATAATAGATTCAGAAGAAAGTGGATTTATAAATTTATATAAGCAAAAAGGAGCTAATTCATTTTTGTTTAAACCATATGATGAATCAAAAATTCATATGATTTTAGGAAATACATATAATTTAATTGTAAAAGAATCAGATACTATGAATTCATTTGAAAACGATAGTTTTGAGTTTGATTTTGAAGATGATTTTATTGATGATGTCGATAATCATAAGCTTTCTAAAGCTAATGATTCTCACCTAAAATTACCTGCAAAAGAATTTTTAGCTCAATTAAATGATATAGATTTAATATTAAAAGATGTAGAAAAATTAGACCCGTTTTTAGAAAATATCATTCTAAATTTATCTACTGATAATTTTTCTCAAAATATTGATAATATAATCGCATCTTTAAAAAAATACTCTTCTTTTTTAGATTCATTGTCTACTTTTAAAGAGATTTCTTCTAGTTTAACTTCAATAAGTGAAGAATTAGAGAAAATTAATTTAAAAAGAATAGATGACAAAAGAAAAAGTTATATTACAAACTTTACAAAAAGTATTTTAGAGGACTTACAAAATTGGAAAGACTTTGTTTTCATACAAAAAACTGCCCATGATGTGTTCTATATAAATGCATCTATTTTAAGTAACAGTATACAATTAAAAAATTTGATTAATAAGGAACAGTGATGAAAATGGGGCTTAATAAAATGCATGTCATTTATGCAGAAGATGAAACAATGATTAGAGAAACTGTTTCTTCTTTTCTAAAAAAAATGCTATTTCCTAATTTACATGAAGTTGCAGATGGTCAAGAAGCAATTGATAAATTTCATGAATTAAAAAATCAAGGCATATCTGTAGATTTAATTATTACAGATATTACAATGCCTGAAGTAGATGGATTTGAATTTATTGAACATGTAAGACAATATAATGAAGATTTATTTGCACTAATTATTTCAGGATTAGATTTTGGTCCATATTTTAAAAAAATCAATGCAGTATCTGTTAGAACACAATATCTTAACAAACCCGTTGATTTAAATACACTTATGCAAAAACTTCATGAGATGATAGAAAAAGTCAACAAACAAAAAGATTTAAAGTTTGCTCAAAATCTTGCAGAACAATATAAAATTGCTATAGATAAAAGTGCTACTGTTTCAAAAACTGATGTTGATGGAAAAATCACCTATGTAAATGATAAGTTCTTAGAAATTTCTGGATACTCTTTAAATGAATTAATAGGAAGTACACATGCAATTTTAAGAGCGCCATTTGTTGAAGATGAAGTATATCAAAACATGTGGGAAACTATTCTTGATAAAAAAATCTATATTTATGAAAACTTACCTAATAAAGCTAAAGATGGTACTATTTATTATGTAAATACTACTATTATTCCTATACTTGATTTAAATAATGAGATAATTGAGTTTTTATCAATTAGATTTGATAATACAGCTGTTATTAGAAGTTTAGAAGAGGAAAAAAAGGCAAAGGAAACGCAAGCATCTTTCTTGGCAAATATGAGTCATGAAATAAGAACTCCGTTAAATGCAATTATAGGATTTACAAAACTTTTAAAAGAATCAAATTTAGATGATAAAGACACCGAATATGTTCAAATAGTTAATGATAATGCACATTTATTAGTTAAAACTATTGGAGAAATTTTGGATTTCTCGAAAATTAGAAGTGGGAAAATGGACATTGAGCATATTTACTTTGATCCATATAAAGAATTTAACTCTATTAAAAACCTTTTCACAGCAGTTGCAAATGAAAAAGGTGTAAATTTAATATTAAAAATCGATCCAAAACTTGAAAAATATCTTATAAACTCAGATATTATAAAAATCAAACAAGTTGTATCTAATCTACTTAGTAATGCAATTAAATTTACTCAAATTGATGGAAAAGTTGAGTTTGGTATAAAAGTTGATAAAATAATTGATAAAAAACTAGTTTTAAAATTTGTAGTTAAAGATAATGGTGTGGGTATAGAAAATGATAAGTTACAAGATATATTTAAACCCTTTACTCAAGAAAATCAAAGTACAACTAGACAATATGGTGGAACAGGTTTAGGTTTATCAATATGTAAAGAAATAATTGAACTTTTAGGTTCTGAATTACATGTAATATCAAAGAAAAATTATGGAAGTATGTTTTATTTTAATCTTGATTTAGATTGTAAAGAAAAGCCAACTCAAAAAACTATAAATAGTACTAAAGCAATAATTGACAATTCAAAATTAGCTTTTAAAAATGCAAAAGTTTTAGTTGCAGAAGATGTTGTTATTAATCAAAAACTATTAGATGCCCTACTAAAAAAAGTTGGAATAGAAGCTGACTTTGTTATAAATGGGAAAGAAGCAGTTGATTATTTTGAAAACAAAGAAGGTAAAATAGATTTAATTTTCTTAGACATTAATATGCCTATAATGGATGGTATGGAAGCACTTAAAAATATTCTAAAATTACAAAAGACTTTTGATACAAAAGTACCTATTATAGCTTTAACAGCGAATGCTGTTAAGGGAGATAAGGAAAAATTCTTAAGTGCTGGTTTTGATAGTTATATATCAAAACCTATTAATTTTGATTTACTAACAAGTAATTTAAAATCATTTTTAAAAGATTTAATTACTAAGAAAGAAGAAACAAAAGTAATTGAACAAAAAGTAGTAAATCATATTCCTGAAAATAAAAAAGAAGAAGTAGTAGATGAAATAAACCTTCAAAAAATAGCTGACTCTATAAATTTACCCTATGAATTTTATTTAGAGCTTTTAGGAGACTTTGTTAATTCAATTGATACTGAAATGAATATATTAAATAATCATTGGCAATCATCTAAAATGAATGACTTTAAAAATCAAGCTCATAAACTAAAAGGATTATGTGGTAACTTAGGTTTTGATCCTTTATTTCAAATATTTAAAGAACTAGAAACAAATCAAAATCAAGATAAAGCAGATGAATTGATAAACAATGCTAAAAACATCATAAACTCTGTAAAATCTAAAATAAATAATTAATCTATTATTTCATAATTATTTAATATAATCCCTAAAATCAAAAGGGGTTATATATGAAAAATCTAATTAAACTTTTTTTCATCTTAATTTTTATTTCAATTTCATCATATGCATCTACTATGTATATGCTAACAAAACTTCCAAAAGCCTATTTAGTTGTTGAAAATTATAGTTCTAAAGTTAATGATGAAATTAAAACTGAAATTCTAGAGATTCTAAATGAAGCAAGTACAGAGCTTAAAATAGACACATCTGGATATTCCCACAGAAGTATTGCTTTTTTACTTTATGAAACACCATTAGAAGGTAAAATAGTATTAAATATAGAATTAGCACTTGGAGAAATGGTAAAAAGAGTTGATGATGATAATCAGGTTTTTGCCTTAACATATCAAAAAAGAACGCAAATGACATATGAAAATAAAACAGAAGATGAGATTTATGAACTAGTTATCGAAAAAGTTGAATTACTAGTTGAAGCATTTAAACAACAATATATAGAGGATAATTTATGATAAAAATTTTTACAGTTTTAATGATGGTATTTACATTTAACTATGCAAATGATTACAAAAGTTTTGCATCTAAAATGAACTATCATTTAAATTACAATAAAGCTTTAGAGTTAGCGAAAAAAGAGAATAAAGACCTTATGGTAGTTATGGTTGCAAATTTCTGTCCATGGTGTGTAAAATTTGAAAAATTAATTCTAGAAAAACCTAAACATGACAAAAAAATCAAAGAAAATTTTATTCCTTTAATTATAAATAGAGAAGAAGGAAACTTCCCTACTTTTTTAGATACACCTATTGTTCCAACGATTTATTTTATTGATAATAAAACAGAAACAATAAAGCATAAAGTTGTGGGCTATAATAACCGATTAGACTTTTTAAACTTAATTGATAAATAGATTACAGTATTTCGATACTGTTATCTTCTAAAACTTTAAATTTAACTTGATTTTTTGCAAGAATTTGTATGATTTTATCATACTCTTGTAGTAATTTTACCGTATTGGTTTTAAAGTAGTTTCTAATTTGAAAACTATTAGTTCTAAAATTATATTTATAAACTTCGCAGTTTAAATCCAAAAGAATGTTCTCATTCAATGACATGATTAGCTCCTTTGATTTTGAGTTACAAATATTGTATCTTATATCAAAGAAGAAATCAATAGTTATTTAGTTATTTATTAAGTGTTTTACAGTTTTCTTCTCTAATTTTATTTAGTAAGTCAAACACTTCATTTATATTATGCTCAATAATATCTGTAGTATCGAATATCTCTTTATTTCCAGAGTTTATACTATATAAATCTACTGTATTTTGAACATACTTATGAACATTTAAATGTGCCTCTTTTAATTTGCTCCAACTAGGAGTTTGAGAAAGTGAAGTTCCTTCATTTTGGTTAATCCACTTACCTAGATTACATTCATTATGATTAGTTACAGTAAATTTTGTACCTGCTTCACACTTACTAAAATTAACATTTTTAAAACTAATATGATCAGATTTTAATTTATTTGCTGTAAAAATTAACTCTTCATCACAAATTCTGTTAACAGCATTTTTATCAAAACTTGTACTATTAATAGCACTTTGAAGTTGATGAGATAAATCAGAAGTCACATGAGACATATTACTGATTGATTCAGCTAAAGATGCATTTCTTTGAGTGGCTTGATCTAAAGTATTTACTGTATCAGTAATTTGTTCCATTGCAGCTTGTTGTTCTTTAGCAGCACTTGCAACACTATCAATAATCTTTATTGTAGAACTAATATTATTGTCTAATACTTCATAACCTGAAATCATTTTTAAAGAAATTTCTTTACCATTTTGTGCTTTTACATTTGCTGTTTCAACTAAAGCTTTTATCTCTTTAGCAGCTTCTGCACTTCTTTGAGCTAAATTTCTAACTTCTTGAGCAACAACTGCAAATCCTTTTCCAGCTTCACCTGCAGTTGCTGCTTCAACAGCTGCATTTAAAGATAAAATATTTGTTTGGAATGCAATATTATCAATTACAGAAATTGCATCATTTATTGAGGTAACTTGAGAACTTAACTCTTCCATAGATGAAGTAGTTTCATTTGCTAATCTTCTACCTTCATCATTAGATTGACTTACATTTTTAGCTAAAACTGACATTTCTGCTGCATTTTCTGCACTTTGAATAATTGTTGCACTAATTTCTTCAATAGCTGCAGCTGTTTCTTCTAAAGATGCTGCTTGTTTACTTGAAGAGGTTGATAATTCAGTTGAAGCTGTTGCTAATTCAGTTGAACTTGTAATCAATTTTGCATTAGCTGAATCAATTAAACACATAACTTCATTAATAGTAGATTGAGTAACTTTTGTTCCACTAAAAATAGAAGCTAACAATCCAGATAATTTGATATCAGGTATTTTGTAATCATATTTTGCATTTGATAGTTGAACAAATACATCTGACAAAGTAGTCATATTATTTTGTAAAACTGTAATCATATTATTAACTTCACTTACTAACTGATTTATTGAATCTGATTGACCTTCTAGTTTAACTCTGTCATTTAAAAGACCATAGTTTACTTTTTCAATAATAGTTCTAGTCTCTTCAATAACTTTTTGATCTTTTAATAAGCCCTCTTCTAAATAATCTAAATAAGAATTAAAACTATTTACTACATCACCTATTTCATCATTATTTTTAGATGTTATTTTTGCTAATCCATTCTCACTTGAATTATTATTTGTCAAGTTTAAAATAGAATTTTTTAAATCTAAAACAGGTGTAATTACACTACTTTTTAAATTTAAAATACTAATTACCATAGTAACTAATAGTCCAATAACTAATAAAACTAAAGAATTAAAAATTATAGAGCTAGCTTTTTCAATAGAACTATTTACTAAGTTTATATCTTTTCCAACTAAAGCCATACCAAGAACTTTATCTTGGAAATCTTTTATTTCATAATAAGTGTAAAAGTATTTATCTGTTTCGTAATATTTTTGTGATATTAATTTGTTGAAGTTAATATTTTTTGTATCATCGTAAAAATCAGCATTTAGAAATTTTTGTGAAACAACATATTTATTATCAATAATTTTACTTTTTGAAGTATCTGCTACAGCTAGTTTCTTATCCATTAATAAAATAAATGATTCATTTTTCTTTTCAAAACTTCTAGCAACAGAATTAATACCTTGAATGAATTCTAAAGAACCTAAATGACTACCATCATAGTCTTTTATAGCTATAACAGATCTTACACTTAATCCTGCTTTACCTATTTCAAAAGTGTTTACACTTTTATAATCTTGATTAACTTTAACTACACTAGCTCTGAATGAAGACAAGTCATCACCGTGCTTATCTAATTTCCATGACCTAATAAAAGATTTATTATCTTTAGTATGTACATGAACTTTAGTATTTTGAAATGGTGTACTTTGTTTCATTTCAGTTGATAATTTAGATAATGCTCTTATTCCTATTTCTCTATTATTTTCTTTTAATGCTGTTTTTAAAGAAGCATTATTTCCTATAGAAACTGCATTAGATATACCTACATTAAATTTATTATTTAACTCAGCATTTGTGTTAGATTTTAAACTATTAATAGTTTGTATTACAACTTCATTTTCAAGTTTATTTTTTTGACTATTTAGTATAAAAAAACTTACAATCAAAACTATAAGAGTAACAATTACACTAATTCCTGCAAATTTTTTTAATATCGTCATATTTTTCATTTAAATTCCTAGTTTAAAATTACTTATCCCATAGGGTAAAGTATATCATTTTGTATTTTTTGTATTTTAGACATTAACTCATCATCAATATTAAAATCAAATGCAGCAAATGACTCTTCAAGTTGAGATGCACTTCTACACCCTATTATAGTAGATGCAACAAAATCAAAATGCTTAGAATAAGCTACTGCTAAAGTAACAGGAGATATTCCATATTCTTTTGATAATTGAACATATCTTTTAGTAGCTTCAATAGTTTTGTCATTAACAAATCTTTTAGCTTGTGCTTGAATTCTTGGGTTTGGGTTTTTAATATAAGCAGCAAATCGTGCATCATCAGGCATAAAATCATTACCATATTTTCCACTTAAAACCCCTCCTCCTATTGGAGAGTAAGGTAAACATGATATGTTTTCTCTTCTACATACATTTGCTAATTCATCGTGAAACCTTGGGTTTAGAAGAGAGAAATTATTTTGAATAGATTCAAATCTAGCTAAACCTTTATTTTTTGATGTTTCATTAGCTTTAGTTAGACCATAAGCTGTATCATTTGATGTACCTATGTATCTAACTTTTCCTTCTTGAACTAATTGATCAAATGCTTTTAAAGACTCTTCAATAGGAACTATTGGATCTGGCCAATGCATTTGATATAAATCTATATAATCTGTATCAAGCCTTTTTAAACTACCTTCAACAGCTTTTTTAATATGAAAAGAATCAATTGCTGTTAAACCATGTCTATTAGGTGGAACAAACCAACCAGCTGCTGCTCCTGCTACTTTTGTAGCTAAAATAACTGAATCTCTAGGTTTTGTTTTTAACCATTCACCAACCCACTCTTCAGTTAAACCTAAATAAGATTTTTTTGGTGGCACAGGATAAAGTTCTGCTGTATCATAAAAATTTATTCCTCTATCATAAGCCATATCCATAACTTTAAAAGCTTCTTCTTTATTTGTTACAGAACCAAAAGTCATAGTTCCCATACATATAGAAGAAACTCTAAGACCACTTTGACCAATATATCTAAAATCCATTTCTATCCTTTATTCCATGATACATATCTCTTTTTTAGAAATATGAATTATAGTTTGTTTTGCTACGTAATAGACAATTATAGTACAAGCAATCATAAAAACATATGATAATAGAGCATAAAACCAATATTGTGTTAAAACATACATCTTAATTGTTGCCAGAGTCATAGCTGCACTTGGAAAGGTAAATGCCCACCATGAAATAAAAAACTTAATATTAATAAATTTCTTATACATAAAAAATATTAAAATTGTAAAAAATAAAGCAAGGCTATAAAGCATATGAGCAAAAAAGTCTAATTCTTGCGTTAACTTTACATAAGATAAAAAACCCACAGCAGGTGGAGCTATTAATATAAAAAGTGTTGGCAAAAACTTTGGAGCAAATTGATGGTGGAAAATAATTCTATTCAAAATAATTGAAAATAAAACAATCCAAAAGAAGATACCAATTGCAAAATAGAAATATAAAACTGAATCATTAAAATAACCATGAGAAGCAATCGGTACAATTAAGTTACCAACAATTGGAATAAACCAAGCTGGATTAGAATGATTCATCTCTAAATTATTGTCTATCCAATACTTAATAGTATAAAAAGTAAAAAATATATGAAATATAGCACCAAATATAAATATAATATTAGCTAATTCATCTATATATGGTTGAATTACCATTGATATTAAAAGAGTAGAAATTGAAAATGCTGCAAAAAAGTTGATTCTTATTGGGTGTGCAAACTCTTTTAAAACCTCTTCTTTGTGTGTAAGTATTTTTTTAAAGTATGTATAAAAAATCGTTAAATAAATTCCTATTGTTACTATAACCATAATTGATGAAATAATAGATGGTAAATAAAATACTTCTGAAATTTTTTCATAAACTAAAGTTAAACCTGCTAATCCCATTACAATAGCAAACATCATGATTGGAAAAAATTGAAGTCTATTATATGGAATGTTTTTTATTTGTTCTTCACTCATTTGTAATCCTTATTAAAATTTTATGTATTATATTTAATTATGATTTATATATAACTAAATTTTATAATAAATATATAAAAGTTTAAAAATGATAATATATGATTATGAAAAATAATAAATTAATAAAATTAGAAAATATTGAATATGAACAAAACAATCAAAAATTTGTACTAACTTCTTTTAATACAAATAAAATGACTTTAGAAGCAAAAGTATATGAAAAAGGAATATTTATAAAAAATCAAACAATTGCCTTTGCCCACATACCAAAAAAACTAAAAGCTAAACTAAACCCAACAAAATAATCAAAGGTAAAAAAACTTCTAAAACCTCTAGTAAAGTTCCTAGACAATCTCCATTTAAAAATCCTAAGTTAGATTTTAGAAACTTATTAATTATTATTACAAAAATAGTTGTGATAATTAATAGGAATATATATGAAAAAAATCCTAAAGTAAACATACCTAATATAGTTATTAAAATAAATAAAAGTATACTTTTATTTATAGATAAACTATCACTTAAAAGATTCACAAAAGATGATTTAAATTCATAAAAAAAGATTGTAAAAAGAATATAAAAGCGACTTAAAAAAATTATTAATACTAGTTCTAAGAAATATTCATTTAACAACATATATGAAAACAAAGATATTTTTAATAAAACTAATAAAACAGAGTATAATATGCCCATTGCACCTACAGTAGATTCTTTTATAACTTTATATGGATCTTTTCCTGAGTGTTTTGCATAGATTGCATCAACAACATCTATTACGCCTTCTGTATGTAAAAAACCATACAATAAAAGGTAAATACTACTTGCTATAATAGCACCTAGCCAATTTAAGTCATAAAGTAAAAAGTAAACACTTAATACTATTAAGGATAATACAAATCCAGAAATGGGTAAGAAAAAAAGCATATAAGACAATACACCTTTAGTAGACAAATTATCAGTTTCTTTAAACTTTACAGGAATTATTGTAAAGTATGAAAAAGCAAATTTCAATCCTAATATTAAGTTTTTCATTTTATATTTTCCAGTATTAAATTTATGTTTAATCTATTTTTCATTTCATCAACAAATTTTTTTGTTTTTTTGTTTTTTACTTTTGAGAAGTTGAATTTTGTATAATTCTTATCAATATTTTTAAATATACTAGTTCTTAATTTATTGTCATCAAAAAGCTCATGAACAAATGTTCCAAAAATATTATTTTTTTCAAAATATATTGGATATTTTTTTGAAGTACCATGATGAATTTCAAATCCATTTATTACTTTATTTAGTATTTTTACTTTTGATTTCTTTACTATTTTTTTCTTTTTAAAAATTATTTTATCATCAATAAACCCAAAACCTTTTTCTATTGAAGGTTTTTCATTTTCTAATGCATGTTTATCATTTAAACTTTCAAAAAGCATTTCATATCCACCACAAATTCCTATAATTTGTTTTTTAAACTCTTTTATTCTATCAAATAGTTTATTTCGTTTTAACCATTTTAAGTCTTTTATAACTAATTTACTTCCAGGTAAGATGATACAATCATATTTTTCTAATGATTTATTATTTTGAATAAACTCTAAGTTTATATTTTTATCTTCAATTAAAGGTTCAAAATCATTATAATTACTCATATAAGGATATGCTATAACACCTACATTTATTGTAGCTTTTGTAATATCTTGATTATAGTTTAGTAAACTTTGTGAATCTTCAAATCCATAATTAAATGGAATATAAGGTAAAACACCCAATACAGGTATTTTGAATTCTTTTTCAATTATATTAATACCTTCATCAAATAAACTTAAATCACCCCTAAATTTATTTACAATTACACCAATTACATTTTTTCTAAGTTTTTTAGGAAGTAGATTATATACCCCATAAATCGAGGCAAAAACTCCTCCTTTTTCAATATCTGCAACTAGTATAATTTTTGTATTAAATTCATTTGCTATATAAATATTAGATAAATCTTTGTCCATAAGATTAAGTTCTACAGGGCTTCCTGCACCCTCACAAACCAAACAGTCAAATTTTTTATCTAAGTATTTAAAGCATCTATTAACAGCAGGTTTTAAAGTATCTAAATCTCTATAATATTGTAAAACATTTTTATTAGTTTTTACTTTTCCTTCAATAATCAAAGAAGCAGAACTTTTAAATCCTGATTTTAGTAGTATAGGATTTTGGTGATATGTAGGTTCAAGTCCTAAGACTTTTGATTGAAAATATTGGGCAATTGCAATTTCACCACCATCTACGCAAACTTGTGCATTATTTGATACATTTTGTGCTTTAAATGGTGCAACACTATAACCCATATCTTGAAGTATTTTTGCTATTACAAAAGTAATTGTTGATTTTCCAGCATCACTACTTGTTCCAAATATTGATATATTTTTTAATTTTTTACTCAAGTGTGTAAGCCTTTTATTTTAATCTTAAATCAATACCAAGTTTAACATCATAAACCTCATTACAAAAACTAGCTAATTTTTGTCCTATGATACCCGTAAGGTCTACATATCGTCTAGAAAGTTTATTTGATGGTATAATTCCTGTATTTACGTCATTTAAAACAAATATTATATTTGCTTCGCTTTTAGATATTTCTTTAAGTTGATCAAAAAGATATTTATCATCTTCATCTATATTGTTTAATATCCACATAGATACACAATCAACTAAATATGTTGCAGTTTCATCTTCTATTACTTTTGTTAAATCTTTAGGTTCTTCTATAGTAATAAATTTATCTTCTCTTATAAAAAGATGATTCTCAACTCTTTTTTTCATCTCTTCATCGCCAAAACTATTATCATATGTAGCCACATAAAAAGGTTTTGAATTAGATATCTTTAAAGCCTTAGCTTCAGCTAACTTTGATTTACCACTTTTTTGGCCACCAAAATACAAAACTTTCATTATTTAATCCTCTTTAGCCTAATAAAGACTCTACTTTTTTTATTATATCATCTTTTTTTAGACCATTTAAAAAACCGTATGTTAAACATCCACCGGCTCCAACACCCTCTTTTGCTTCACCTTCATCATATAATTTTAAGGCAGGATGACTTGAAGATGAAAAATCAAAATCACTGTAATAAGCATTTATATCAAAATCTAACATTTCTAAAAGTGCTTTTATATCTGAATTTTCATCTTCATATATCCATTTTGTAGTACATAAAGCTAAATTTGATGTCTCAAAACTTGCGTTCATAGCTTTTAATATAGAATTTACTATTAAAAGTACGCATGCCATTTGTGTACCACCTGCTAAAACTAATTTTTTAGAATTATTTAATCCTAAAATAAATCCTGCAGTAAATATAAGCATATTATCACTAACTTTTGAGAGAATAGTAAAAAACTCATCTTCTTCTTTTATATTTTTTAAAGCACTTTTAACTGTATCATTTTTTATATCATTTGGTGAGTTTTTATAGGAGCTTGAAAACATATCTTCACATTCATATCCCAAAGCCAATGCTGTTGCTAATGCTGTTGTTGTACCACTAGGTACACTTTCACCTAAGATAATATAATCATCATCACTTTTAAAATTCTGACCAAAATCAGTAGCTATTTGAAATAAACCTTGAGCATCTATTTTTGCATCAAGTGCAATTGACTTTGATGGAGGAATATTAAAATCATATGTTTTAAAATATTTTACATCAGGTTTTACTTCTAAGCCTAAATTTAAAAGCTCAATATTTGAAAAAGGATTTAATAAATGAACAGCTCTACTTATAAGTGCAGGAGTAGGAACACCCTTTGGTGTTTGAGCAATATTTTTTAAACTCCTAACTTCACCTGTACATACAAACTCACTATCTAGTGTTGGAGTAAGATATATTTTTCCAGGAATTCCTGCTTGAGTAATATCTTTTATATTTGCAGTTGCAGTGTTAGATAAAGCTAGTAAAAGAGTTGCTTTTTTACCCCTTAAATACTCTATAAAATCTTTTTGTCCTGATATAGTATTAATCAATTATTTTCCTTTAAATTATATATTTTAATTTTTTCTCTTTACAAGTAAGTACACAAAAAATGGTGCTCCAATAAATGCAGTTACAACACCAATTGGTAACACTGAATCTGTGTTTAAATTTCTAGCTATTAAATCAGATGTTACTAAGAAAATTCCCCCATAAAAAAATACAGGAAAGAAAAGTTTATCTGCACTTTTTTTGTATATAAGTTTTACAATATGTGGTATTACAAGTCCTATAAATCCAATAGGTCCGACAAAACTAATACTAACCCCAACACACAATGATATAGTTACTAATAGTATGATGTTTAGTTTATTTACATTCAAACCTTTTAAAAAGGCTGTGTCATTTGATATTAGTAATAATTTGATATCTTTTTTATAAAAATTAATTGTTAAGTAAAAAACTACACTAACTATAAATATAATTAAACTATTAGCATAACCAACGGTATCTAAACTTCCTAAAGTAAATCTAACTATAGAATAGTTTTCTTGTAAATTACTCATATAAAACACTAACATAAGAGCAGATGCATAAAAATATGATAAAGCTATACCTGTAAGAAGTATAGAGTTAGTAGAAACGGCTATTGAACCATTATTCATATTTTTTGATATAAAATACAAAATCATGATGGTTAATATTGAACCAAAAATTGCAGATATACTCATATTTATAAATGGAAAAAATACAATTGCTAAAGCCGTAAACAATGTAGTTCCACTGGCAATTCCCAAAGTATATGGAGTTATTAATTGGTTTTTAAAAACTATTTGGAAAATCAATCCACCTAAAGCAAGTATTCCTCCTACAAAAAAAGCTAAAATTACTCTAGGAATTCTCAAATCCCAAAATATTGTATAACTCATAGAAGAAGAATCAAATATGTTTTTTAAAGATAAATTTATTTCTCCTAAAAATGGAGATAAAAATAAGAGTAAAGCACTAATTATATAAAGTAATTTTTTCATAAATTTACCACCAAGTGGTTATTTACTTTTTGGATAGATTCATTATAGAATTTTTTTAGATTTTCATTATTAAAGAACTCATAATGTTCCCCAAAAAACTCTATAATACCATCGTTTATAAACAGCACTTTATATTTTAAAGCATATGCTAAATCAAGATTATGAGTAATGATAATCTTTTGATTTAAAAGATCAGAATTAAATATATCATAAACTTCTTTTAGTCTATTGATATCTAAATTTGCTGTAAGTTCATCAAAAATTGTAATTTTCGCATCGTGTATAATAGCACTTGCTAAAAGTAAAAGTTGTTTTTCACCTGAACTAAATGATTTACAATATTTATCTTCTAATTTTTTTATTCTAAGTAGTTTAGTGATTTTATTAATCTTATCATTGTCTACTTTACTTATAAATGATAATTCAAGAAACTCTCTAAGAGTTACATATTCGTCAAAAATTTCAAGTTTTGGGGGAATATAATTGATTAACTTAGCTCTTAAAGCACTATCCATATTACAAATTTTTTCATTATTTATTTCTACTTTATCATTTTCGATTAAATTAGATAATACCTTTGCTAAAGTAGATTTTCCAGCACCATTTTGTCCTAAAATGATGAGGTTTTCATTTTCTTTTATAGAAAATGAAATCTCGTGTAAAATCGAACTATTGTAATCTTGTATTTCTAACATCTTCTAAAATCTTTCTAAAATCTTTCATAAAATAAATTACTCTGTGACTTGGTATTCCAGCATATTTTTTATCTACTGCGTAAATATTGTTTTGTCTTGAAGCATTTATAGGTAACTCTTTCCAAGAGTTTTTTACTATTTCTAATTCTTCTTTTTTACCTTCAAAAAATGGTGCTAACAATACTATTATATCAGGATTCATTTTAATAATTTTTTCTACATTTACTACTGGTTGAGATTTTGAATTTGATATATATGCATTTTTATTTCCACTAGCTTTTATCATATCTTCAAAATATAAATAATTTCCAGCAACATAAATTTGATTTCTCAAATGTTTTTTAGGACTTATTACAATTAATATTTTTTTATCTTCAACAATACCCTCTAGACTTTTCAATCCTTTATTAATATCATTTATGATTTTGCTTGCATTATCTTCTTTTTTAAAATACTCACCTAAATCAATGATAGTATTTTTGATATCATTCATAGTTTTAGTTTCATAAATTCTAGTATGAATACCTAAATTCTGTAAATTAGAATTTAGTTTTTCATCATAATCTTGACCTACTACAACTGTAGGTTTTACGCTAAGTATTTTCTCAATTGAAATAGAGGAATAACCCCCTATTTTCAATTTTTCTTTTGATTCTTCTGGATAATTACAAAACATAGTATTCGCAACAACCTCATCACCCATACCAATAGCAAATACTATTTCATTTACAGATGGTGCTAATGATACTATTCTTTCATTTGCATATGAAAAAATAGTTAAAAGTGTTGCTAAAAATATTTTTTTCATATTAGAATGTAGCCTTTATACCTGCGTAAAATGCTCGTGGAGATGTTGCATAACCATCTACTGTTTGATAGTATTTATCAAATAAATTATCTATTTTTACGTATGTTTTTAAATTTTTATTTATATCATAATTTATTACAGAATTCCAAACTGTATAATTACCAGTTTTTGCATCTATATCATATGTTCCAAAATCATATTCAATTCTATTTCCTATATATTGTCCATTAAGATTTAAATGTAAGTTTTTAATTCCATAATAATCTAAAGCAAAATTAAAACTTTGTTCTGCTCTTCTTTGTAAGTCCATATTGTTATTATCTTTTGCTCTAGTATATGTATAGTTTAAATTTAATAATAAATCAGAAATCAAAAGTCTTTTATATGCTAATTCAATTCCATCCAAGTCAACTGATCCATCCATATTATAATACTTGAATGTATTACTATTATAGTCAATCATATTATCAATTTTATTTTTAAAATATGTTATTCTTAGATCTTTGTAATCCAATGAAAAATCAAAACTTTTAGTACTTTCTGGTTCTAATTCAGAAAAACCAACACCACTATCAAATAATTTATAAAATGAAGGTACATTATATGAAGTTCCAAAATTTGTACTTATTTCTAAGTCATTAATAATTTCATACTTTAAACCTATTTTCCCTGTAGTCTTATTACTATATAAATCATACTTATCATATCTAACTGATTGAGTAAGAATTACATTACTTAAACTATTACTATTTGTTAGAAAAATACCTTTATTTTCTAGAGTTTTATTATTGTTTTTATCTTCAGTTAACTTATAATCTAATCCAGTTACTAAAAAAGATTTATCAAAATAAGGTATTTTAGAATTTATTCCATATTCCTTTAAATCACCATCAAATCTCTTAGTAAAACCTAAAGGATCATCTCTATCTATTTTCGTATAGTTTCCATATACTTTTATATCTGAAAATTTATTTTTATTTAAATATTTAGCCGAACTATAATGACTATTAGTTTCTAATTCATAACCTGAAGTATTAGCTTTTATTTCAGTAGCTGCAAAACCACCATCATATTCAGATTTTGTATGTATTCTATTATGTGAAAGTTCTATTCTATTTTTGCTATCAATATTTAAACCTATTCTAGAGTTAATAGATCTATTCTTATATGCATCATCTTCAAAATCTTTGATGTTTCTTCCATTAGGAGCTACAGTAGTGAATCCATCTGTTTCTATTTTAGAAAATCCTAATGAAATATCAAATTTGTTATCTTTATGAGCTATACTACCTGATAACTTCTTTGTATTATATGATCCATACTCAGTATTAATACTACCATAAGTACCAAATTTTTTCTTTGTAGTTATTATATTTATTACCCCAGCATTAGCATCTGCACCCCAAATTCCACTTTGTGAACCTTTTATAACTTCAATTTGTTCAACATCATTTATCATTAAATGTTCAAATTTAGCTCCACCAATTCCAGTCATGTCATTGTATCTAATACCATCTATTAGAACTAATATTCTTTGAGAGTCAAAACCTCTCATAAATATTGAAGTTGACTTACCTAAACCACCATTACTTGTTATTGTAATTCCAGGTAATGAATTTAAAGCTTCACTAACAGTAGAATAGTGTCTCTCTTCTATATCCTCTTTAGTGATAACCTCAACATTTGAAGTAACATCTTTGATTGATTGTTCTGATTTAGTGGCACTTGTAACATAAAGTTCGTTTGAAAGTAGATTTGTTGCTAATAGACAGCTTGCAACTAAGCTTAGAGTTAATTTTTTATTTTGCATTCTTTATTTTTTTCCTAATTTATATTTATTTTTTATTTATTGAATATTGATTTTTTGGCACTAGTATAATTTTTAATAGTGATTTGCTGATTTTTGGTATATTTCTTTCAATAATCGAATGTATTGAACTATATTTAGATAGAATTTGCTTATCAACTGTAGCAGCTAAGATACCAAATAATGTAAAGTATTTTTTATTTTTACTAATCATTAAAATTCCCTCCTTTTTTTAAAATTAAATAAGTTTGGGAATTATAATGAAAAAAAGATTAAATATGACAACTAAGAATTGATTTTGTAGGGTCTGTTAAGTATTCGTAACCTAAGTAAGCAATATACACACCAAATATGATGACTAAATATGAAGCAACTTTTACAAATATATCTCTAAAATTTGATTGCTTAAATAAACCAACAAAAAAACCTAAAGAAAACATAGCAGGTATTGTACTTAATCCAAATATCATCATTACAAACGCACCCCAAAATGGACTACCTGTACTTGCAGCAGTTACAGCAAATACATAAACAAAACCACAAGGAAGTAAACCATTTAGCATTCCTAGTAGATAAAAACTAAAAAACGAGTTAGATGATAATAGCGATTTAAATGTCTTTTGATACAAAGGTGATTTTGAACAACTATGTTCAATAGAAGTTAAAAATTTAATTTTACCCATAAGTGATAAACCTATAAGCATCATCATAACTCCAGTTGTAAGAAGTAATATACCACTTGTCATATTATCAAATGATACAACTCCACCTACAAATCCAAATATAGCACCTAAAAGCATATAAGTTGTAGTTCTACCTAATGAATATAAAAGATGAGAGATAGCTTGAGTTTGTTTTGTCCACGATGATTTTATTTTTGTAGAAGAATAAGCTACTACAATTCCTCCACACATACCAACACAATGTCCAAATGAACCTAAAAATGCGATAGTTATAATTGATATAATACTAAAAGTTTCCATACTATTATCTACTTTCCTAAAAGTTCTTGTCTAACATATGGATTAATTAAATGTTCATCTCTAAGCATTTTTAAAATTACTTCATCGAATTTTATCATTCCATCTTGTTTTTTTTCATAAGCACCAAAACCATAACCCATAGGAGTTGTTTGTACTCTATTAAACCACGCTTTTCTTCCATCTATATATTTTTTTGTATCATGTGTATAAACCCAGATAGTTGCTTTTTCCTTAAAATCAGTTTTTTCATACCAGTTAACCAAACAACCAATATCATCAAAAAACCAAGTTCTACCATCTGGTGCTACAGCTTGTGCTGAGTTTTCAACAGTTGTTATGGTCATTGCACATTGAGTATCTTGAAAATTATTTAATTTTATATCAACAGGTTCATGTGTATGATTGTCTTTATATATTGTAACCATCTGTTTTTTTTCAGCCATTGACACAAAAATTATCGTGATTACTACTATTATTAAAATAAATATTATAAAAGGTATTAGTTTTTTCATTTTAGCTCCAAGTATGGAATTATAGTTAAAATGTCCTAAAAGAAAAAAAGCTCCACTTTTATAAAGTGAAGCTTATCTTTTGACTGACTTGTGAATAGGAATAATTAGTATATGTAGTTTGGAGAATAAACTTCCTATATGTTTGAAATTTTAATATTCATTTGTTAATTTAATGTTAATTAGATTTTCAAACGCAGTTTTAAAATATAATTCATAGTTTTCTTTTTCTACAAAACCTATGTGAGGAGTTGCTAAGACGTTATCTAATTTTAATAATGGTTCATCATCAATATCAGTAGGTTCTGTATCAAAAACATCAATTGCAGCTTTTTTTGTTTTGTTTTGACTTAATACTTCAAATAAAGCATCTTTTTGTATTAAAGCACTTCTACTAGTATTTATTAAAATAGAATTATCATTCATAAGAAGTAAATCATTTTTTGAAACACACTCTTTTGTATTCTCATTTAATTTCAAATGTAAAGTAATAATATCCATATTACTAAAAAATTCTTCCTTGGAATTTGTAGCATTAAAACCATCATTTATTGCATTTTTAATTGAGTTTTCACTACCATAAATAGTAACATTCATATCAAAAGCTTTTGCAAATCTAGCTACTTTTTTCCCTATATTTCCATATCCCCATATTCCTAGGTTTTTATTGTATAAAGATTCTCCTAATCCTAAAAATGAACTATTTTGCCAGATACTTTTTTTAAGATTTGATTCATACAGATTTATATTTCTTGAGGAATTTAAAATTAATGCAAAAGTTAGTTCAGCAGTTGAAATAGGAGAACCTTTTCCATCTACAACTTTAATATTATATTTTTCACAAGCCTTCATATCTATATGAGAGCCAACTTTTCCTGTTTGACTTATAACTTTTAAATTAGGAAGTTTTTTTAATAACTCTTCATTTATTATTGTTCTTTCTCTTATTAACACAATTGCATCAAAATCAATAATTGTTTTTACTAAATCTTCATTAGTCTTAAATGAACTATTGAATATTTTTACATCATGTGATTTGATTAGTTTAAATGCTTCTAAATCTTTTACCACATTTTGATAATCATCAAGTACAGCTATTTTCATACTCTTCCTTTAATATGTAAAATATTTAAAAATATTCTATCAAAAAATTTTGATTTTATCTTCAATTGAATATAATGTATTTTCAATAATAAAGGATATATTTTTATGAGATTAATAATGTTTGATATGGATGGTACACTTATAAATAGTGGTTTTGCTATCTCTAATACTATAAATTATGTAAGAGAAAATCTAGGCTTAAAAAGACTAGAAAAAGATTATATTCTACAAAAAGTAAATGACCCTACAATTAATTCCGCTGAATTTTTTTATGGGACAAAGGAGTTTACTCCAATTCAAACAAAACTTTTTGAAGAATATTATGATGAGCATTGCTTAACAGATTTAGTTGTATATGATGGAGTTAATAGTTTACTTGATAAATTAAAGGATGATTTTATATTAACAATCACTACAAATGCTAATTCTGATTATGCAGATAAAATGCTTGAACATGTAGGTTTAAGAAAATACTTCAAAACTATCTATGGTTATGATAGTGTTAAAAACCCTAAACCACACCCTGAAATGGTTCATAAAACTTTAAATAAACATGATATTTTAGCTAATAATGCCCAATTAATTGGGGATTCACACAAAGATATAATGGCAGCTACAAAAGCTGGAGTTGATTCTGTTTTAGTAAACTGGGGATTCTCAGATCATGATGAAGGAGCAATTCATACAGTTAACCAACTTGAAGATGAGATAACTAAAAAGTTTCTGTTATGATTAAATTTATTAAAAACATTTTTAAAAAAGAGGAGACATTTCCTTGTATTGTTTTTGATGGTGAGAAAATGAAATATCTTGACTTAACTCAAAAAGAGTTTGACAAGATTAATAGTGATGAAAAAAACTATAAAGGGTGGACAGCATATAAAAGAGATGAGTGTTAAATTTTAAAATTTAATCTCATCTTTTTTGATGAATTTATATTCACCCTCTTCTAAGTCTTCTACACTAAGTCCTGCAAAACTTAATCTATGAAGTTTTTCTACTTTATTTCCAAGTGCTGCGAACATTCTTTTTACTTGATGATATTTACCTTCAAATATTTCTAAATGAACTTTTTTATCATCTATTATAGTCAATTTTGCTGGTAGACAAGGTTTATCTTCATTTCTAAGAATTAATTCCCCACTTGCAAAGATATCAGATTCATCACCTTTTAAAGGATCAGCTAAAGTAACTTCATATATTTTTGAAATATTACTTCTTGGACTTGTTAATTTATGATTTAATTCTCCATCATCACTTATTAAAATAGCTCCTGTAGTATCAGCATCTAATCTTCCTATTGTAGATATTTTAGGATTTCTATTAATCCATCTATGTGGAAGAAGATTGTAAATTAATGCTCCATCATCTTTATGTGAACATATAGTTCTATCTGGTTTATTCATAAGTATTAAAATACTTTTAGGATCTAAGGGTTCGTTGTTTAATAACATATCTTCGTGTTTTGCTTTTAAAGAAGGATTGATTATTCTTTCATTATTTACTGTTAGTTCATTATATTTTAAAAACCTTCTAGCATCTTTTCTAGTTGCATATCCTAGTTTTGAAAGCCATGCATCAATTCTTTTTTCCATAAACACCCTTTAAATTAAAAAAGTGATAATATCATTTTTTTAGTTAAGTTTGGATATTTTTCATTTATGGAATTAATAGATGAAGAACATAAAATATATTTACTAGATTTTAATAACTTTAACTTTCCCTCACTAAGTATGATGGAAGATGACTTAGTTGCTATTGGTGGAGATTTTCATCCACAAAGACTTATAAATGCTTATGAAAGTGGAATTTTTCCATGGTTTATTGATGATTATAATCATATTCATTGGTACAGTCCTGCTAAAAGAATGGTTTTAAAACCAAATGAAATGAAGATTTCTAAAAGTTTAAAAAAATCAATTAAAAATAAAGGCTTTGAAATAAAATCAAATACTAATTTTGAAGCTGTGATAAAATCTTGTGCAAACATTAAAAGAAAACATGAAGATGAAACATGGATTGATGAAAACTTTATACAAGCTTATTCTTACTTACATGAATTAGGATATGCACAAAGTATAGAATGCTATTTAGATGGAGAACTTGTAGGTGGGCTTTATGGAATACTTGTAAATGATGATATTTTTTGTGGAGAAAGTATGTTTGCAAAAGTAAGTGATGCTTCAAAAGTATGTTTTTATCATCTTTGTAAATGGTGTGAAGACAATAATATTAAACTCATAGACTGTCAAGTTTATAATGAACACTTAGCAAGTCTTGGAGCTTATGAAATAAGTAGAGAAGAGTATTTTAATTATTTAAAATAATTGATAAACTCTTTTTTTTCATTTTTATCTAAAAAACTCCAAGCAACAATTCTAGTGACCTTTTGTCCATGGGACATCTCTATGACTTTTATTTCTTTTGCTTTTATATCTTTTAATGCTTTTTTAATAGGATTAATGTTTTCTTTTTTTGAAACTAAAGTAGTAAACCATAAACAGTTCTTAGAAAAATCTTTACTTTCTTTTATCATGTTTAGAATGAATTTCAACTCTCCACCATCGCACCATAATTCATTGTTTTTACCACCAAAATTCAATGAACTTTTAGCTTTATCATTTTTATTTAGATTTCTAACTTTTTTTGTGTTCCCTATAAGAGCCTCTTTTAAAGATTTATGAAAAGGTGGATTACAAAGTGTAAAATGAATTTTATCATCAGATTTTAAAATACCTTTGAAGATATTTGATTTATTTTTTTGATGAATAATTTCAATATTATTCTTTAAATTATCATTTGACTCAACAATATTTTTAGCACTTTTTATTGAAGTTTCATCAATATCACTTCCTATCATTGTCCAACCATAAACACTACTACAAACTATAGGATAAATACAATTTGCTCCAACTCCTACATCTAAACCCTTTATTTGTTTTCCCTTTGGAATTGAGCCATTATTGCTTAAAGCTAATAAATCAGCTAAATAGTGAACATAATCAGACCTACTTGGAATTGGTGGACATAAATATCCTTTTGGAATAGACCAATTTTTAACATCATAAAAATGAGATAAAAGAGCTTTGTTTAGAGTTAATACAGCATCAGGATTTGAAAAATCTACAGATAAATTTCCATATTTATTTGGTTTAACAAACTCTTTTAAACTATTTTCACTTTTTATAAGTTTTTTAAAATCATATAAGTCATTATGAAAACTTCTTTTGTGGAATTTTTTTGTATTTTTCAAATTTGTACTCTTTTAAGATTCAGATTAAATTGATTTCCATTTTGTTTTACATCTATATTTATAAGAATATTATGTTTGTCACAAAAACTTTTAACTATATTTAAACCTAAACCGAAACCTTCTACTTCACTATTTTCTTGAAAATCTTGTTCAAAGATTATCATAAGATTTTTAGTATCTATTGTTTGTCCTGTGTTAAATATACTTAAAATATTTTCTTTAAATTCTATTTTTATTTGACCATTGCTTTCAAAATTATATTTTATGGCATTTGAAATTAAGTTATCAACTACTTTTTGAAAACCTTTTTTATCAGTATTTATATCGATATTTGAAGGTATATTTGTATCAATACTTATATCTTTTTTTAAGTCTTTAAATTTATCTAAACTATTAAAAACAATTTCATATAAATTTACTTTTGTAATTTCAACTTTATCAATAGAAGTTTTAATCTCATATTCCATATTTTCATAAAGTTTAAGTAAATCATCACTAGCTTGTTCAATTCTTGAAAGTCTTTTTAAATGCTTTTCATCATCTAATTTCTTTTTTAGCATTTGAGTATTCATTTTTATGGTTGAAACAGGAATATTTAATTCATGTATAGTCTCTTTTAATTGCTTTTGAAGATTTTCATCACTTTTAATTAATGGCTTTAAAATATTTTTTGAAAAACTCAAAAACACAATCAATGAAAAGACTACCATAGGAATTACGATTACAAAAAAGTTGTCTTGATTTAATCCAAATAATGAAATTAAATAGTAATTAACAAATAGAGTGATTAAAGTAACAACCGAATAAATCACAGAAATCGTAATTAAAAAATCTTTTTCTTTAGAACTCAACTTTATACCCTATTCCCTTAAGATTAGTAATAAAATCTTTTCCTAATATCTTCTTTAATTGATTTATGTAAACTCTTATAGAGCCTTCAGAATACTCTTCTTCTACACTCCAAAGTCTAGATACAATCATATCTTTCGTTACTATATTGTTTTTTTCTTCAATAAAAAGTTGCAATAACTCAGCAACTTTCATGGGTAATTTTACATCACTATCATTTTCAAAAAGTCTTCTATTTTGAGAGTCAAAAGTAAAGTTAGCAGTTAATTTAATCATTTCAAAGCTTTTATTATTTCTTTTTAATAGTGCTTTTATTCTAAATAAAAGTTCATCTAAATCAACTGGTTTTTTTACATAATCATCACAGCCATTTTTAAAGCCTTGATGTAAGGTATCTTTGTCTTTATATGAAGTTAAAAATATTGTTGGAGTCAAGTCTTGAGATGCTCTTAATTGAGCTAGTAAATCAAGACCATTTATTTTTGGTACATTTATATCAAATATGTATAAATCATAGTTTTTTGAGTAATTTAACTCTAAACATTCTTCACCATCATTTGCAATATCAACTTCAAAACCTTCATCATCTAAAAAGTCCTCAAGGCTATCACAAAAAAGTTCATCATCTTCTAAAACTAAGATTTTATACATAATTCAATAATTATTTAAATTCAGCGAAATTTTGTCTTAATGCTTCATAAGCAACTATTGAAACAGAGTTTGCAATATTTAAACTTCTAGCGTTATTTGTCATAGGAATAGTAATTTTTCCTTCTTCTCTTTCATTCATAATACTTTCAGGTAAACCAGCATCTTCTCTACCAAAATAAAAGAAATCATCTTTTTTAAAATCAGCATTAAAATAAACTTTATCAGTTTTAGTAGTAGCGAAAAAGTGTCTATCAGTTATAGGGTTTTTTGACCAGAAATCTTCAATATTATCATATTCAATAACTTCTAAATCATACCAATAATCAAGTCCAGCTCGTCTAACTTCTTTTTCTGTAATTTCACCAAAACCATAAGGTTTAATAAGATGTAATCTACAGTTTAAGGCAAATGCTAATCTTCCAATTGTTCCAACATTTCCAGGGATTCTAGGTTCATGTAAAACTATATTAAACATTATAAAATCACCGTTTTATTACCATGAACAAAAACTTTATCTTCTAATAAATGAGATAAAGCATTTGCCAATACAATTTTTTCTACGTTTCTTCCTGCTTTTCTCATATCTTGCCATGAGTAAGAGTGGTCAACACTAACAACATCTTGTGCAATAATTGGACCTTCATCTAAATCATCAGTTACATAATGAGCAGTTGCTCCAATAATCTTAACACCTCTTTCATGTGCTTGTTTATATGGATTTGCTCCAATGAATGCAGGTAAAAATGAATGATGAATATTTAATACTTTTTTAGGATATTCTTGAACAAATTTTGGTGTTAAAATTCTCATATATTTAGCTAATACAATAATTTCAGGTTCAAATTCATTTATTTTAGCAATCATTTTATCTTCATGCTCTTCTCTACTTAATCCTTCAGCACTAATACAAGTAAAAGGTATATCAAACTTTTCAACTAAATCTCTTAGATTTTCATGATTAGCTATAACAGCTTTGATATTTGCATTTAATTCACCATCACTATATCTAATTAGTAAATCACCTAAAACGTGAGTTTCTTTAGTAGCTAAAATAACAACATCTTTCTTTTTATTCTTATTTAATTTAATTTGAGCTGTGTCAGGAAGAGCTTCTTTAATCTCTTTTAAAAGTAAGTTTGCATTTACATTTCCAGAAATAACCGTTCTCATAAAGAACTTTTTCGTTTCTTCGTCTACGTATTCTGCATTTTTTTCTATATTTAAGTTATTTGCAAATAGAACTTTTGAGATATTGTAAACTAATCCCTTTGAATCTTCTGCGTCTATTAAAAGTGTATATTCTTGCATTTTAGATATTATTCCCATAAATAAATTTTTTGGGAATAATACCATTTATTTAATTAATAGATAATTTCGATAATTAATTATCTAATTGTAGTTCTAATTTTTCTCTATAGCTTTCTAAATTAAATTCAGTAACTCTAGCAACACCAGATTCAACAGCAGCATTTGCAACAGCAGCTGAAACTTCTACCATAAGTCTCTTATCAAATGGAACAGGAATTAAATAATCTCTACCAAATGATAAATCTCCAAATAATACTTTTAACTCAGGATAAATATCTTCTTTTGCTAAATTAGCAATAGCATAAGCAGCGGCCATTTTCATTTCCATATTTATTTTTTTTGTTTGTACATCTAAAGCACCTCTAAAAATAAATGGGAATCCAAGAACGTTGTTTACTTGATTTGGATAATCAGATCTTCCTGTTCCTATGATTGCATTTGGTTTGATTTCTCTAACTTCATCAGGGAAAAGTTCTGGTGTAGGGTTTGCAAGTGTGAATACAATAGGCTCATCACACATTAAATTTACATGTTCTTTAGTAAATGAACCTGGTCTTGATAATCCTAAAACCATATCAGCATCTGTAAATGCTTCATCCATAGTCAAAGCTTCTTCAATCGCAAAAGTTGATTTATATTCATTTAAATCAGTTCTACCTTTATGAATTACACCTTTTGAGTCACACATGATTAGGTTTTTTACACCTAATTCTTTATACATATTAGAACAAGAAGATGCAGATGCACCAGCACCAACAACTACTACTTTCATATCTTCTGGTTTTTTATTTAAAATTTCAGCTGCATTTATAAGTGCTGCTGTTGTAATAATTGCTGTTCCGTGTTGGTCATCATGCATAACAGGAATATCTAATTCTTCTACTAATCTTCTTTCAATTTCAAAACACTCAGGTGCTTTTATGTCTTCTAGATTTATTCCACCAAAAGTTGGAGCAATCGCTTTTACAATTTGACAAAATTTATCAACATTTTCTTCATCTACTTCAATATCAAATGAATCAACAGCAGCAAATTTTTTGAATAAAACAGCTTTACCTTCCATAACTGGTTTTGAAGCTTGTGCTCCAATATTACCTAAACCTAAAACAGCTGTTCCATTTGAAATAACTGCTACAAGGTTCCTTTTTGCAGTATATTCATATGCTAACTCAGGATCTCTATGAATCTCTTCACAAGGATATGCTACACCTGGAGAGTATGCTAAAGAAAGGTCTCTTTGTGATTCTAGTCTAGTTGTTGTAGCAATTGCTACTTTTCCAGGATTTGGTACTCTATGATAATCTAATGCTTCATTTTTAGTAACTTTTTTACTCATAATTGTTTCCTTAAATTGTATAAAATATATAAATTGTATGAAATAGTAACCTTTTTTGCTTTAATTTTGTTGAATTTTTAAATTAATTTTTTATTAAAGTTTATTTTAAGCAATATTTTCAATTAAATGACATTTTTTTAATATAAATTGATTATTTATATACAATTGTATTAGTTAGGTATAAGTATAAATTATCTAAAATTATTTAATATCTTTAGATTTTCTTATAATTGAGTCTATCATATCGTTAAAAACTAAATAATGAATAGGAATTAAACAAAACCAATATATTCTTCCAATTACACCTTTTGGATAAAAATATGCACTTTGAATAAGTTTTTCATCTTCAATTTTAAATTCTAACCAAGCTTCACCTGGCACTTTCATTTGAGCAAAAAGTAATAATCTTTCATTTTTCTTTAAATCAACAACTTTCCAGAAATCTAAACTCTCTCCAATTCTTAAATTTTGTGGATGCCTTCGCCCTCTTTTCAATCCATATCCACCTAATATTTGATCAAAAACTCCTCTAATAACCCATAAGAAATCATATTTAAACCAACCATTATCTCCACCTATACTAATAAAGCTTTTATAGATTTTTTCTTTGTCATAATTTTTTATTGATCTTTCTTTTCTATCTAAATATAAAGCATTTGCTATACCTTGAGAATGATCTTTTTCCCATATTGTTCCTGCATTATCACTCCATCTAGAAAATACTTGATTTTTTTGAATTGCTTCTATAGCTTTTCTAACAGAACTTTCATAATCTAAGGGCACGATATGTGGGAAATATTTTTTTGCATTGTCATTTTGGATTACAACTTCAGATTTTAAACCTTCAATTAAAGCTTTTGCTACTACAAATGGTACGGGTGTAAATAAATTTAACCAGTAAGATGAAAGATTTATTGATAAAAATGGTAAAGGAATTATAAGTCTATTTAATCCTAAAACTTTTGCAGTTTTTAACATCATTTCTTCATATGTTAATTGTTCACTTCCAATATCAACTACTAAGTTTTCTTTAATGTCTAAATATAAACTATCTTCAAGATATCTTAATACATCCCTTACAGATATTGGTTGAGCTTTTGTAAAAACCCATTTAGGAGTAGTCATAATTGGTAGTTTTTCTGTAAGATTCCTAATTATTTCAAAACTAGTACTTCCAGAACCAATAATAACCCCAGCCCTTATCCAAATAGTTTGAACTTTTTTGCTAGAACTTAATACTTCACCGGTTTCAATTCTACTTAAAAGATGTTCACTTGTATTATCATCTTTTACTCCAAGTCCACCAAGATATATAACTCTTTTAACACCATTTATTTCACAAGCTTCAATAAAGTTTTGTGCAGATTTTTTATCTAAGTTTTTATAATCACTTGAATTTAAAGAATGTACTAAATAATATGCAACATCAACATCTTTTAAAGCTTCAATTAGTGAATCTTTATTTAATGTGTCACCTTCGATTATTTCAATGTTTTTGTTTGTTTGAGGAGGAAATCTATCTTTATGTCTAACTAATAGTTTAAATTGTAAATCTTCATTTTTAACTAATTCTTGTTTAAGTCTTCTACCAATATAACCTGTAGAGCCTGTAAGTAATACTTTCATTGTAAATCCTTTTACAGTATAGATTTATTATAGCACTCTTAAAGTATATTGATACAAGCTATTTGTTAAGTCATTGCATAATTACACCAGCAAAGCGTCCACAGTTCTTATCTTTTCTGTAAGAGTAGTATGGTTCATTTGAACATTTTGTACAAGTGCTGTAAATAGTAATATTATCAACACCTAATTCTTGAAGTTGATGTTTGTTGATTGATTGCAAATCAATATAACCATTTGAAGTAAATCTTTTTCCAAAAGTATTTATTACAATATCTTCTAACTCTTTACTTACTTCATAACAACATTTTTGAATAGATGGACCCATAATGACTTGAATATCTTTAACATCACATTCAAATTTATCAATCATTTTATGAACAGTTTCTTGAACTATTTTTAAAAAAGTAGAGTTTCTACCAGCATGAACAGCTGCTATTACACCTTTATTTTTATCAAAAATCAAAATTGGAATACAATCAGCTACCATTACCATTAGGGGTAAGTTTTTAGAAGCTGTAATAATACCATCACAGTTTTCAATTAACTTTGGTGAGTTTTCATCAACAATAACTACATTCTTTCCATGGACTTGATCCATATATACTAAATTATCATTATTGTAATTTAATTTTTTAGCTAATTTTTTTCTATTAAAGTCAACATTACTTTTCTTGTCATTTACATGATAAGCTAAATTTCCATCACTCATATCTGTAAAATAGTGTTTTATATCATTCATTGTGTCATCTTTAATTTCTATTTTCATTGCTTTTGATATAATCTATCCAAAACTTCTTTAAGGAATACAATTTTGAATAGATTTGATGAAGCAGCTAAATCTTGGGACTCTAAACCATCAAGTGTGGCTATTGCTAAAGCTTGTGTAGAAAATATAAATGAAATTATAGATGTGAAAGACGATTTTAAAATACTAGATTATGGTTGTGGTACTGGACTTATAGCCTTTGGATTAAGCAATGCTAAACACAATGTTTTAGGAATGGACTATTCAAAAGGAATGGTTGAAAAGTTTAATGAAAAAGCTAAAGAATTGAATTATGAAAATGTAAAAGCAATTCAACACAATATAAATGAAGAAAATCTTCCAAAAAATGAATTTGATTTAATAGCTACATCAATGACTTTACATCATATTCTTGATACAAATATGTTTGTTAGAAAATGTAAAGAAGCATTAAAAGTTGGTGGTTATTTATGTATAAATGACTTAGTAAGTGAAGATGGTACTTTCCATAAAAAGCACAATAACGACGGTGTAGAACACTTTGGATTTGATGTAAAAGAATTATGTGAAAAAATTTATAATCATGGATTTGAAATAATTGAATCAAAAGTTGTTCATACAGATTATAGAAATGAAAAAGATTACCCTATTTTTCAAATAATTGCTAAACTTACTACAAAAAATTTAATTGCAATTTTCGGAAATCCAGTTGCCCATTCAAAATCACCTCAAATGCAAAACGCAGGATTAAAACATATTAATTTTGATGCTAAATATATAAAACATCATTTGGAAAATGGAGAAACTATAAAAGATGTATTTAATCAAAATGAATACATAGGTGCAAATATCACAGTTCCTCACAAAGAACATGCTTATGCTAATGCAGATATTGTAGAAGGATTAGCAAATAAAATAAAAGCTGTAAATACTTTCATCAAAAAAGATAATAAAGTAGTAGCTTATAATACAGATGCACCAGGTTTTATTAAAGCAATTGAATCATTTGGAGATGTGAAAAATGTTCTTTTACTAGGAGCTGGAGGAACTGCAAAAGCAATTTCCTTAGCTTTACAAGAAAATAATATAAACGTAACAGTACTTAATAGAAGTGAAGGTAAATTAGAATTCTTTAAAAATGAAAACATTGAATGTTCAACTTGGGATAGTTTTAAAGTTCAATATTTTGACCTAGTTGTAAACTCTACAAGTGCAGGATTAAAAGATGAATATTTACCAGCACCTATTGAAATACTTGAACCAGTATTAAAAAAAGTATCATTTGCCTTTGATTGTGTATATGGTAAAATTACACCTTTTTTAGCACTTGCCAAACAAAACAATTGTGAAATAAAAGATGGGGAAGATATGCTTTTATATCAAGGTGTCTTAGCCTTTGAACTTTTTACTGATACAAAAGCCGATGAAGCTGTAGTTGAAGCCATGAGAAAAGGTTTAAAAAATTAAGTCTTAATTGACTTAATTTAACCTAATCACAAAAAAAACACTTTATATTTGTAATATATTTTTAAATGTTGTTTATAAAAACTTTAACAACTACTCTAGAAAGGGTAAATATGTCAACAAATATAGATATACTCAACAAAATAAAAGTTATTTATGCTGAAGATGAAATAAAAACTCAACTACTTGTAAAATCAATTTTAGAACGATTAACTTATGTTGAGATTGATTGTGTAAATAACGGTGAAGATTTAAAAAATAAATGCTTGCAAAATGATTATGATCTAATCATTTCTGATATTGTTTTACCTAAAATAGATGGTTTAGAAGTGATATCTGAAATCAAAAAAATAAAACCAAATATAAGTACGATTATAACTTCTGCCCATAAAAATGAAGAATATTTAAATAAATCTATAAGTATAGGTATTAACTCTTTTTTTCAAAAACCATTAAATACAAATTTACTAATAAATACTTTAACATCTATTTACGAAACTAAGCTAACTATAGCTAGAAAAGAAAATTATAATAACAAAGTACAAAAAGCGATAAATGTTTCAAATATCGGTGTATTTTCATACAACGATTATCAAAACAAACTTCATTGGGATAAAACTATGAATAAGATTTATCATAGTGAAGATTTAATTGATTTAAAAGAATGGAAAGAATTAATAGT
>Ga0209955_1000004_pt1 | contig 164269 bp, 155 predicted proteins | sample SalPonA_A_H2O_MG_FD_185716 | JGI IMG/M metagenome (GOLD analysis project Ga0209955, IMG submission 185716) | Water microbial communities from South San Francisco under conditions of wetland restoration - Salt Pond MetaG R2A_A_H2O_MG (SPAdes)... | ecosystem: Environmental > Aquatic > Non-marine... | reverse complement strand
AAATAATTTTAAAAATAACATATTAGAAAATGATATCACTAAAAATAATACAACAATTAGAACTAATTCAAATACAACTAATGATGATAATACAAATAATTTAAATCAAAATATCAACAAAAATGAATTAATTTCAACAGAAAACATCAATAAAAAAAGTTCTATTGACACAAACAATTCTATTTTTGAAGAGTATTCTTTCTTTAATGTTGAAGAAGACACTACTATAAATATTGAAAATTTATTAGATACTACTATTGAAAATATAGATGAAAAATTAAATAAAAATATTGAAATAAATAATTTAAAATTAAAGATAGTTCAATCTCAAGTTGATCAAAAAGATTTTATTAATAAAATTGTTGATTTAATTGAAAGAAAAGGAAAATTACCTTTAACAACACTAAGAATAAAATTAGAACCATTTTCTTTAGGTCACTTAGATATTGTTCTTAAATCATCTAAAACAGAACAATTACAAAATAATATAAATATTCAAATTAAAGCTTCAAAAATTGAAACTTTAAATCTAATTGAAAATAATAAACAACTATTAAGGTCACAAATTGAAGGGAAAATTGCTAAGAACAATGTTCAAGTTGTAAATGTGATTTATGATAATAAAGTTGAAGAAGAAAATAAAAAAAGTAGTAAAAAATAGTTATTTTTCCATTATAATAAATACAAAATATAGGTGGATAGAATGGCTACTTCTTTTATGGTATCAAAAGATACTATGTTATATGTTGAAAGTATAACACAAATCTCATTTATTAGTTTTTTTCCAATCAAAGATTTTTTTGATAAAGAAACAATAACTCCTGAAGAAAAAAATAAAAATAGTAAAATATGTAAGGATTTTATTAACTTGTTGGGAGCATATGACCCAGGTGGTATTTCAACAAAAAGTAAAGGAGGAGCTGTTTATAAGATAATTTCTTTAAATACCTCAAAATCAAACTTACAAAAATATCAATTAGAAAAATATAAAAATAATTTTTCTTCTATTTTTGGTCAAGAAACTTTAGATTTAAACTATTTTAATTTTGAAAAAGAGAAATTTATGATTTCTGCATTATTAAAAGAAAATTATTATGAAACTAAAAACTATTTATCTATTAAAACACATTTAGGTATTGAAGAAATTGAAAAAATTTTTGGTAAAAATGTAATAGATATTTTTCAGAATTTAAATAATGAAAATTATGAAAAAATAGCTGATAAAATTGAAATGTTATTAAAAGGACATTATAAAAATATTGATTTTGAATATTTAGAAAGAAATGAAATAGACACTAATATTTTTTTAGAATTACTAGCAAAATTAAATTTAACAAATACTACTACAGGTATTAATGAATTTAATTTTAAAAATTTACAAGAAACTACAAACAAACCTAATCAAAGTATTCAAATAGACATTAAAGAAAATGATTTTGATAAATTATTTACATACATAATAATAGATACTAGTTACATTATATTAAATTCTAATAAAACAGATTATGTGGATCTATACATTCCTATATTTAAAGGTGAAAAAGTAATTTATGAACATACAAAAGAAGGTGGTTTCATAGTTAAAATTGTTAGTGAAAATCAAATTAAAGTAGTTTATGAATGTATTAAATATATTGATATTGATATTTCAAATGAAAAAAGATTCTATTATCCTTTTGTTTTATCTGAAGTACCTTTAGTTTTTGACCCTAATAAACCTATTTTTGAAATCATTAATAAAATATTACAAAAAAATGGTTTTAGAAATTTTGTATCAAGTTTAGAAATTATAAAATTTCCTACAAAAAAAACTATTTCAAATATTAACAATATTAAAAAAGGTTTTGAAGCTGTTTCTCAAACACCTACTTTTGGTGGTTTTTCTTATAACAAAATAGAGGTAGAAGAAAAAATACAAAGTTTAGAAAGTATGTTATTCCATATAGGTGATGGTAAGTCTTTTGTAAAAATAAGAATAGCTATTAATTTTTACACTAATAGACCAATAGACCTTGAAGATATGGAACATTTGATAAGACAAGAATTTATTAAAGAAGATTTATTTTGGAAACCTTTAAAATACAACTTAAAAGACTTAACTTTACCTTATATTAAAAGTCAATTCATTAAGGTTGAAGAATTTGCATTTAATGTATCTTCAGAAGAAACTTCTAAAATTATTAATTTATATAATGGAAATCAATACCTTAATTTTAAAGATGATAATAAATTAGAAGACTTAAAAATTATTGACAATGGTGATATTTATACTAAATCAGGTAATAAAATACAATCAATTAATATGTTTGAAAGTAATGATATGTTTAATGGAGTTATAATAGCTCCTTCAGGTGCTGGTAAATCTTTTACTACATGTCACTTGATAGATGGTTTTATAAGTGGTAATTTAAATAAAGATAATATTTGTATGATAATTGATAGAGGTGGTTCTTATAATAACTTTACTTCTGTTTCCGAAGGAATTAATGTTTCTATTAATAAAACTGATTCCACAAACTGTATTAATCCATTTATATTTACAAATTACTTTGCAAAGCTATTAAAAATAGAATTAATTTTAAATGATTGTAAATTAATTGAAAAAAACTTTATTGGTAATGAAGATGGTGCAATTAAACAATTACAATTAGATTATGATCATTTACAAGAAGAAATGGAAGAAATCTTATCTACTTGTGTTGATTTACAAGGATATCTATTAGATGATGATAGTATAGTTAGAAACAACAAAGGGTATATTGTTGATACATTATTTAAAGGTTCTTCTATCCAAGATGTTATGGAAATATGGATTGGTTTAGTTATTGATATGATTGGAGAGGATACAATTTCTAAAGAAAACCAAGGTGTTGTTTCAAGAAACCTTTATAAAGTATTCCAAGGAATGATATCTTCTAAAGCTGATTTAGAACTTCCAAATGAACATGGGTTATATCTTTTATTAGATGATATTTCTATGGAATTAAGAACTAGTATTTTAATGGATGAACAAGAAGGTTTTGATGAAGAAACTTTAAATAAATATTTATTTCAATTGGAAGAATATATTAATCCATTACAATCAGGAAAATTATTCAACTCTGCTCCTACACTTGATTTTTCTAAAACAAGACTTTCTAACTTAGATTTTGGGGAAATACAAAATGAAAAGTTATCTAATTTAGTTTTAGTTTCTTTAGTATTACAATTTTTTAATATTATGACCTCTAAGAAATATAAATCTTCAAAAAAATTATTAGTAATTGATGAAGCTCATGCTGTATTAAATTCTTCTTATTCTTCAGGTTTAAAATCTGTTTCTTATTTATTTAGAACTGCTAGAAAACATGGTGCTGCTGTTTTATTACTTTCACAAGCAATTGATGATTTTGTTAAAGTTCCTGGTGAAACAGACCCATTAAAAATGTCTCAATTTTCAGGTATTATTGGAAACTGTGGTATCAAATGGTTATTAGGAAGACATCCTAAAACAGCTTGTATGAATAGACTTGATTTACCTGAAAGATTGGCTGATATTATTTCAACTAATTCTTCAAGAAATTTCTTTACTATTTCCAAAAGATTAGGTTTTTCAGAATTAATGGTTTCTGATATGACATATGCCATTGCTACAACACACAAAGAGGAAAAAATAATAATCTCTGTTTTAAAAGAATTTTCAGGTTCTTCAAAGGGCTCTTTATTAATATTCTCTTATTTATTTGGTATGGGTTTTGTAGGTAAATTCAGTAATACTAAAAACTTTTTAACTGAATTTGGAGTTGATTACAACAAATCACCAAATATGAATAAATTAAATAGTTTATTTAATTATTATTACAAAGATTTATCTGAAGAAAAAAGAAAAAAATTAATTGAGAACAATACTATTTTTTCAAATGAATTTGATAAAAATTTATTAATAGGTCTTTTAATTTATGCTGAATTAAATGATTTAAGACTAAAAGTGAAAGAGATAGTAGAAAAAATCTAATTTCTTTTACTTTTTTTTTTGTTATAATCTTTTTTTAAGTTAATAAAGGATTGATTTTGTGGAATAGTATACTAAAATATTACAAGACTTTCAATGAAAAACAAAAAAAGATTTTAGTGTTTTTTATTGCAGGTCTTATCTTATTTTTTGCCCTTCTTTCAAGTGTTTTTATAAATATTTTTGAAACAAACCACCTTATGCAAAATAATACTGTTGCTACTTTAAACAAAGCTGAAGCTAAAGAAGCAATTAAGATTTTAAATGATGCAAATATACCAATTGAAATTGAAGAAAGTAGAAAAGGTATTTCTATTTTAACAGATGATGACTATGTTGAGAAAGCAAAATTAGAATTAATTACAAATTCTATTTCTATCAAAAATGCTAGAGGTTGGAATATTTTTGACAAAGATAATTTTGGTAAAACTAGATTTGAAAATAATATAGATTATATTAGAAGTGTTGAAGGTGAAATTGAAATTGCTTTAGAAACACTTTCAATGATTGAAAGTGCTAAAGTTAGAGTTTCATTCCCTAAAAAAAGTGCATTTTCAAAGAAAGATTTAAGTCCTTCTCTAAATGTTGTTATTGGTACAAAAGATTCTCAATCATTATCACAAAAACAAATTGATTCTATTAGAAGTTATTTATTAGGTTCTTTAATAGGTTTAAGAGCTGATAGGTTAAAATTATTAGATACTAATGGTATGTTATTAGAACAATCTAATGATAGTTATATTACTTTTGAAAAAGCAGAAAAACAATCAAGATGGAAAGAAAAAGAAGAAGTTAAATTAAAAAATAAAATTATTAATATCATTGCCCCATATGTTGGTGGAATTGAAAATGTTATTGCAGAAGTTAATATTAATTATGAATTTATTTCTGAAAAAACAAATGAAGTTATATATGATCCAAAATCAAAAGTTGCTAGAAGTGTTCAAGAAAGTGAAATAAAAGAAAAAGATACAAGAACTGATAATGCTTCAAGTGGAGTTCCTGGAGTTCAATCAAATCTTCAAAATCAAAACCTAAATGCAGATACTCAAAATGGGTTAAAAGAAAGAAAAGAAGCACAAAATCTAACTAATTTTGAAATTAATAAAAAAGTTGTAGATATTAAAAATAATACTTTTGCTTTTGTTAAAAATATTGGTGTTTCTGTTTCATTTAATTCAAGTCCCTTTACACCTGAAGAATTAGAACCTCTAAAAGAAAAAATTAGTGATAGTGTATTTTCTGTTGTTAATTTAAACAAAGAAAGAGGAGATAAAGTTGCAGTATCTTATTCTAAATTCTTTGTATATGAAAGACAATTAACTTCTTCACAAGAATTAGAAAATGCTATGGATTTAATTAGTTCTTTCTTCTCTGAATATTCTATACATATTAAATATGTTATTGTTTTATTTATGTTATTTATGTTCTATAGATTCTTTATTAAAACTAATAATGAGATTGACCTTATGGAAAAATCAAAAGTTCAAATTGATGATGAAGAAGATGAAGTTCTTAAGAAAAGAAGAGAAAGAGCTAAGAAACAAAAAATGTTATCAGCTCAACTGGAAGAAGATGAAGAAAGACAAAAAGAACTTAATGAACAACTTAAAACTAGAATTAAAAAAGATATGGAAAACATTGGTGGTCTTACAGAGGAAGAAGAAGTTAGATTTGATGTTCTTCTTGAAGAATTACAAAAATCAACTCAAGGTAGAGAAGAAGAACTTAGTATTCTAATTGAAAACCTTGAATCAATTGAAAAAGATTTAGCAGAGGAATAAAATATGGAAGGTAAATATACATTTTTAGAAAAAACAGCATATATACTTATGCAATTAGGTGAAGATTTCTCTTCTGCAGTTATGAGTAATCTTCCTACAGATATTGTAAATAGTCTTTCTTCTAAGATTATTACAATGGGTAGTATCCCTAAACAAGAAGCTTTAAGTATTTTAGAGGAATATTTACAAATTATACAATCTAATCAATATGTTCAGACTGGTGGTGTTGAAAGGGCTAGTGCAATTTTACAAAAAGCTTTTGGTAGTGAAGAAAGTAAAATCTTAATGAATAAACTTATGAGAAAAATTAATAAACATGAATTATTTGCATTTTTAGATAATATACCTTCACAACAAATTGCAGACTTTATTTCACAAGAAAGTCCTCAAACAATTGCAATTATTTTAGCTCACCTTGACACAGCAAAAGCTGCAGAAATCATGGAAAGTTTATCAGCAGATGATGCTATTGAAACTTCAATTAGATTATCTCAATTAAAAGAAGTATCTCCTAATGTTATTAGAAATATATCTTTATTACTTGAAAACAAAATGGAATTACTTACTTCACAAAAAGTTGAAGTTGGTGGGGTTAGAAATCTTTCTGAAATCTTCAATAGAATGTCACAAACTGCTGCAAGTGAAGTTTTACAGCTTATTGAATTATTTGATGAAGAATTACATAAACAAATTCTTGAAAACATGTTTGTATTTGATGATATTCTTAAAATTGATCCAGTATGTACAAGAACACTTATCAAAGAAATACCTGAAGATATTTTAATTAAAGGTTTAAAAAATGCTGAAGAAGAAATGTTAGAGTTTTTCTTAGCAGGTATGAATGAAGATAATAGAAATATGTTTGAAGAAAATATGGAATATGCTGGGAAAATCAAACTTAAAGATATGGAATTAGCACAAACAGAAATTACAAATATTGCAAGTAATTTATTAGAAAGTGAAAAGATTTATTTCTTAGAAGATTAATTTTCACTTCTTTTTGAAATAAATATATTATAAATATATAAAGGATTTAGATTGTATAAAAAATTATTATTACCTTTAGGTTGTTTATTCTTCTCTGCATGTTCTTCTTCTTTGGTAGAAACACCAAAGGTTAAAAACATGAATAGTGGAGATAAGATTGTTGAGAATATAGAAAATACTCTTTTATTAGAAGAAAAAAGAATAGCAAAAGATTTTAATTCTCAAACAATTAATAGAAAAATATCTAGTATATTTAAACCTAAAGAACAATCTATTGGTGTAGGTCAAATCATTACTGTAAATATTAGTGAAAGTCTAAGAGCCTCTAGTTCAGATAAAAAAAACTTAACTAAAGGTGGTTCTATTAGCAAAACTGGTGGTGTTGTTGCAAATGCTACTGGAGTTGGTGCAGTAAGTGATTTTTTAACTAAAAATGTTACTCCATTTACTTCAATTGGTTGGGAAAGTGATAAAGAGACTTCTTTTTCAGGAAATGGAACTGCTTCTAGACAAGATAGTTTTGACACAACTATAACTGCATTTATAACTAAACAAATTAATCATAATATTTTTAAAATTGAAGGTTTTAAAGAAATTAATTTAGATGGACAATACCAAGTTATTAAAATATCTGGTTTTGCTAGAAAAAGACAACTAAAAGATTATCAAATTAAATCTACTGATTTAGCTAACTTTAAAATCAACTTTGAAACAAAAGGTGATGTAGCTGAAAGTAGTGAACAAAATACAATAGGTAGAATCATAGATTCTGCTTTATTTTAAGGAATAATTATATGAAACAAAAAAACAATTGTAACTTTTGTGAAAAATCAAGTGAAGAAGTAGAAGTTTTAATTTCAGATAGTTATGAAAAAGTTTTTATTTGTAATAATTGTATTACAAATAGTGCTTTATATTTAGATAACATTTCACCTTCTTCAAATGAACATTTAAATTTTAAATCTGATAAAATTGAAGAAATTATTTTAAATCACATTAATTTATCAAATCAATCCACTGACTTTACTTCTTTAATGAATAATACAGAAGTATTTTATGATAATTTGTTCTCTAGTATTGATATTGTAGAAAATAAAGAATTATATGAAATGTTTGCTCATTCAAAAAATATTTTATTAAATATTGTTGAACATATATTAGAAAAAGGAACAGTCCCTATTAAAGATTTAGAAATCATCAATAATAACTATGATTCTTTTACACAGTTTAAAATAGATGTAAGTAAAGAAAATTATTTTGATTGTTTAGAACTTATTTATGGTGAAATTGACATTGAATATTCAACTTTATTAGAAGAATATAAAATATTTAAATCTCAACCAGAAAATGGAGAAGAAGTAAAAATATTACACCCTATTTTCTTTAAACAAGAATTAGACAAATATGTAGTTGGACAAGAAAATAGTAAAAAAACTTTAGCCATTGCGGCTTCTTCACATTTAAAAAGAATAAATAATTCAAATATACCTTTACCTAAAAGTAATGTTTTATTAATTGGTCCTACTGGTTCTGGTAAAACTCTTTTAATTAAAACAATTTCAAATCTTTTAAAATTACCTTTAATTACAGTTGATGCAACTAGTTTTACAAGTGCAGGTTATAAGGGAAATGATGTTTCAAATATATTAGCTTCTTTATATAGACAAAGTAAAGGTGAAACAGAAGAAGAAAAAATTGAAAATACTCAAAAAGGTATAGTGTTTATTGATGAATTTGATAAACTTAAATCTAGACCTGATCAATATATTAATACTGAAAGAGTTCAACAAGAATTATTAAAAATGATTGAAGGTACAAATGTTGAGGTTAATATCTCTGAAAATGAAATGTTAGAAAATATAGTTAATATTGATAGTAGTAACATTTTATTTGTTTTTTCTGGAGCTTTTGTTGGGTTAGATAAAATTATTGAAAAAAATAGTAAAAGTAAAAAGAATAACAAAGTTATTAGTTTTAATAAAATGGAAGAAAAATTTGAAACTAGAAAAAAATTATCTAGAATACAAAGTCAAGACCTAATTGATTATGGTATAATACCTGAGTTAATAGGTAGAATACCATATATAACAGAACTTCAAAAGTTATCTGTAAAACAACTATTAAAGATATCTTCAAGTATTAAAAACTCTCCAATAGAGTTATATCAAAATAGTTTTAAATTAGATAATAAAGAGTTGACTTTTGAAAATGATGCATTACTTTTAATTTCTGAAGAAGCTTATAAGCTTGAAGTTGGTGGTAGAGGACTACAAAATATAATTGATACAGTTTTATTTGAATTCCTATATGATGTTCATTCATTAGAAGATACTATTACTATAACTAGAAGTTATGTTGAAGAAAAATTTTACTCTAACAAAAAGGAAAATAATGAAAATTAATATTAAACAATTGGTTTTAATTGGAACTGCCTCTTTATTATTAAGTGGTTGTTTTGCAAGTAAAGAAGAACTTGTTTTATACAAAAGTAAACAAGAATGGGTTAAAGATATCAATTTTAAAATTGAAGACCAAGAATTTGACTTAGCTTTTGAAGCATATGAACAATTCCATTTAGAACACCCAGGGGCAGTTAAAGAATTAAAATCTTTAATTTTAAAATTAGCTGATAAATATGACCAAGAATTAGAATATATCAAAAGTATTAGATTATTAGATATTTATTTGAAAAAATATGCAACAAAAACTGAAAAAGAAGACATTGTATTCAAACAAATTATCTCTAAATATAATAGATTAGATAGAGCAAATCATAATTATGTTTTATTATCTGAAACAATTAAAAATATTGAAGAACTTAAACCTATGTTTAATAATAAAGAATATATTAAAGAATTAAATGAGATACATAATAAACTTATATTGAGAAAAAGTGAATATGATGCAACTATATCTAATTTTTATGAAAAAAAGGGTAATGAATATGGAACAAAACTATATTCTAATAAAGTTAAAGTAGATACTACTAATATTGATAGAAAATCTTATCAACCATACAAAGTATGGCATTCTGATTTTATAGATTAATAATTAAAAGGATTTTGGATGAAAAAAAATAAAAAAGTTTTATTAAGTTTATCTTGTTGTTTAGTATTAGGTTATAGTAACTCTATAGCTTCTGATATTGAATTAGACAAAGCAGAACTTTCTAATGATATGGAAGTTGTTTTAAATAAATCAAATATAAATGTAAATAAAAATACACAAGATAGTCAAGACATTATTATCTCTAATATTAATGTTAGTGGATTAAATGCATTTAGTATTGATTATATATTAGATGTTTTAGATATACCTTATAATCAAGAAATATCTCCTATTTTAGTTAGACAAAAAATTGAAAGTTTAATGAAAACTAAAAGATTTGAATATATTAATATTTCTTACAAAGGTGATACATTATTACTTAATTTTAAAGAGTATGATAAAATTAGCAAAGTTAGATACAATTTAGAATCTTCTATTGATGTTGAAATACCTTCAGAAGACAAAGAATTGTTAGAAAAATTTTCTAAACTAGAACCTGGAATGGTATTCATTCCTAAATATAAAGAAAATTATATTTCACAAATTACAAAATTCTTTATTCAAAAAGGTTACTCTAATCCTCAATTTGAACTAATTGAAAAACATATAGACAATGGAACAGTTATATTAGATATCAATATTAATAAATTATCTAAATTAGTTATTAATAAAGTTAATTTCAATGGACATAATGAAGAAGTTTTCTCTAATGATGAATTAGAAGAATTAACTAAAAATGAAGCTAAAGAAAGTTTTTCTTGGTTTTGGGGTAGAAGTGATGGTTCTTTTAACAGATATGCAGCTGAAAATGAAGATCCAAGAACACTTGCAGATGCACTAGCTTCTAAAGGTTATCTAGATGTTCAAGTATCAATTCCAGAAATAGAACAAGAAAAAGACACAATTTCATTAAATTATACTATTGTTGAAGGACCAAAGTATATATTAGAAAATTATACAATCAAAGGTCTTCCTGAAGACAATGAAGAATTAATTGAAGACATTAATGATCAAGATATTTTAATTAAAAATCAAGATTTCATTAATAATAATGTTAAAGACTACATCAAACATATTGATAGAGTATTAAGAACATATGGTTATGCATTCCCAAAAATAACTCCAAAGTTTAATAAAATAGATAATAAAGCTAGTATAGAATTTATTGTAGAACCTGGTAACATTTACACTATTAATGATATTTTCATTCAAGGTAATACTAAAACACAAGATAATGTAATTAGAAGAAGTTTATATATATTACCTGGTGATACTTTTAGTTTAGTTGATTTTGAAGATAGTATCAATTTTTTAAATAGACAAGGTTATTTTGAAAATGCTCAAATACAATTAAATAAAGTTAGTGACACTCAATTAGATTTAATTGTAAAAGTTAAAGAAACTAAGACAGGTAATATCTCAATTGGTGGTGGATATGGTTCTTATGAAGGTTTTGTTTTTGATTCAAGTTTTAGTGAAAGAAACTTTTTAGGAACTGGTTATAATTTACATTCAAATATTTCTAGATCTGATAAAGACTTAAATTATAATATTGGAGTTACAAACCCTGGTATTTTTGATTCACACATAAGTGGAACTTTTAATGCTCAAAATAGTGATAGTGAAGCTATTTATGATAACTACATTATTAACAAAAATAAAATGGGATTCTCAGTTGGGGCTGGATATAAATGGAACAGATATTTAGATTTAGGAGTTACATTTACTCACTTAGAAAATGAAGATGAATATACTTTAAATGATGGTTCTAAATCATTAGAAAAATATTTAACTCAATCAGTTACACCTTCTTTTACTTTTAATACTACTGATGATTTTTATGTTCCTAGAAAAGGATGGCATATAACTGGTGCTGTTGAATTTGCTGGATTTGGTGGTGAAAGTCAATATGCAAAAACACAAACAAAAGTTAAATATTATAGAGATTTAACTAGACTATTAGGTTATGATGTTATTTTTAGAAATAAAACTGTATTAAAAACTTTACATGATTTAGGTAATATTTCTGCTTCAGAATCTTTAAGTTTAGGTGGTCCTCATAGTGTAAGAGGTTATCAAACTTATGCATTTAGTAATGATAATTTAAATGACCCTATTTTAAATATGTATGCAACTAACTCTACAGAATTATCTGTAAATATTTCTAATTCTATGAAAATTAGAGGTTTTGGTTTCTTTGATGTTGGTGCTTTAGGACATAACACTTTTGATAAATATCAAAAAATGGGAACTGGTTTAGGTGTTGAATGGATTTCTCCAATTGGTCCTATTCAATTAATTTATGCTCAACCTATTAATGCAAATGATACAGATAAAACTTCTAACTTTGAAATTGCAATTGGAACAACTTTTTAATCTAATAATATAACAAGAGTATTCTTAATTGAATACTCTTATAATTTCAATTACTTTCTTTGATTTAATATTTTTTTTACTATCTTTATAATTTTTTTATTATTTTATTTTTTTTCTTTATAATATAAACATCTTATATCAATAAAAGGAAATTTAAAATGACTAATAAAAGAAAATTAAAAGCTTTTACTATGGTTGAAATTATGATTGTTATTGCAATTATTGTTGGACTTTCTGCATTATATTTTGCTAAAAACTTCTCTTCTTATGAAAAAACTACTATCCAATCTACTGTTTCAAAAGATGTTGAAACTTTAATGGAAGCTCTTGAAAATTATAAATATAATGATTATACAAACTCTAGAGGTGGATATAATAATGCTAGTAATGCTGTAGTTAGACCATTTTTACCAGAGTCTATGACTTCTGCTGGTGGGACTGACATTCAATCTTTAGGATTTAATGGAAGAATTAAATATGCTGTAAATGTTCAGACTGCTGATTTAGTTGATGGTATCCAAAAACATTATTCTATCACTATTACTGCTACTGGTGAAAGTACTTCTTCTGCCTGGGATAAAGCTACTTGTGAATTAGCATTAGCAACATTTAAATCTGCTATTAACAGAAGAATGATGACTAAAAAAGGTGAACAAACTTCTGCTAATGATGCTTCTTTAGTTGGTGAAACTGCTACTGCTGGTGGAACTTGTACTGCTCAATTAGACCAAATTAGACAATAATTTATTTAATTCAATTTATATAATAAATCAAGGTAGGTTTTTTAACCTACCTTTTTTTTATCTATTTTTTCCCAAACTTATTTTATTTTTTATTATAATCTTTATTAGTTATTATTTTTAAAAGGTTATTTATGAAAAATAGTTATATTTTGTTTAACACTGTAATTATATTTGCTTTAACTTTAAATGTTGGTTTTGTTTATGGAGATGCTGATACTCCTACACTTCATCATCATTATGAGTATTATGCAGTTGTAGTTATGAATATTATTGCTATGATTATGAAATTTGGAGATGAATCAGAACAAGGACAAATGTTATTATCTACTTCTATTGTTGCTGTAATACAATTATTAGTTGGTGCTTTTGTTTGGGGTGTTGCTGAAAGTTCATTCGGTTTAGAGGCTATTGAAACTTTACATATTGTTTTAGGAATGAGTATTGGTGCTTTAGTAGCTAATTTAATTTCTGTTTCTATAGTATTAGCTAAAACTTTAAAAACAAATTATTAATATTCAAAATAAAGGTATTTCCTTTATTTTGAAGTGAAAGTGTATTCTCCCTTTTTTAATCCAATTGATACAACACTATCTTTATCTACTTCTCCTAGTAAGTATAATTCTGTAATTTTTTCTTTTACTTCTTTATCTACTGTTCTTTTAATAAATCTTGCACCATATTCTTCATTAAATCCTGCTTTTGCTAATTCTTTTAATGCAGTAGCTGAAACTTTTAACTTTATATTTAATTCTTTCATTTCTTCTTCTGCAATTGTAATTTCTTTCTTAACAATATCAACAATAACTTTTTCACTTAATCTATTTGTTGTTGTAATTAAATCAATTCTATTAATAAATTCAGGTCTAAAGAATGATTTAACATTTTCTAATACATTTGTATTTTCTTCTTTTTGTTTATCTGTATCTTTATTTGTTAATCCAATTTTTTTAGCAACCATTTTTGATTTACCAAATCCTAAGTTAGTAGTCATAACAATAATAGTGTTAGAGAAATCTACAACCTCACCTTTATTATCGTCCATTTTACCTTCATCTAAAATAGGTAAGAAAGTATTAAATACTTCTGGATGTGCTTTTTCCATTTCATCTAATAGAATAATAGAATATGGATTTGATTGAACTTCTTTTAAGAAAGGTGACCCCTCTTCATAACCTACTAAACCACTTGATGAACCAACTAAATTTGATACATTGTGTTTTTCACTATAATTAGACATATCTAATCTAATTAAATTCATAGATAAATTATCTGAGATTTGTTTAACAATTTCAGTTTTACCTGTACCTGTTGCACCTGCTAATAACATAGAAACCGGTCTTGTTGTTTTAAAAATCTTTTGTTTTGCAATTGCTGCTGTTACTTGATTAATAACCTCTTCTTGTCCAAAAATTTTAGATTTTAGATTATCACCTAATTTTCTAATCTTTGTTTTTTCTGATTTATCTTGTTTAACATCTGCAATTTTAATTTTAGTTATATTTTCAATTACATCAATTACATCATCCATTTTTACTTCTTTTCCATTTCTTAAATGTACTTTTGAACCAGCAATGTCAATAATATCAATTGCCTTATCTGGTAAAAATCTATTTGTAATATATCTTGAACTTAATTCAACTGCTTTTTCAACTACTTCATCTGAATATTTTACCTTATGGTGTTTTTCATAATTTGGTTTTGTTGTTAATAAAATCTTTTTAGTATCTTCAATTGAAGGTTCATTTACTTTCATCATTGTAAATCTTCTTGAGATAGCTTTATCTTTTACAAAGCTTTGTCTATATTCTTCTTTTGTTGTTGCACCAATTACTCTAATTTTTGAAGTTGATAAATATGGTTTTAAAAGATTTGCAACATCTACATTTGAATCAGAAGAAGAACCTGCACCCATAATCATATGGATTTCATCAATAAACAAAATAGAGTTATCTTCTTTTTGAATTTCATCTAATAATTTTGTTACTTTAGCTTCAAAATCACCTCTATATTTAGTTCCTGCTACTAATGCTCCTAAATTTAGTGAATATATTTTTGCATCTTTTAAGAATACTGGAACTGTGTTATCTGAGATTCTATGAGCTAATTCTTCTACAATTGTTGTTTTACCAACTCCAGCTTCACCAACTAAAACACTATTTGCTTTGTTTTTTCTTTTTAATGTTTGGAATAACATTTCAACTTCATTATCTACACCAATTCCTCTTCCAAAACTATTTTGTCTTGCAGCCTCAACCATTTCAAATGAAATTTCATTAATAAATTCTTGTTCTTCACTTTTCTTTTGTCTTTTTAATAACTCTTCTAATGAAATATTATTCTTTTTTAAAATACTATTAATATGTGCTTCTTCAATTTTATTCATTTCTAATAAAAAGTCTCTAATACCCATTAAAGTTTTACCTGTTGCTTCAATATTCATCATCATATTATTTAAAACCATTTCAAATTCTTCTGTTTTTACAGGTACATCATTACTTTTTTCCATATATTTGAAATATTCTTCTAAGTCTAATTCAATTCTTTCTTGAACTTCTGTGTCTTTTACTAATTTTTTCCCAAAATCACTATGAATAATTTGTTTAAACACATGTTCTATCGTTAAATATCCATGTTTTTTAATAGTTGCTTCTTCACTTGCTTTATTTAACATAAGCATTAGTTCTTTGTTGAAAAACATATATATACCCTTTGTATTAATTTAATTAAGGTTTATTATATATTATTTAAGTTTAAAAAAAACTTAAATATTTTAATATTTTGGATTTTTAATGAAGTTTATATAAATGAATATTAAATGATAAAATATTTTCTTAATTAATCATTTATACCTTTACCATTTTGCTTAGTTAATTTATGAATAGCTTTATCTAATTCATAACTTTGTCCTAATCTTAATAATATTTCTTTTTCTAATTTTTTATATTGATAATAATCATCTGCAAATTTTAAGTTATTATATTTTACTTCAAAAACATCTTTTACTATTGAATTTATTAATCCTTTTAATTCTTCTTCCTCTGTTTTTGTTTCTAATAAATATTGTTCTAATTTTTTTCTTAATTTTTCAGGATTAAAAGGTTTGGTAATGTAATTATCAGCCCCTAATCTTAAACAATCTATTATCATATTTTTACTTTGATTTGCAGATATAACAATTACTTTCGTTTGTTCTAAAAATGGACTTTGATTAACATGTTTTAATACCCCTATTCCATCTAATTTTGGCATATTTATATCTGTTATAATAACATCTGGTCTATTTTTTTCTGGATTCTCTTTTGTCCATACTACAAATTTATGTCCATTATCAAATTTATATATATCACTTATTATTGGTATTTTTTCTAATACTTTTTGAATCAATATTGTTGCAATAGCACTATCTTCTATAATAATTACCTTCAATCTTTTATCCTATTTTTATTTTATTTAGATATTCTAAATATAAATCCTTATTTGTCATTTTTTCTAAATCTTCTTTGACTTTTACTTTCTTTTTTATTTCTTCTAATAATTCTTCATATTTTTCTTTTGTTAAAGAATATATTCTCATATTTAAACAAACTTCAATATTGTCTTCACTAAACTTTAATTTTTTCATATTTGTTTGAATAGTTTTTTTTGATTTATTTGCCAACTCTATTTTCTTTTCAATATATAATTTTATAAATCTAGCTTTTTCACTTAATAAATCTATTTCTTTATTTATTTGCCCTATCTTATATTGTCTTAATTCTTCAAACTTATTTAAAATAAATACTAAATAACTTTCTAATATTTCATTAGGGGTATTGTATTCACAAAAACCATTTTCTTCATCTGTTGTTGTAAAGTTTTCTACTGTTGTTTTTATTAACTTAAATGTTTTCAAGATATTTGATATACCATTTTCATCCTCTTCAAAAGAAAATTCTTTTGTCTTTAATTGTTCTCTTTTTATCTTTAATTCAAAGTAAAACTTATTTTTAGAAGAACCATCTTTGTAAGAATTAATTACTTTATTATCAATCAAATCTTCTAATACTTTTACATATGTTTCAATAGTATAACCTATTGGTAATTCTTTTATTTCTAATGTAGTTGTATTTTTTTGTGTGATCTCACCTAAAAATGTTGTTTGATATACATTGTTTTCATTTGTTGTAAATGTTTTACCTATATAATTAGGATACATTACATTTAAATCTGCTTTTCTTACAAGTCCAAAAGGATCTTTTGCTTTACTTTTTAAAAACTTTTGAATTGTATCCATTAAATCTTTTGGGTTTCTTGGTAATATTTTTTGAGAAAAACCACTCCCTACCCCACTATTACCATTAATTAATAAAATAGGTAAAATAGGACTTAATGTTTTTGGTTCTATATCACTACCCTCAAATGTTTGTAATCTTTCAATTGGAAAGAAATCTTCTGGAAAAATCTTATTAAAGTTATTTGTTCTTTTTGTATAAATATATCTAGAACTTGCTGCTTTTGGAATTGTTCTTGAACCAAACTTTCCTTTTTCTTCATATAATGGTAGATTTTGATCCCAATTTCTAACAATTTTAACAATTGCATCTTCTAATGATTTCTCACCATGTAAATATTCTGTTTGTAATGAAACAATAGAAGCAAATCTTGAAATCTTTTCTTGTTTATCTTTCATAACTCTTTGAGTAGTATAAATTACTTTTCTTTGAGAGTTTTTTAAACCATCTGTATATGAAGCAATACTTCTATATGCAGCATATGTTGAAAAATCAGTAAATTGTTCTTTAAAAAAATCTGAAATATTTAATATCTTTTTTGCCATTATCTTTTACACCCCATTGTTATTGATACTCTTACTTTTATATCTTGTTCTTCTTCTTGTTCTTTTTTACTATCCATTGATACACTTAATGATTCCATTTTTGCATACATAATAGGACCTCTCCAATTATTTGGGACTGCAATATTTGAATTAGTAATTTTACATTCACCTTTTATTAAATCACTCATTTCTTCTTCCTCTTTTAACAACATAGGAATAGATAATTTTACATATTCATTTTTTATTTTATTTTGTAACTTCTTTGAAATAGAAAAACTTTTATTTTTAATAAATATCATATCACTTCTATCTATGTTCTTCATACTTTTTTCTAACAAGTCAATATTCATAGAACTAACTTTGTAGTATATTCTTGTTTGAAACCCTTCCTCTTGATATCTATTCTTTCCTATTCTATTTGTATTTTCATTAATTAATTTTAATTTTATATCTTTATCTTTTAATATTTGTAATAATTTTTCTTTTAATTTTTTAGCTTTCCCTAATGAAATCTCTTTACTTGAAGATTTTGTTAATATTTGAATATCATAATTTAATGTATCTACTTTTTGAGGAATAATAATATCTTTAGTATAACTTATAATTGTTTTTTCTTCTTTCATTTCATTTGAATGACTATACAAATTAGTACTTAATAATAAACTACTTAATAATAAACTTATTTTCTTCATGTTATGCTCTTTCTATACTAAACTTAATATTTCTAATTTGGTCTTTTCTAAAATCACTTTTATCTTTACTAAACCAATTATCAATTAATTTATCTAATTCTATATCTCTATTTAATGGAATAATAAAATTATCAATACCATATTCTGCAATAAGATTTTTTAAATCGTCATCTTCCCATCTACCAAGTCCTTTGTAATACTCCATATCATATTTTTTAATATCATATTTTTCTTCAAAGTCAAACATTTCTTCAAAGTTATAAATTAATACTTTTTTACCTCTACCTTTTGGTGTTGCTACAATCATAGGAGTTCTAAATATTTTAATTTTACCTTGTTCTATTAAGTGAGGTGTGAATTTATTAAATAAAGAAATCAACAAACCTGTAATATGTTGTCCATCTGGATCTGCATCTGTTGCTATAATTACACTATCATATTTCATAGTATCATTATCTTTAGTAATATCTAAATCTAATATTTGCAAAATTGATTTTATCTCTTTATTTTGAATTATTTTTTTATTACTTTCTTCATATACATTTAATGGTTTTCCTTTTAGTGGGAAATAAGAATACAATTCTCTTCCTAATGTATCAATAACACCTTGTAAAGCTGAATCCCCTTCTATTAGAACTAATGATATTTTATCTTTATTATAATTACCAGAAGATTTATAATATTTCTCAACAAATACTCTTTTTTTCTCTGGTTTTAATTCTTTTAATACCTTTCTTTCTTCTACTATTGCCTTTGCTTGATAACTTTCAATAAGTGGTTCTAAAATTGGTTTCTTATTAAATATCTTATTACCAAATTGTGTAAAGTTAATATCCCCTATTGAGTTTTTAAATTCTGTATATGTATTTACACAACCATCTTTTGTTTGAGAATCAAATCTTGGGTTTGTCATTCCATCAAATAAAACAATCCAAGTAAATTTTTGTCTAACGTCTCCTGGTTTTAATGTTTTATATCTTTTTGATAATCTATCAACAAGAGGTTTTGCAACTGAGTTTATAACCCAATTTAATGGAGAACCACTTTTAACAACTAATCCATTAATAGAATGAAATACTAATTCAGTATCAGAAGAGTTTTTACAAACTCCTATTTTTAAGCCTTTTTCTTCTACAAACTCAAATTGTTGTCTTTTTGTTGTAGTTGTATTACCTTCACTATCAACTTCTTCTTCTACAAACATTTCCATTAAGTTTATAAATGAAGTTGTTTTTTTAGAAAATACTTCAACTTTCTTTTTATTGTTTTGGTCTATATGTGTAAATGTAATCTCTAACTTATCATAAACTTGTGAAAGAATAATAAAGTCTGTAATAATTCCTTGAACTAAAAAATCAGGAATTATTTCAAAACCAAACTTATTTAAATCTGGTTTATAAGTAACTCTTGTGAACTTCTTTGTTCCTTTTGTTACTCTTGTATATACTTCTTTCATATTTTCTTTACAATTAACTGTTACTTTCTTTTCACCATTACAAGTTTCACCAATAAATGAATGAGATAAAATATTAGTTAATGAAGAACCTTCACCATTTTGTCCCAATGTAGTATTGTCTGCTGCATCTTTAAAATTAGAACCTGCTTTTAATCTTGTCCAAGCAAGTTCTGCACTAACAATTTTCTTTCCATTTTCTTTATGTTCTGAATAAGGTATACCTCTACCATTATCTTCTAATGACATTTCACCTTTTTTTTGATTAATTGTTATTTTTAATTTATTTGCAAACTTACCCTTAGTTCTCACATATTCATCTATTGAGTTATCTAATATTTCTCTAAATATTTTTTTAAACCCAGCATTATATTCAATATCAATAAACTCAAATATATTTTTTTCTTTATTTAATATCCATTGTTTTGTTGTTTCTGTTTTTATTGACCCAACATATCTTGCAGGTCTAAGTAAAACATGTTCTCTATCTGATAGTAATTCTATTTTGTGTTCTTGCAACTTAAATCCCTATTTTTCAATTTTACATCTATTATAACTAATTTAACCTTAAATTTAGATAAATCATTTTTTTTATTTATTTTTTTTATACAATACCAACATTAAGTGCAAAACCAAAACATAACATTAAGTTGGAATCAGTAAAAAAGTAGTTATTATATTTTTTTATATGTATAATATTTATAAATAATATTTGGATTTTATACTATATTAAAATTCAACTTTGTTATTTATAAAAGGAGTTAAAATGAATTTACAACATAGTAAAGAACTAAAATTATTTAGCAAAATTGATAATTTATTAAATAAAAAAATAGTTCATATTGACCTTGAAAAACATTTTAACAAAGTTGAAGAAGATTTAGAAGAATATGATGATATATCTATTTTAAGATGGAAACAACAAGTTTTTAAAAATTTAAATAAAAATGATTTAGATAAAATATTTAATATGGCAGATAAATATAATAAAAGTGTAGATGTTATTGTAGTTGGTCTTTGTAATATATAAGGAACACTAAAATGTCTAAATATAAATATAGTAAAAAAAATATATCTGATTTTACATCTCAAATTGCAAATAAATCTAATGAGGTAGGTTTATTTACTTTATATGAAAAAATTAGAAGTGAAAATTTTATTCCTAATGATTTTTATTTATTAGTAATGGAAAGACCTAATTTATCAAAAGAAGTATCTCAAACTCCAATTAAAATCATTATTAATAAAAATGAGAAAGGTATTTGGGAAGCATTAAAAATAAACAACAAATCTTTAAAAGTTATAGGAATGTTTGAAGATTTTAATATTTTAATTAGGGAACTTGTTTTATTAGTTTTTAAAGATTAAATATAAATTGAAATTAAATAAGATTTTATTTCTTATTTAATTTTTTTTACCTCTATTTTAAACTCTTCATCTAACTTTACTTTTTCTTCTTTTATTTTAATTTCATCATCTAATAATGGTGTTTCTGTTAAAAAATAATCAATCACTTTTTTTACTTTTTGATCTGCTATAACTGTTTTATTTGAATAAACTATTATTTCAGCATTTACTTCTTTCATTTCTAATATTTTATTTATAATTTTATTTACTTGTTTTTTTAATTCTTGTTTTGTTTTTTTAGATATTTCATTCATTTCAAAGTCTATTAATATTGTATCACTAACTTTTGGTTTTGGTTTTGTAGCCTTTAAATCCATCTCTTTAATTATTTTTTCTTTTTTAATCTCTGGTTGCTTTATAGGTTTTACTTTTCCTTTATTTTCTTCTTTTAATTCACTCTCTTCTTCTTTTAATTCTTTTTCAATTTCTTTGTTTTCTTCTTTTAATTCTTTATTTTCCTTTTTTAACTCTTTTACTACTTCATTTTTTTCTTTTTTCAATTCTTTGATTTTATTTTTTAATTCTTTATTTTCTTCTTTTAACTTATCTTTATGTTCTTTAGTTTTTTCAATTTCTTTTAATTCTTTTGGTAATTCTTTTTCTTTTATTTCTACACCTTTTGTTCTTTCATTATTACCTAATCCATCCATTAAATCTTCAAATACAAATGCATTATTTCCTATTACTTTTTTAACTTCTTTTAAATCATCTTTTTGAGATATTTGAGGATTTATATAAAATTGTCCTATTGGTGTTTTCCTATGTTCACATTTTATTTCACATAAACTTTTTGGTTGAGTTGTACTACACCCAGTCATTATAATAGATATAACTACACCACTTAAAAGAATTGATTTTTTCATTTTTAAAAACCTTTTTTTATAAACATTATAAATAAATTTTATATATTTTTATTTTTTCTTTATAATGTTTATAAGATTAAAAAGGATTTTTATGTTAAAAGGAATTATTTCAACACTTTTAATTTCTTCTTCCCTATTGTTTGCAAGTGAATTAGATTACTCTAAACCTGTATCAAAAGATATTTTGGTTTTATTTAAGGATATACATTCACAAAAAACTCAAATAGATAAAGAAATCATTAAATTAAAAAGTTTAATTAAAAGTGAAAAAAATTATTTAACTGAACAAATAGTAGACAAATATCAAAAAGAAAAAAAGAGATTTAAAATATATAACAATGATTTCCAATATAAAATGAGTGAATACAAAGATGTATCTTATTTAGAAAATGTTTTAGAAGATATAAAAGAAAAATATAAAAAAGATACATTAAAATATAATGAAACAATTGAAAAATTTAAAAACAAAATAAAATGTTTCAAAGATGAAACCAATTCTTGTGAGAATCCAAAACTTGAAAAATACTTTGAACAAATACAATTTTTATCAGATTTAAATACTACATTAGATGATAATATCTCAGTTATTAGAAAGGAATATTTTTCTAAATATAATATTTTAGAAAAAGGTATTATTAACAATTTAGTTGAATTAAAAACACAAGTTAATTCACAATTAACTATTATTAAATAAATACCTTTTTTTGGTATTTATTTTTCTTCTTTTTCTATTTCTATATTTGGATTATAACTTAATATTTTCAATGTTTCTTTTGCCTTTTCATGACCCAAATTTGCAGATTTTGTTAAATATTCAACACTTTTCATTAAATTATATTCAACAAAAACACCATAATAATAAAACATTGCTAATTTATATAATGCTTCATCATTTTTTAATTCTGCTGATTTCCTATAATATTTTAATGATAAATACTTATTTTTTTTCACTCCATATAAACCATTATAAAGCAAATCTGCTTTTAATAATAATAGTTCTTTTTTATTCTTTATTTTTTCATCTTTTATTAGTTCTAATGCCTTTTCTTTTTCTTCTATTTTAGAAGACTTTAATAAGTTTGTTATTAATATAACTTCTTTAATTTCATTGATTTTTTCTTTTTTTATTGAACCTGATAGTTCTTTAGTCTCTTTGTCATTGGCAAATAGACCAACAAATAAGCAACTTAAAATCAAAATATTTTTCATTTATTTTCCTATTTAGATTCAACAATTATAAATATATATATTTTTTTTTTATTAACTTATACTTTTTATTTTTATTTTAGGATTTTTTTGTTTTAATATTAAATATAAATCATAATAAATTGTTATTTGTTTCTCTTTATATAAATATAATAAATATTCTATTAGATTTAATTCTTCTTTTTTACTACCTATATCTACTTTATATTTATAACTTTTTATATTAAAATTTGAATGTTTAAAAATTAATTTAACAAACTCTATTGTTCTTCTTTGATTTGTATTATTTTCTATTCTATTAAACACTATATCTATAATAGAATAATTTGTTTCATATATTACTTCATTATTTTGATCTAAAAAACCACTATATATTACCTTATTTTTCTTATTGAAATCTATGTTTTCATTTTTTACTTTTTCATAAGAACCATAATAAGTAATAAATTCTTTATAAAAATTATTTTTATTAATTGTATATTCTTTTAAATCTTTTATTTTATTATTTACTTCTAAATATAATATACTTTCCCTATTATATATATTTAAAGTATAGAAAAAATATACCATCTCAATTTCTTCTTTATTTATTAGATAACTTAAAATATCATGAAATGAAAGTCCTAATTTTAATAAAGTTGATTTTATTGTAGTTTTGTTTTCTACCATTATTAATGAAGGTATAATATTTATTAATTTTAATAATTTTTTATTCTCTTCTAATGTGAATTTATAATAAAATCTACTTTTAATATGAGTAATATTTTCTATACTTGTTATATTTTCCATTTGCTTATTTTACCTTTATTTTCAATAAAAAAAAGATTTAATTCTTTTTATTTGAAAAAAGTTTTGAAATTTCTTTGATTTTTTTTTGTGCTTTATAAAAATTTTTAAAATCCATTTATACTTTATTGTGTTGAAAATGTTTTTCACACTAAAAACGAAAAATTATAAATAAAAAAATACAAAGGATAGACTAATGAGTTTTTCAATAAATACTAGCTCTTACAGCTTAAACACAAATGCAAGAGCAGACATGACAACAAGAGAGATTTCTAACTCTTTGGAGAAATTATCTTCAGGACTTAGAATAAATAAGGCTGCGGATGACGCTTCTGGATTATTAATTGCTAATAACTTAAGAATGCAAGCTTCTTCATTAAATCAAGCTACAAGCAATGCTAAATCAGCTGTTAATTTAGTTCAAATTGCAGACAATGCATTAGAAGAAGTAGATAAATTATTAACTACTATTAAAACTAAAGCAATACAAGCTGCTGAAGATGGGCAAACTGAAAAAACTAGACTTGCTATTCAAAAAGATGTTAATAAATTAATTCAATCTTTAGATAACATTTCTAATACTACTAAATACAATGGACAGAACTTATTATCTGGAGCATTCACTAATAAAGAATTCCAAATTGGTGCATACTCTAATGAAACTGTAAAAGTTTCTATTGGTAATACAGATAGTAATCACATTGGTCACACTAAAATGGAAACTATTGATTTAAGTGATATTGCAACTGCTGAAGTTGATTTCACTGGAACTGCTACAACTAATGATACTGTTGCTGCTGGAGAAAGTAAAATGGTTGCTGCTGATGCTGATGGTAATACTATTGCAATTTCAGCTGCTGGTGGTGAATTAGAAGGTGTTTCTATTACTATTAATAATGGTGATGATATAGCATTTGCTGAAACTGATGGAGACGTTATTACATTTGCTGCAAGTGGAGAAAGTGCTGCTTTCTTAGCTGCTGAAGCTACTAATAATACTGATTTAACTGATAATGGTAATGGAACTTATTCATTAGCAGGTGGAGGAAATATCACTTCTTCAATTGATAACTTAAAAATAACTGTTATTGAATTACCAAATACTGATACAACTACAGATGATGGTGCTTTAACAATTACAGATGCAACTGCTGATGTAAATGGTATCTATGTTGAAAACAATAATGATGGTGCTTTAACTTTAACTGGTGATACTTTTGAAGTAACTACTACTGAAATTGGTGATAAATTATCAATGAATATTGATGGACTAGGATTACACACTGTTGAAATTGGTAATACTGCTGGAACTGGTGTTGGTGCTTTAGCTGACTTAATTAACTCTAACTCTGATGTAGTTGGTTCAACTGCTTCATTTGATGTTTCAATGAGAAGTGCAACTGCTATTCAAGAAGGTAATGTTTCTAATTTAGTTATTAACGATGTTGTTATTGGTAATGTTACTGACATAGTTGAAAATGATGCAGATGGTAAATTAGTAAATGCAATTAATTCAGTATCTCATGAAACTGGTGTTATTGCTTCTGTTGATGCAAATGGTTTCTTACAATTAGATTCAGCTGATGGTAGATCTATTAAAATAGAAGCTGATGATTTATGGGAATCTATGAGAATTGGTTCTGGAACTTCTAAAACTGAAGTTGGTGAATTAACTTTAACTTCTGCTGGTGCAAGTGATATTTTAGTTAATATGAGTGTTTCTCAATTTGATGAAACTGCTGGAACTTATGGTGATAGTTTCAATGTAACAGCTGAAAATATTGCTGGTCAAACTAGTGAAGAAATTAATAACTTATTCTCTTTAGTTTCTGATGGTTTATTAACTACTAGAGATGGTGCCCAAAAAGCAATGGATATTGCTGATGCTGCTTTAGAAGTTATTGATGGAATTAGATCTGATATTGGTTCTACTCAACAACAATTAAATTCTACAATTAATAATATTACAATGACTGCTGCAAATGTTCAAGTTGCAGAAGGTGGTATTAGAGATGTTGATTTTGCTGTTGAAACTGCAAACTTCAATAAATACAAATTATTAGCACAATCAGGGACTTATGCTATGTCTCAAGCTAATCAAGTTCAACAAAATGTAATGTCTTTATTAAGATAATACTTTTTGATTTAATTTTTATATTCTTATATCCATAGGATTTTCATTTAAATTACGTCCGTAATGACGTTAAACTAAAAACTTTATTTATTTGAAAATCCATAAAAGTCGTTTTGGTAGCGAGAGGCCTCCACTCTCGCTATTCAAGACGTTTTTTACTTTTTAACCTTTTGTAAAAACTTTTTTTCTCATTTCCCTTTATAATAATAATAAAATAGATTTTTAAGAGAGATACATATGGATAAAATATTTTTAATTTTTACATTCTTTTTTGTTTTTGCTTTCAATTCACAAGCTGAAGACTTAAATACTGTTAATTTTGATACTTATATAGAACAAGAAACAAATGCACTTGAAAACATATTGAGTTTTTTAAATAGTTTAGATACAGCTAATTCAACTTATACACAAAATGATTTAAATAAATATTTAGTTGATAATGGTATTAAAAATTCTTACAACAATACATTATCTATTAATTCTATTAAAATATTAACTTCTAAATCTTTTGCTGAAATATCTATAAAACCTCTTTTAAGTAATATTAATAGTGATTTTTTAAATCAAGTTGTATTTTCTCCTTTATCTAAATACAAAATAAGACAAATGAGTACTAATGAATATTTTGTTTATATTCCATTTTCAGCCAATAGTTCTGAAGATTTAAAGATTTCTACTAATGAAACAAAACTAACAAATATAGAACAAGATGTAGCCAATAATAATGGATTAAATTCTCTTTTAAATATATTAGATGCTTCTTGTCCTATTGGATTTACTCAAATCGCTGATTCAAAATATTGTGAAGAAACATTTACAAAAACTCCATTTAATGAAACATTAATAGAAGATAAGAAATGTCCTGAATTTATGTATTTTAATATTTCTTTAAATAAATGTGTTCCAAGTATATCTAAAACAAAAATAGATGGAAATGTTTTAAGTTATTGTCCTGAAGGTTTTGTTTTTGATATAAATACTAAAACTTGTTACAATAGTGTTTCAGGTTTAATCCAATCAGATGTTTCTTCTTTATTTACTAATCCTACTTGTCAAACATTAGGTTATGACTTCAATTTAGATTCTAGAATGTGTGAAATGCAAGAAATTGAAGATCAATATAAACCAATTGGTAAAATTATTGAAAAAGAATATGCTGCTTCATACAAACTTAAAGATGGTGATGTTTGGGAAGACCCTGAAGATATTGCTAAAAATCCAGATGATTCACAATATAATCTTTGTAAAGAAGGATATAATTTAGAAGGGTTTGATTGTGTTCAGTCTTCTTTTACTTGTCCTGAAGGTGCAACTTTAATGGATGACCTTTATTGTTTAACACCTGTTACTAAATTAAAATGTAATGAAGGACAAATATTAAATGGAAACAAATGTGATACTTTTATTTACACTAAACAATGTTTAGAAAATGACATTAGATTAAGTGATGAAACTTGTCAAAAAACAGTTGAAGAATTATATTGTGATAATAATGGAGAAGAATTTACACAAACTGCTACTCCTACTCAAAAGAAAGATGAGTATATAGAACCTATTATTTATAATCCTGATTTCTTTGATAAAGAAACAGGTATTATATCTATTAGTGGTGGAAATGGAGGGTTAAACTCTTTAAATGGTAGTTTTGGAGATTTACCGCTTGGTTTAACTTATGATATTTTAATTAGTGAGTATAGTAGTGGTTTTAAACTTGCAACAACATCTAATGAAAATGTTTATGGATTAAATATAACTTTTGATAATTTACAAGCTGGTGCTTCTTGTGAGGAAGCAGGATTTGGTTGTCCAGCTGATCATCCTTTTCTTTTCACTTGGAATGGTTTTAATCAAGAAAAAAGTGTTTGTCCAGAAGGTTATCAATGGGTTAAAGAAAAAGGTTTATGTTTATTACCTGTAACTTGTCCTACTTTCTTTAAAAAGGTAGATGGAGATTGTGTTCCTGATTTTAAATTACCTAATGATTATACTAAAGTTTTAATTAATGGTGAAGAATTGTGGAAAAAGAATGACTTAGTTGAATGGTTATGTCCAGAAGGTTATACTGATAATGGTGAAAATTGTATTCAAACTACTTATGTAAATAAAATTACTGAAACTTATCAACAATGTCCAAGTGGTTATGAAGAATTACCAGATGGAACTTGTGGTATGGAAGTAGTAGAACAAAAATTAAATCCTTGTGATACTGGTTGGACTACTGATTATAATAATTTAACTTGTTCTAGAACAAATCCTGATTACTCTACTTGTCAATCTTCTTCTTCTTTACCTGTATTTAATAAACAAACAAATACTACTTGTTCTTTAAATGCTGCTTATAATATGAATGAAGATAATGATAGTTGGGTTGAAGCTTATATTATAAGAAATGGAAATAAAATTTATGCTACTCCTACAACTTCTTTTCCTGTTTCTAGTAAAACTTATAGTGTTAGTGGATATAATAATTGTTGGACATTATCAACAGGTAGTAAAACTTGTGGTTCTAATTTAGGTATTAAGCAAGTTGGAGTATTAGCAACTAATGATAATAATACATATGATTATTATTTTACAATGTATTCTGATTATGGTTATTCGAAAATTTATAAAATGACACTTCAAACAGGTGATATATTTGTTGGTAGAAAAGGTTGGTGGCAAAGAAACTATAGAAAAGTTAAAATAGATTTAGACAAAGGTATAGCTATTGAATCTGGTTGTATAGATACTGATAGTTCTGCTACTAGTAATTTTTTTCCAACAAAAAGATTAGAAGATGTTGGTAAATGTGGAACTACACCAAGTCAAACTGAAACAACTTCATTTACTACAGCTGATATGTGTAATGAAGGATACACTTATAGTTCTGTTGAAGATTTATGTAAAAAAATGGTTATTAAACCTAAAGATACTTTAACTAGACAAGTTTGCCCTACAGGATATTTAGATAATGGCCCTGCTTATACTACTTGTTATCAAGATACATTTGAACCAAAATACAAAAAAGTTACTACTTATGAACCAGTAGAACCATTTTATCAAGATAGTGAATTAATTTGTCCAGAGGGTTATGAATTACAATCTGACAATAGATGTAAAATTAACATTTATATTGATAGAGTAGAAGAAGATATATTTAGAGATAGTGGTGTAACTACTAATAAATGGGTTGAAACTTATGAACTTTCAGATGGTGCTTTATTAACTAGTCTTCATTGGGATGGAAATCTTATTGGTGGTTGGGAAACTACTAATATAACTAGTATTAATGATATATCTTCAACAGTTGATACATATGACCACCCAGATGGTTGGACTTATAAAAGAGTATGTACTAATGAAGATGAATTAAATCTTCTTTGTGAAGATGGTTTTGAAAAAATTGATAATTCTACTTGTTTAAAAACTGAATACATGGACAAAGCAGAACAATTAGATAATTTAACTGGTAATAATGCAGGTTTAACTTTATATTGTTTAGATGGTTGGGTTGATAATGGTGATAATTGTAAAAGAGAAACTTATGCAGAACCTATTACAATTGAATGTCATACACAAAGAACTAGAACAGACACAATATTAGTATGTCCTAAAGAAGAAGGTGTGAATTGGATTGAAGATACAGTAGATACAACAAAATGTTATAAAGAATTCTTCTTAGATAGACAATCACCTATTGGATTTACTTGTAATGAAGGTTTAGTATATAACCCTGAAACATTTATTTGTGAAAGTACTACTTTAAAAGTAGAACCAACTATTACAGTTTGGGATATGAATAATCCAAGTGATTTAAATGGTAGTCAAGAATTAAGATGTGGAGTTAAAAAAGATTATGTTACCAATCCTGATAGAGGTAGTACCATAATAGATTTATATACTCTAAAAGGTCCTTCTTTAGATTTAACTGGAACTTTAACTGTTTCTTTACAAAGTGTTAGTTCTTACCTTTATGATATTACATTAGGAACTGATGTTGATTGGAGATATAATAAAGTATTATCACATGAAGATTGGGTTAAGGTTAATGAAGCTATTTCTAATGTAGATTTATTAAATTCAACTATTGTTTGGAATAATGGTGAAGTTGGTAAAATCACAAGAGTTAGTGTTGATAATCTTACTCCTAGAATTTATCATGAAGCTTGTGAAGGACAAGTTTGGACTTGTGAAGAAGGTATGGTTTTAGAAGGTAATTATTGTGTTCCTGCAAATAAAGTTATTGAAAAACCCACTTGTAATAATTCAAATCTTTTCTTTACTGAAAGTGGAAGTTGTACTTCTAAAGACATTGTTCAATGTCCAGATGGATATACATTTAATGAAGGTATTTGTGAAAGTAAATTTATTAGAAATAATGGTTTTGTTGAAGAAGGTCAATGTAAAGTAACTAAATCTGTTTCTTTTTGTAGAGATGGTTTAGATGAAGAAGGTGAAAACTGTAAAAGTTCTAAATCTGCTATTGACTGGTTAAATTATACTAACAATTTAGATAAACCTGAGTTTGTATTTAATAGTATAATTGCTGGTGATAAAAACTTTTTAATTGCATTAGGTATGTATTCTACTAATCTAAGTTCTAGATATCAAAAAGTTTTAGCTGAAAATGCTGACCCTGAAATATATTCTGCATTATATTATAATACAGTTGGTTTAGAATTAGATTCTGAAGTAGTTTCAATTTTAGATAGTAAAAAGGATACTTTAGTGTCTCCTATATCTACACCTAAACCATATGCAACATATGATTTTGTTATTACACCTGAATTAATAGATGTAGATGGTTTCTTTGATGCTGATAAAAGAATTATCAAAGTTGATTATGATGTTCCTACTATTTTAACTATTTTAAAAGACCAATCAATTGAATATACTGCATATGATATTAAAGACGCATTAAAAGATATTTCTGATAGTTATTCTATAAAAGAACAAGATGCAACTACAATACAAATAGATGAAAGTGAAAAACCTGTTCATACTTGTCCAGTAAATTATAAATTAGTTGAAATTGTTCCAGATAAAGAAATTAAAACCCCTATATATACTGATGGTGAATTAACAGGTTACAAAATAACTTGGGAAGCTGGAGAATATAATTGTGAATTAGATGTTGAATACAAATGTTTAGGAGACAATGATTTACTTAATGAAGAAACAAAAAAATGTACTTCTTCTATTGAAACATTCAATTGTATGGAAGGATATAATTTAAAAAATGGTTTATGTATAACTGGAGATTTATTATTTAGTAATTCTTTTGTTTGTGCAGCAGATTGGTTTGAAAGTAATTCTTATTGTTTAAGTAAAAGTGATAAAGTATGTCAAGAAGATTGGAATGTGTTTATAGATACAACAACTGGAAATCCTTTAGAAAAATGTCAAAAAGATGAAATCACTTGTATAAATGGTTGGACAATGAATGGAACTGAATGTAAAAAAACTTATGATACTTGTAAATTAGAAAGTGACAATTCTATTACTTGTCCTATTGGATATATTAGAGAAGATGATAAATGTATAAAAAGAGAATATAAAGCCATTGAAATAGATGGTAAATGTGATTTAAAGAATGGGTTTGAAGATAATCCCATGGCATTTTTAGATGAAAGAAAATGTATTAAAATAGATATTGCCTGTTCTGGATTAAAACCAGAAGGTGGTTGTAATGATTTAAATACAACTATCAAAACAACAAGTACAGATAGTTCAAATGCTTGTGTTGCAACTTCTATTGATATTCAATTACCTAAAGTTACTGATAAATTTGTTAATACTATTGATATTGCCCCAATTATTCAAGAACAATTAGCACAACCAGCTCAATATGAAACTTTAGAAGATAGATGTAATACTGCAAATGGTCATCCATTTAGTTATAACCCAAATAATCCAAATGGTATTGAGTGTGAATATAGACATGTTCAGTATGATGCTACTGTTGATCACTACTCTTGTTTAGAAGGTGAAGGATTATTATTTGGTGAAAATTTAGATAAATGTAAAATTGTTAGAGAAAGTGAACCACAATGTCTTCCTGGTTATACTTTTGCACCTTCTATTCATCAATGTGTAAAAGATAATTTATCAATAACTGCAACTCCTGTTGAATTAACAAGAGATTTAAATTGTGGTGGAGACCTTTATAATGATAATGGTGATATTTGGCAAATAACACCTCAACTATTTACTAGACAAGGAGTTAAACCTACTTTAAATATAATGGTTAATCATCAGTATAATAATCAATTAAATTTACCACCTGATAATAGTATCACTAGTTTAGTTAATGCTTATTTAGATAAAAAAACTGGTCATTTAGTTGCATATTTAAATCATAATACTTGTAGCAATAAACCTTTCTATGAAACTAATTTTGAAGTTATTCAAGTTAGTACTAATTTCTGTCCTATTGTTCAAGGTAGTAGAGGAAAAATGGTTCAACTTGTTTATAATCCTTCAAAATTAAAATGTGATTATGTTGATATTGTTCCAGCTATTTATCAAAAAGTTTGTAGAAGTATAGATGAGATTAAGACTATTCCTTATACTATACCTACTGATTTAGAACAATCTTGGATAACTAAACAACCAATGTATAGTGCATATGAAAATATACAAAAAATAAATGAAGACACTTGTTCTTATGAAATTACATATTATGACAGTCCTAAATTATGTACAACTATGGATATTTGTAGCTTAGATAAACCACATCAAACAAATTGTATGCCAAAAACAGCAAAACCAGTTGATAGTTCTTTTGTTACTATAAATCCTGCAAATAATGGACAATGTATTCATAAATGGAAAACTTGTGGTAATGATTTAGCTTTACCTATTGGTAATAGTGACCCTAATAGTGGTGTTGATATTAATTGGTCATTTAAAGATGACAACACTTGTTCTATAAACTTTATTCAAAGACCACAATATGATTATTGTGATAACAATTATAAATATTTTGAAGATGGATTAACTAGTATAGTAAAAACTGAAGTTAGTAGTGGAACTAATAAACCTAATGAAATAAACACTTCTTTAGAAGGTATTTTTGAATATATCAAACCTGAAGAACTAAAAATATATAGAACAAAAATTGTTAATTATAAATGGAATAATCCTGGAACACTTGTTGATAGTGTTGTTGAAACTCAAACTGTACATACAAAAGATAGAACTATTAATACAACTGGACTAGGTGATATTAATAACAAACACTATTATGGTGGATGGACTGATTTACAAAAATGTGATTCATTTAGAAGTAAATATGAATGTGATGTAGATAATGGTTATAAATTAATTGGTCAAGGTTGTGATAGTAGTAATACTTTTGATGGTTATACTGCTAGAGTTGATTTAGGATTAATTTCTGAAGAATATACAACAACTTCTTGTAGGTGTACAAAAGAAATTACAGAAGATAGTAAACCTCTTGAATGTCCTATTGGATATATATTAAATGAAGAATTAGGTGTATGTATCTCTTCTAATTAGAGATACATATTATATTTTTCTAATTTTTATACCTTTTTTTCTTTTTTTTTCTTATAATATATATAAATCTATTTAATTGGTTATTTAAAAGGAAATTTTTATGATTGACAATAATGATAAAATTGAAGTATCAAATAAAAATCCTGAAGAAGAACAAGTATCTTCTAGAAGAAAATTTTTATCTTATTTAACAATACCAGCTCTTGCTGGTATTTTTGGTGCTGGCGGTGCTGTATCAGCTAATGAAATATTTATAACTTCAACTGCTGACACAAATGCAACTTGTAAATGTGTTCAACCTGAAACCATTGAAAGTCTTTATTTATTAAAAACAGGTGTTGCCGCTGATAGCGCTAAATTAAATGGTATGACTTCTACTGAAATTATAAATGAAACTTTAACTAGAGCTAAAGCTGTACTAGGTGGTTTTAATGCAACTGCAAATGAAGGAAATACAAAGTATGTAAATGGAATAATATATACTTATGCTGGTGGTGTATGGAGACAAATATGGCCAGCAACATATAGTTAGAAAGGATATTTTAATATGAGTATGCAAGAAAATTTTTGTAAACAAATGAGATTAGCTGGACCTGAAAGTTTACCTTTGAATCAACAATATAAATTTGATGTTTTAATTAATTTAGAAACTTTATCTGGTTGTGAACATAATTGTGTAGGTTGTTTTGTTGATAAATCTTTAGATAAAAATGTTAGTCAAAAACTTTTAGATAGAGCAAAAGAACTTTCAGGTGGTGTTAAAAAATATAATTTAAACCTTAGAGAATTTGTTATAGGTCCAACTGATTTTTTTAGTGCTGATAATACATTAGATATTTTAAAAAACAAAACTACTCAAGATATCTTATTCACACATAAAAATGCTAGAATAGCAACTCCTTCAAGATTTGATACTATATCTATAAATAAATTAAGAGAATTCTTTAATGTTTTAGATAATAATGAATATTATAGAGATGATATGATTATTGAATTTTTACAACCTTTACCAAAAGATTTAATGAAAGTAGTAAATGATAAAGATTATTTTAATGAAGTTATGAAAAAAATTGAATTTTTTAAAACTGAAACAAACAAAAAAGTTGATTGGTCTTGGGTATTACAATCTAGTAGTATTTTGGCTAATAAATTAAGTAAAGAAGACTACACTGAATTATTAGTTAAAACTTTAGATGATTATGAAACTATTTTAGAAATGGTACCTGCTTTTACTAGAGCTTCTTCACCTGAAATACAAAAAAGAAATCTTATTGCTTGGAATCAATTCTTAAAAAGAGTTATTGATGAAAAAAATAGTAAAAAAGTTGTAATGAGTATGGCAAATATTTATTTTAACTCTTTTAATTTCTTAGGTTTATCTGTTTATCCTGGTAAAGATGGTGAAATTAAAACTATTTTAAATGTAATGCTTCATGAACAAGCTATGTTTACAAATAACCCTAACTTGGATGTAACTGGTCTTTCTTTTGAAGAAATATTAGAAAGAAGAAATGAATTAATTACAAAAGGAATCAAAAAGTTTTCAGAACATCCTTTATATAAAAATACTCCCCATATTCACTCTCTTGCAAACAAACTTGTATGGGAAGCTATTGAGAGTATGGGATTTAAAGAAAATGAAGAAATACTACCTATGGATGTTTTAGGATATTATAATCCATTAGATCATAGAGATTATACATTCAATGATGATGCAAATAAACTAAGAGGAGATATATAATGGCTTTAACTGCGGCTGATGTTGATAACATCATAAAAACAAATGCTAGAAATCAAACAAATACATTTAATAAAGGTTTTTATGCAATAGTTGATAATACTGAAAGTGGAAGAGGAACTGGTTATTTTTATTTTAACTTTACTGGAAATGCAAGTACAACTACATTTGATGGTGTAAGACACTATACAATTGCTCCTGGACAACCCATAACTGCTTATGGCATTGCTATTTCAGTTTCTAATGCTGTAAGAAGAGCTGTTGACCATATTGAAAGTAGAATGGGAAATAAATCTTGGAGATACAACTTTTGTCATTCAAGTTGTCACTCAAATTGTCATGGAAGTAGAGGGAGAAGATAATGAAAAATATACCTGATAATTTATATTATATAAATAATAAAACATATGTTGGTCATGTTAGTGAATTAATGACTATTATTAATGATTCTTATAGAAATATGTCTTCTAAAAGAAAAATTGTTATTTTACAAACTAGTACTCAATATCAATTATCTGAAAGTATTAAAACTTTTATAGAAGATAATAATTATACTAATTTAGTTTCAATTGAAGACTTTACTTCCTTTCAAGATATTGTAGATAATGATGAAAAAATAGTATACCTTTTTGATATGAAGGATAAAATGTTAGAATTAGTTATTTCTTTTAACCAAGAATTATATAAGAAAGTAAGTCCTTCTTATGATAAAAAAGATTTTAGATTATTTTTATCTTCTTTATTTGCTAAAAGTTTAATGTTTGGTGATTTAATTACTGAAGAAGATATTAATAATATAAAAACAAGTTCTTTGAATATTTCAACAAAATCTAAAAATATTCCATTTGATATACTTTTTTATTCTTTAAATAAAGATAAAATATCAAATATAGCAGTTGAAGCTTTTGTTGAAAAAGTTACTTCTTTAAGAGAAAAAATTGCATTAGAACAATTAGAAGATTTAAGTTCAAATGATCTAATGTCTTTAGTTTTAAGTGGTCAAAAGTTAAAAATGAATGACAAAGAAATAGAAACTCTAAAATATTTATTCAAAAAAACAGATTTTGGACAAATAGTTGAAGTTAGAAGTATCTTTGAAAAATATTCAAATAACAAAAACCTTAAAGAATTAGAAAAATTTTCACCTCTTTTAAAAGTAGTTTTTGAAGAGTTTAGAGAAAGTTATAATATTCAAATGAGATTATATAATATAAATGCTTATGAATTAAAAAATATATCATTAAAAGATAGACAAAGGTTTTTGTTTGATATTTATGATAACTTAGCATTTTTCTCAAGAAGATCAACAAGAATTGGTTATTTACCATATAGTTAAAAAAGGAAATCTATGGAATTTTTCAAATTACCTTTAAACCCTATTGACTTAACTAGGGTTTATGAAGAAAAGATGAGTTTAATACCTATTGATTATTTAGCAAGTAAAGAACAATTAGGTGTTAAACAATCTTTAATTTATATTTCAAATACACAATTTGAAGTTATGTTTAGTGAAATTGACAATGAATTATTATCTGAATTTATTAAACTAGATTTTTATGTTAATTCTCCTCAATTAGTTAGAGTTTTAAAAACTTGTTTAGACTTAGTAAAAGGTATTGATATTTCAAACCCTGGATATAATCACAAAGATGTAGTAGATATTTTAACTGTTCCATTTTTTCAATCATTTGTTTTTGAAAATAAACAAACATTAGAAGAAATAATTAACTTTTTAAAATCTCTTCCTTCTTATATTTTAGTTAATAGTATTGAATTTATTGAAGAAGAAGATATAAAAGAAACTTTAAATAATTTAAATATTGAGTTAATTGAAGACAATAAAGAATTACCTTTTGGAGTTAATATTGTTAACTCATTACCTATTTTAATTGATTTATTCTTAGAAACTATTTCAGAAGAAGACTTTTCTTTATATAAAAATAATATTATATTTTCCTCTATTATGAATGAAAATCCAAAGTATTCAGGTGCTGATTTTTTAGGAAAACTCGATGAATTAGGATATATTAATATTGTTATGGGACTTATTTTAGGAAATGAAGAAGAGGCTTAAAATATGCCTATTATCAAAGATCAATATATATATGAAACAGTAACAGAGACACAATCAAAACCTGTTACTGCTATTAAAATACAAATGGATATTTTAGATGGTTGTAATCACAATTGTCCAGGTTGTCATGTAATTAAAGTTGGTAATAAAGTTGAAGATACTGAAATAAATAGAATGGTTGAATGGATTGAAACTGAAATTACTAGTAAAAATATTTTATTAGATGAAATAGTTATTGGTCCAGTTGATTTTTTAAGTGCCACCAACCTTTATGAAGTACTAAATAATAAGAGATTATTAAAATTAATAAATGATAACTCAGTTGTTTTAGCATTTCCTACTCCCTTTTTAAAAATTAATCAAAAAAAATTAGAAAATTTCATTGACTTTATTAATATAAATATATCTGAAAAAGTAGATATGGAATTTCAAATTGCTATTAATCCTATTTTATTTAATGATATGAAAGATTATAGAAGTGAATTCAAAGATATTATTTCAAAATTAGATAGACTAAAACAAGATACAACATTTACTTTTTCAATTAACATTGATGACTATAATTTAGATTATTTAAATATATCAAAAACAATACATAAAGAGTTTGATACTATTATTGATTTTTTACCCTCTTTTACAAGAGAACACAATGTTTCTAAAGAAGAATTACTTAAAAGAATTAATATATGGAATGGACATATTTTATTAAACTCTCAACATAATTTTGTAAATAATAGTATGTTAGATCATTCTCATGGTGGTTTTAACTACAATGTTTTAAACTATAAAAAAGGTAATTTTTATATTAGTCCTTTTTATAGTGAGAACCTTGCATTATATGATGACTTATTTAAAATATCCTCAATTAATGAATTATATATAAAAAGTGCTAATCAATCAATTAATACTGAATGTTCTAATTGTGATTTCTTACATTCTTGTTTAAATAGAAAATTACTATTATTTAAAGAGTTTATAGGTAGTGAAAATTGTATTGCTCCAAAACAAATGTATATATCTAATAAAAATAGATTTAATGAATTAAATAGAAATAGTTTTAATTTATATGATTGGAATGATTATTCTATTAAAAATGAAAGAGAAAATACTTATAGAAGAAAGTTTCACCAAGGATTAGAAGAAAAAAAATAATTTAGACTTAATTATTTTATTTTTAGGTATAATCTTAATAAAAATAATATTTATGGAGTTACTTATGACTAATCAATTTGTTGATTCAAATATAATGATTTATTTAAAAACAACTGAAACTTGTCAATTAAATTGTAAACATTGTTTTACAAGTGGTTCTAATGGAAGAAAAATCTTTTTTAATAAAGATAAAGTAGTTGATTGGTATAAAAGATTATCACAACAATTACCACACATAAAAGGTGGTCACACAGCTTTTCATGGTGGTGAAGCATTTTTAGTTCAACCTAGTGAAATGATGGAAGTATATGAAAGATGTAAAGATTTTTTTCCTGAAATGTGGTGGAGTGTTACTACTAACTTAGTTTTCCCTTTAACACAGGACAAGTTAGACTTAATTGAAAAAGCATTCAATAACAACATCAGTACTTCTTGGGATAGTGGTATTAGATTTGAAAATGAGAACCAAGAAAACTTATGGGAAAAAAATGTTAGAACATTAACAGCTATCCCAAATTTTAATATGACAGTTCAAATTAGTTTATCTAGATCTATTATGGAAATGAACCCTGAAGAATTAATAGAAAAGTTTATTGATTTAAAAGTTAATCATTTACATATTGAAAGAATATCTTTAGATGGTAATGCAAAAAAGAACTTAGATATAATGCCTCATAACCAAGAACAAGATAAATGGTTTATTGATTTATGGAACGCTTATATTAAAAATGATAATTATAAAAAAATACATATTGCTTTTTTTGAGAGTCTATTAACTTCATTAGTATATAATACTCATAGTGGTTGTAGATGTAGAAGTTGTGAAAAGAAAATATTTACACTAAATGCAGATGGAACTATTGGTGGTTGTCCAAATAGTGCTGCTCATTCTCCTTTTGGTCATATAGATGATGACATAATGTCTTTATTATTATCTCCTGGTAGGATGTGTAATATTGCTGATGAAACAAATAGAAATGAAAAATGTCTTTCTTGTCCTGTTTTTGATGTTTGTAATGGTGATTGTCATCAATTATCTTGGGATGGAGATTATTGTCCAGCTCCTAAAAGTTTAATGATTTACTTAAAAGAAAACCTTGAGGAAAACAAAGTTTTATATAAAGAACTATTAGGTGATTTTATAGGTCAAGAATAATGAGAGAATTTACTAAACAATTACTAAAATCTAAATTACCTCCTATTGGTGAAATTGAAGTTACCTTATTTGAATATTGTAATTTAAGATGTTCTTTTTGTTTCCATAAAGTAACAGATAAAACTGGATTAAGTAAAGAAGAAATGTTTAGTAAATTACCAATTATTTATGATTTTTCTTTAAAGACAAAAGAAAATGTAGATACAATTCAACTAAATATGGTTGGTGGAGAATTAATGATAGATGAATTAATTGAAAAAGATTATTTATCTATATATACTACTTTCATTAAAGAAGTTCATAATTTCTATTTAAAGAACAATATAACACTAAGAGTAGTATTTGTTAGTAATTTTCTTTTTAGTGAAGAAAATGCTCAAAAAATCAAACACTTCATCAATAATTTAAGAAAAGAAACTAATTGCTTTATAGGTATGATTGCAAGCTATGACTTTACTGGTAGACCTATTAATGAAAAATGGAAAAGAAATCTAGAATATTTAAAAGATGAAACAGTTAGTATAAACACTGTTATGACAAAACCTTCATTATTACATTTAATGAATAAAGGTGATAAATATTGGGAAGAATATATATACCCTAATTTCAATACTTTTTTTGATTTTTTCATACCTGATAAAGGTAGTGATAAAATGATACCTGAAGATAGCTTATTATTAGAATTTTATAAATGGGTTTATGATAAATATCCTAATATAAATCCTATTAATGATATGATTAAAGAAAAACAATCAAATCAAGCTATGAGTTGTCTATCATTAAATAAACTAACTATATTTCCTGACAATTCAACTTCTAATTGTAGATGGAAAAGATATACAGATGATGATTTTGTAAATGATCTTGTTTATGAAGATAATTCTAATATGATAAATGATTATATACATACCTATAATTGTTTCTCTTGTGAATATTTTTCAATTTGTCCTTTTAGATGTTTTACACAATGGAGTTGGAAAGGTAGAATTAGAGATGTTGAAGGTTGTGTAAATAAACATTTTTATAATCATATCTTTAAAAAGGAAGATTAATGGTTGTTAGTTTAAACCCTTCCTATCTTTGTAATTTAAGATGTCCTCATTGTTACTTATCTAATGAACAATTAGGTGATAAAAAAATCCTTGATTTAAAATATATTGAAACTCATTTAAATGATATATCTAACTATGAAGAAATTGAACATATTGATGTTTATGGTGGAGAAATAGCACTTTTAAAAGAAACTTATATATTAGAACTAATTAATTTATTAGAAAATTATACTAAGAGTATAAATATTATTTCAAATGGTACTATCATTAAAGATTGGATGTATGATAAAAGAATAAGTATTTCCTTTTCTTATGATGGTTCTGTAAGAGAGAAAAATGATGTGTCTTTTAAAAATATGTCTTTATTACAAAGAAACTTCTCTATACTTGGTTTAGTTTCAAAAGAATTTGATGTTGAAGAGTTTATTCTACATACTAATTTTTTAAACAATTGTGAAACTGTAGAATTAAAACCATATAGTATGAGTAATAATTCAGAACAAATTGATTTAAATTACAAATTTATTGAAAGTGTTAAAACTTTATTAAAAAAATCTAATAAACATATTATCAATGAAGAAAGAATAAAAAGAAGTTTATCTAAAGTATATAGTGCATATAGTGATAAACATGTATATATTACACCTACAAACAAAATAGCTTCTTTAGAGTTTATCAATAATATTGAATATTTTAAACACTATGAAACATTTGAAGATTTTAAAAGTATTTATAAAGAAAACATATGTGCAACATGTAAAGAATGTGAATATTTAGGTAAATGTTTAACAGAACATTATAGAGACAATGAAGACCCTGAAAATTGTAGTGGTTTTTATTATTTATTAAAATGGTATGAAAATAATTATTTCCCTAAGTTTTTACATAAAAGTTATAAATATTATATAGAAACAAATAAATATGATGATATTGCAAATGATATAGGTTTTGAAATTAATGAAAAAGATAAGTACACAAAAGATATTGAAACATATTTATATGATTTAAATCCAAACTCAACTCTAACTTTTCCATTAAAAACAATAGTTGTAACTATGTTATATACATATTTTTTAAGTAAAGATTATGAATACTCAATAGAAGAAATATTACATTTTGATATATATCATTCTACTGATCAATTCTATTCTAAACAATCTATTGAATATAGATTAGATTTATACCCTACTTTAATTAATTATTTTAAATTAGATTTAGATAAAATCTACAAAAATAATTTAAAGGAATATAATCCTCATATTTCTAAAATAGTAGATTATTATATAAAAGAAAATAGGAGTTAATTTGGAACTTATAATTAAACCAACTGAATTATGTAATTTTGCTTGTACATTTTGTTCTTCACCAAACCTTAGTGATAAACATACAAATACTTTAGATTTAAAATATATTGAAAACTTCTTAACAAAATATCCTGAAACAAATACTATTATAGTTAATGGTGGAGACCCTTTAATGTTATCTCCTACTTATTATTTTGATATATTAAATATAATAAAAGAAAAAAATTTAGACACTACATTGTCTTTTACTTCCAATCTATGGGATTTTTATAAAACCCCTGATAAATGGACACCTTTATTTCAAAAAGAAAATGTAGGTGTTACTACTTCTTTTAATTATGGTGATACTAGAAGAATTTCAAAAAATAGAGTTTATACTGAAGAAGATTTTTGGAAAATATCTGACTTATTTTTAGAAAGAATAGGTTATAGACCTGACTTTATATCAGTTATAACAAATGAAAACCTAGATACTGCTTTTGATAATGTTTTATTAGCTAAAAAAATGGGAGTCCAAAATAAGTTAAATTATGTATTTAATAGTGGATATTCTAAAGAAGTATTCTATTTAGCAGATATATATAAAATATATATTAAAATATATGAAGAAGGTTTATCAGAATATGAATATAATACAGACCAAATATTTAAGATGAAATCCAAATTAACTACTTGTCCTTTATCCAAAGTATGTGATAGTAATATTAGAACATTACATCCAGATGGAAAACTATATTCTTGTGGTGCTTTTGCAGATGATGGTAAATATGAAATACCTCATAGTGAGTATAAAGAAGCTCCATTAAAAAAAGATTTTAATTTAAAAGTTTTAAAAGCTGATTGTTTTGCTTGTGAATTATTTGATATTTGTAATGGTTGTCATAAAAAAATTAGTGATATAAAACAAAGTGATAGTATTGAAAAACATTGTAATAAAATGCAAAAAATTAAAGAAAATCTAGTAAAACATTTAAAATAATAGCACTCATTTATTTCTTTTTTTGTTATAATAACATTAAAATAAAAGGAATATTTATGAATATTAAAAAAACTATTGTTTCATTATCACTAATTGCTTCAACTTCTATTGCTTTTGCACAACAAGATGCATTTAGTTCTCCACCACCTGATATAGACCCTGCAGAACTAGAAAAATTATTTGGTAAAACTTACTTAAGTAACAACTCTTATTCTAGTAATCAAGAAATTAACAACAATTTATTACACTTTAATAAAGAAGAAAAAGAAAGACATGAAAAAGATATTCAAAGTATCAAGTATAAATGGAATAATGAAAAAGAAGAAATATTTGAAATTATAGGTAAAATGAGTAAAAAAAGTCCAGAAGGATTTAGTAATTTAAGATTAAACCTTGATGATATAGTTGTTAAATTAGAAGAATTATTCTCAAGAATTTATATTTTTAACTTTGATTTATATTCTTCAAATAGAAGATTAGACACTTCTCTTGTTCCTCATTTAGAAAACTACCCTATGTTAAAATATATTATTATTTTAAAATCTATTTTCCCTAATGATAATGATTTCCAAAAAGAAGAATTTTCTGATGTATTCTTTGATATTGAAAGATTAGGTGGTGTAGTTGATAAATTAATTCAAGATGGAACAAAAGGAATAAAAAATCCTGAAAAAAAATGGGAAAAAATGAAAGAAATTATTGATACTTTTGTTAATAGAGTTATTAATGATATGGAAAGACCTTTTGACACTGCAGATGAAAGAACTATTCACTTACTAACAAAAGTAGGAGTTAAAGTAGATAATAACCCTCACATTTCTGAAGAAGACAAAAAAGAAATCATTTTCAGATTAAAACAACTACATAATTTCTTAGCCAATATAAATCCTTGGGCTACTTCTATTATACCATATGGTGCAAATGAAGGTCCTGAAGGAACACATTAATTTTTATATAATAAAGAACTATTAAAAAACACCTTATAATCTAACAAAAAGGTTATAGGTGTTTGATTTACTTAATATTGGTTTACAGCTTTTTATTTTATTTTTCTCTTTAGTTGCATATAAACAATTACAAAAACAACCTTTTTTAAAATACAATGCTATTGCAATAGGATTATTGTCTATCCTTTTTCTTATTAATCAATCTTACAATGGTTTTATCATTGAATTAATTATGTTTATTATTACAATAATTGCTATTTATATATCAGAAGATATATCAAATAAATTAAAAAGAATTGTTCCTTTTTTTGTTTTTTTCTTTGTATTTTTATTTGCTGATAGAGTAGGTGAACCTATTTATTTAGCTTTAGCTATTAGTTTTTTTTCCTTTGCTGCATATAATATTGATATGAAAATGGTAAAAATATTTGCAATCATAGGTAGTTCTTTTTTTATTTTTTATAATTTATCTTTAGATTTATATATAAATATAGTAACAAATATTATAGGAATAATAGTTTTATTAAAAAGTTATTTTAAACTAAATAAAATAGAAGAAAATTAAAATTATTATTTTTCTAATTCTTCTTTCACAAACTCTAATTCAACTTTATATTTCTCTCTTAATTCTTTACCTATATTCATACAATTTAATATATAATCAATTTCTTTTTTATAATTTTGTAATTCTAAATATTTTTTGAAACTCTCATTTCCTTTATCTAAGTTTGTTTCTTTTACTTTTTTTAATTCTTCACTAATAAATTCTATATTTGTTTTCACCTTTTCATCTATTAACATTTTTTCAACAGTAGTTCCATTGATTACTTGTAATAATAAGTCTTCTGTTGTATCATATTTTTTATTTAATAAACATCTCATATTATGTTTATTTATTAATAATAATGTTATATGTTTTCCATGTGTAGTTTCAATATATAAGTTTAATAATTTTCTTAGAGAGTTTTCTTTAAATTCTCTATCTTCTAATACTATAATATAACTTTCATATTGTGATTTCTTAAACTCTTCTATTTTTTTATTTATTTCTTCATTTAATATTGGGTCTGGTTCTTTATTTTTTATATATTCTAAATCCATTAATTCTTCTTCTTTTATAATTTTATCTTCTTGTATATTTAATTCTTGTCCTATTATATTTTCTATAACTAAACTTAAGTTTGTCATTTTAGGATCAATCATTTCTAAAGAAGTTCCAATAATTTTTTTTACTTCTTCACTTGCCTTTTTAATACTTTCAATATCTAAATCTTTATTAATATTTAAAAACATTTTTCTACCTTTTTGTAGTTTATATTAATTATAAAGTTTATTTTTAATAGTTGACTTAATATGTAAAAATAATGTTATATCTTCTTTTATATAAAAATAGAAAAACCTATTTCTATAATATTTATTTTTTAAGTTTCATTCCTTTATTACATTCTTCACAAGTTGATTTAACTTTCCCATGAGGACACATTTTTTGTGTTGTTTTATTTGTTTTTCTGAAACTTTTAATATTTTTTTGATTTTCTTGATTTAAGATATGAAATTAAAATAAAAATTAAAAATAAAAATTAAAGTTATTTTTTAAATAAATATTGATAAAATATCTAAAAATTAATTTAATTGAAGTAAATATTGATTTATATATAAAATATAAGATTAGATTTTTGAAACTAAACAAATAAAGATTTTATTCCCAACATACTACACTAGTATGTTTGAGATTTTGAGTTTAACTCCACTTTTTATAAAATGTCTAAAAAAATGTCTAAACTTTGTCTAAAAATGTCTAAATTTATTTTTAGACATTTATTTTAATATCAATTATCATTTTTATTTTAGTTTTGTTTTTTGAACAAAAAATATTATTTCTTTTTGATAATTAATATCATAAATGAATTGTCAATAATAGATTTTAATTTTGATAATAATTATTAAAATATAAAAAAAGGTAGAATTAAATTTTCTACCTCTTAATTTGATTACTTATTTTATTCCAATTTTATTTTTTAAAGTCTTCTATAAATTACATCATTTTTTACTAATCTATTAACTGGGTTTTTAAACCAACCACAAACTTTAAAATCATATAAGTCATAATTTACATTTGCTGTTTGTCTTACATCTGATAAAATGTATTTTACTTTTTTGATTTTTGAATGCATAATTATAAATTTCAATATTTGTTCAGTTATTCCCTTACCCTTAAACTCAGGTTTAATTGCTAGACCCGCTATAAATATTGTATTATCTAAATTAAAGTTCTCTATATTTTCTTCAAAAAAATGAAGACTTTCTTTTCTCACTTGTTTAGGTACTACCCTACATATTCCTGCTAATTTGTCTTCTACAAAATATGCAATGTATTCCTCATTCTCATATTTATCTGGATTTGATATATCTATATTATTATCAAATATTACTTTTCCAGCTTCTACTGATAATTTTTTTACCACAAACACTCCTTTACTATTTTTTTTAATTTCCATAATTATTATAAAAATATAAGACTGATTGTTGTAAAATAACTACCATTTTATAGTGTTTTTTAAGAAAAATTATTACATTTTATTTACATAATTTAATGTTTATAATTTTATACCTTCTAACCATTTTCTTGGTATATTTGATTTTATTAACTCTAATATATCATATAATTTTTCACTACCCAATACACCAATTACTCTTTCCCTTTCATTTAAATCACCTATTAATATTTTACTTTTTTTATGTTCTTTAAAATATTGTAAAGAAAAATTATTTAAAACTAGTCTTTCTTCTTTCATTTCTAAAAGAAGTTCCTCTTTTAATTCTTCTTTTGTCATTTTCTTCACTTCTTTTTTTCTCACCTTCTTTTTTTCTATTTTTTTTATTTCTTTCTTCTTCCCTTTTATCATACCTCTTTGGATTAATATTTCGTCTATTGAATTATTTTCTTCTTTATTACTTTTATAATTTTTATTTAAATGACTTTCTATTAAAGGTATTAAATCACCTACCATATTTCTAGTAATCATAAAATCCATTTTCTTTTTTTTATCTTCTTCATTTATTGTCATTTGTATTCTATCTTCAAATGGTATATATTTAAATTTATATGTAGATAATTTAATATTTTTTTGTTCCTCTAACATTTTGTTCCTATTTTATTATTATTATAGTTAATTTTCAATTTATAATCTTATTTTTATTATCTAAAATTATATGAATTATTCTTTTTTAATAGTATAATTATAAATTATATAAGGACTTAACATAGACTCCCCCATTGTTGCTTTAAAAGCAAAAAATATTAAAAAAAAGAAACAATATAAATACAATATTTTCTTTGCTTACTTTTCTCATTTCTTAATGGCATTTAGTGAAGCATATCTTGTTATTAAAGTTTTATTTTTTGAAAGTTTGGGTCTATCATATACTGATATAGGTATTATCTTATCTTATACAGGTATATTAATATTACTATTTGAAATACCTGGTGGTATGATATCTGATTTCTTTGGTAGAAAAAAATCTTTACTTTTATCTTTTATTTCTGCTTTTATTGCATATATTATTTTTTACTATGCTAATAACTTTTGGGATGTTATGTTTGCAGTTTCATTTATTGCTGCTTCTTGGGCTTTTTGGTCTGGAACTTATGAAAGTTTATTATATGAAACAACTAAAAGATTAAAAATTAAATCTCAATTTCCAAAAATATTAAATAGAATTAATGTTTTATTTATTGGGCTTGGGGTTATTACTAATTACTATACTCCATTATTATTTGGTATTGATAATAAATTACCTATTCTTATTGCTTTATTAGTAACTATATTAGTAATTATTTTTGGTTTATTTATTACTGAACCTGAAAAATTAAGCTCAACTAAAAGAAATAAAGAACATTCTTTTATTAAGCAATTTGATGTATTAATTAATATTATTAAAAATGATAAATATATTCAAAATATAATTTTATTTGAAATGTTCTTTGTATTTAGTATAGGTGTTTTTGGTGATCTTTTAAATCAACCTTTAATTTCTCAACAATATGAATTAAGTGATTATGCAATTATGTTCTCTATTGCTTCTATATTACAAGCATTAATATCTTACCCTACTCATAGATATATTAATTATTTCTCTACTAGAACATTTATGTATATATTAACCTTCTATTGGTTTATATCTTTATCTTTATTATTATACTTTTTAGATAATATGTATATATCTATTATTTTAATGTCTTATGTTTGGTCTGTTGGTATGTTTGAATATACATTTATAAATAAGTTATTAAACTTCCATATTAAAGATGACACAATAAGAAGTACAATATTATCAACTGTTTCTATGTTGAAGTCTTTATCTATTGCTATATTTATGTATATATTTGGAGTTCTAATAGATTTATATTCAGTTGAGACTTCTACATTAGTTTTAATACTTATTTCTACTTTATGTGGTTGGTTAATTATTTTTAAATCTAGGTTTTAATATTTTATTTTAAATAAAAAAAGGAGGGGAAATTAATCCCCTCCTTCTTAATCTTTTTCTAAACTCTAAACTATTTATAAATCTATTTTCTATAGTTTTGTAATAAGTCTTCTATTACTTCAAATAAACCTTCTAATACATGAACTGCAATTGAATTTCCTGCAAATCTATATAAGTGTCCTTTTGTAAAGTTCTTTTCTACTTTTTCAAAATCACTTTTTTCAAACCCCATTAGTTTAAATGCTTCTACTTCTTTAATCATTCTAATGATTTTTTTATCTTGGTCATCATAAATCTTAATCATACCACTTGTAGTGATTGTTGGAGAACCGAACTCAGTATCATATATTCTATTTGCAATTTCATATGAAGAGTGGTCAATTAAATCAAACTTAACACCTGTTGCTCCGTCTGTTGATTTTAAAATATTAAATGGTTTATCTATATAGTATCTTTCTTCAATTTCACCTTTTTCTAAAATAGTTTTAATTTTAGCAAGACCTTTTTTATCTATAATTTTTTCTGCTTCTTTCCAAGTTTGTGTTTCCTCTATATGATTTCTTAAATCAAAACCATTAAACTTTTCCATATCAAAAGAATTATTTTTTACAGCAATTGAGAATGCTCTTCTTCTATGTTGTGCCATATTAAAGTCTTTTGAGTTTAAAGTAATATCATATGAAGTATAACCTAAGTCTTTTAATTCTTCTTTCCAAGTATTCCAACCTTCACCAAACTTTTGAAATAATGTAGGAACATTTTCCATTAATAAAATATTTGGTCTATTCTCTTCGGGTGCTTCTACTAATATTCTTCCAATTTCCCATAAAAGACCACTTCTTGTCCCTCTTCCAAGACCTTTTCTTTTACCAGCTGCCGATAGATCTTGACAGTTATGAACTATAATATTATTCACTGTATAACTATTATCATTTTCAACTTCAAAGTTATACACCCTTCCTTTATATTCTTGCTTTTCTAATTTAGAATATGGAAACCAAATGTAATTATCTTCATAAAATGCTTTATCTTGTTTTTTTGTTCTTAATTTAAATCTAATGATATAAGTATCTCTTTGATTTACTTCTCTTCCTTGTATTTTTGTTTTTTTGTCATTTTTATGTTTATATATACCATAAGGTGTTTTGTATGCTTTTGCTACACATTGTCCTAAACCATAAATTAATTTAGAACTTACAGAAGTTATTGAATATTTTTGTGTTTTTTTGATATATGAACCATCTCCAAATATAAAACCTTGAATAAATTTCTTTAAATATTTTACTGGTAAGTCCATAATTGTATTATTGATTTCTTTACCATGTGCATATTTTCCAAATTGTTCTAAGAAAATTGTTAATTCTTTTTGACATATGTGATATTTATATGTTGTTTCTTCTTTTACTTTTGAATATTTAAAATCTAATTTTTCTAATTTTTTTTCTATTTTTTTGTGTTGATTATTTTTCTTTGAAGCACAAATTATAGTTCTATAATTATTTTTATCTGTTGATATTTGATTCCAACCATCTGCTAAATAAATACCTACTAACCACCAAAAATCTTTTTCTTTCATTTTTTCTTTTAATTCATTAATTTGTTTTTTGTTTTTTGTAAATCTTTTATCTTCTACACCATTCCATTCTGGTAATTTTGATTTTTGATTAATACCTATTCCTAAATAATAATCTTTTTTTAAGTCTTTAACTTCAACCCATTCTGGTTTTGAAAAAACTCTTTCTTGTTTTTTCTTTGATTTATTCCAAACTTTTTCTTTTTTTCTTACATAAAAAGGATGTTCTTCTGTTACATATATATCTTCACTTGCCATTGATTTTAATTGATAAATATGATCTGCATGATTTATCATAGGTTTAACTACTTTTTGAAATTTATTAGTATGTGTTAAAACTTTATCTTTTGTTGTTATATCTTCAATTTTTTTATAACCTTTATTTGTTAAAATTAAAGTCCCTTCAATAAAACAAGGAAATGAATAAGTTAAAACATCAATTCCTTTTGGTAATTCTTCACCTACAACACCTAATACAGAACCTAAGTTATTTGTTACTTTTCTACCTACATATAATTGTTTTAATGTTGTGATATTAACTCTACTTAAGTTAGCAGGGTCTTTTGAGTTTGTTGAGAAAGTTTCATCTTCTAATTCTTTTAAAATAAAATCTTTTAATTTCTTCTCATTTGCTTTTTTTACTTTTGGGTCTATTGCATTCAAACCATACTGGTCATCAATTTTATGTATTTCTTTATTAAAATCTTTGTTATGATGAATTAAACTATATGCAATAATAGCAGATATATACCATTCACTAATTCCTAGTGTTTCAAAATCTCCTATTAAACCTTTTTTATGTAAGTTCTTCAATGCTTTATGTTGAGCACCAATTCCTGAGAAAGTTTCAAATAACTTCATATTTATATTCCTTTAATTCTTTATTACTATATATTATAAATAAAAATAAATAATATACAATAAATATATATTTTAATAGATCATACAAAATTAAACTTAATGTTTGCTTAAATATTTAAGATTTTATTTCTTTTTTCTTAATTCTTTAATAATTAAATCATAGCAAAAAATATTTTTTTACTTAATTTTAATTGGAATTAATTTTAAATCATTAGGAGTCAAACATAAACTATTATTTACATTATTCTTCAAATATTCTTTTATTTCTTTTTTATTTATTTGTTCTTCTATATTATTAACACCAATATTTATTAAAGGTTTAATAAAACAAGCTCCCGCTGTATTTATACATAATGTATTTTTATCAACTATTGTAAATTCATATGTTGATGTTTTACAATATAATAAATCAACTCCACCATATAAAGTCAAGTTTCTTAATGGAGCTTTAATACTTTTTAAATAATTAAAAGTTTCTTTATCCCACTTAACAAATAAATGTTCTTTTCCTTTTATTGCTTTTATATATTTTTTTGTTTCTAAACCTTTTGTAAAATCATTTTCAGTTAATATATTTTGAACATCATTTTTATTTTCAATCAAATTATGTTTTTTATTTTCTATACTATATAAAATCTTATCATTATTACCTTTGAAATCAACACCTGTTGCTATATATGATATTAAACCTAAAGGTAAATAATCATTATTTTTAATTAACTCTTTATATTCATTTGTTTCTTTAAACTTTTCTAATTTTTTTGTTGTTCCTATTTCTTTTTCATATTCATCATAAATATATTTTACTTTATAAAACATATTTTCTATATCTTTATTATTTTTATTTATTGATATTTGTTTATCTTTATTTAATTCTTCAATATTAATATCTTTTATTTTTATTAATTCCTTTTTTTGTTCTTTATAAATCTCTAAAGTTTTATTTTCTTTTGTTTTATTTATAAAAAAAGTTGTTGTAGAAGTTTTTATTTTGAAATTACTACCATCATTTTCTATTATTTTATATAAACCTCTATTTAACATTAATTCTCTTAAATATTTTTTTGTTTTTAATGTTAGATAAGTATTTGAAGTTACAAATGAAAAAAATGATTTTTCACCTAAATATTTATCTAATATTTTATATGTAAACATACAATATAAATCATCAGTAAAACCAAATTCTTTTTTAAGTTTTTCAAGATATTCTTTACCTAAAGATTTTGTTCCTAAGTAAGGAGGGTTTCCTATAACAATATCAAAATTGATGTTTATATTAAAATTAATTAAAAAATCTTTATTCCAAAAATTAGATTTAATCATTTCTATTTCTTTTGGTGTTAATGATTCATTATATTTAAACTTAGATATATAACTTAATCTTTTAATAAATATTTCAGTAGAGAATGGAACTAATTCATTTGAATAAATATATTTTTTTATGTAATTTAAATAATCTTTTTTTGTTTCCAATTTATCTATTACCATTAATATTACATTTATTAGAAAATTACCTGTTCCACTAGCAGGGTCAAAAATAGTTTTTTGATATATTTCTTTTTCTTTTAATATAGTATTTACTAAATCTTTATTAGTATAATAACTACCTGTTTCATATCTACTTTCTTTTACTGATAATAATAATTCATCTAATAATGAAAATATTTCTGGATTTAATTTATTTTGAGTATTTAAAGTTTCATATACATAATCAGAACTAATTATATCTAGTTCTTTATTTTTTATTGAATATATTTTATTATTTAAAAATTGTGATTCTAAATTAGTTATAACTTCTTGTAAATAATTTTCTTTATCTTCTTTTTCTTTTAATATAGTAATTAATTTTTCTATATATATTTCATTATTTGTTTTCAATTAGTTAAAACCTTTTTATTTATAATTATTATAACTCACTTTCTTTTGATTTTTTAAATTGTTAGAACAATTATGTATTAACATTTCTTCAAAATCTTTAAATTGAGAATTTAAATATATTTTACTATAAGGAAACTTAAATTCTTCTTTATTTATATATACTGAAAATTCTTTTTTACTTTTAGGTAATACTTTTAACATTTCCTTTACTTTTAAATTATCTATATTTGGATTATTTATAACTGTCTTAGGTATTATTTTATTTGTATTTGATAAATATTTTAAATCCAATCTATGCATATTAGAAAATGTTTTAAATGTAGTGTATTGGTCTTTATATTTATTATAATTTAATCTAAATTCTTCACCTTCTTCAAACTCTTCACTTAAAACCTCTACTTTTTTTGATTCAACCATTCCTAATAATTCCATATTAATCTCATTTGATAACATTTTTGATTCAATATTATTAATGTATTTATCTATTTCTTCTATTGAAGCTTGTTTTTGTAAATATTGTATATCTTCTTTTGGTAAAAAATCAAATATACCTTTTTGTGAAAAAATAAATTGAAAAAAATCTATTCTATTTGGGTCTTCTTTTAATTTTTCTATTGTTTGAGAATTTATTGCAAATTGCCAATCCTCTGTATATTGTCCTACATATTTTTGAGTTTTTACATCTATTTTTAATTCTTGATTTTCAATAAAAGATAATTTAAAATCATATTTATCATATTTTTTTCCATTTACATTTACTATTGCATCTTCACATTCAGGGTTATTTAGATTTCTAGATATTTGAAAATAGTCTTTATTTTTATTTAAACCATTCTGGGTAGATAAATATTTAGCAAAGGCAAATTCACCTAATATACCTAGAAAAATATCATTATCTGAATCAAACTTTGTATATCTATTTTGTTCTTCTTTTCTATACTTTAATTCTTTTAAATATTCTTTTAATGCAAAAATTATACAATCAAATTTATCTATTTCTTTATTTAAACTTATATTTATAACATTCAATGTTTGACCCTTTTCTTATTTAATATATTATAAATATATTTTTGTTAATTCATTTTACATTATTTTTAACAAAAACCAACATACTGACACTCCCCCAATTAGAAAATTGGGAGGTTCTTAACAATAATTAAATAAGAAAAAAAATAATAAAAATTTAATTATAGTTAAGAACTTATAAAGGTAGAGATACCTTTAATATTTCTTGTTCCTCAATGTCAATCATTGATTTACCACAAGCATTTATACTCCCATATGTCCTATGTAGAGTTTCAAGAGGATTATTTAGTAAATATTTAATATTTCTAGCAGCATTAAGGTCTGCATTAGTGGAATGACCACAATTTTTACAAACAAAAATAGATTGGCTCTCTCTATTTTCTTCACTTTGATAACCACAAAAATGACAAGTTAAACTTGTATAAGCAGGGTTAACTTTAGTTAAAGTATTTCCTTTCCTTTTTAATTTATAATCAAGAATATCAAAAAATATTCTCCAACCTTGTTGAAGATTGTTTCTATTTTGTTCTGATTTCTTTTTTACATTTGTTCCAGGATTTTCAATATCTCCTTTATTGGATTTTGTCATTTTTTTAATATTTAAGTCTTCCACAACAACATTGTTATAATTAGAATAATGATTTGAGATTTTATGTAAATAATCTAATCTTTTATTAGATATTTTTAAATATTGTTTACTTAATTTAGTTTGAATTTTTCTTCTATTATTACTACCTTTACTTTTCCTTGATAAAAGGTTTTGTATTTTTGTAAGTTTAAGATAATCTTTTTCAAAGTTAAGTGAAGGAAAAACATTCCCTTCACTATCAGTTAAAAAATTAGAAGAATTAACATCAATCCCAATAGAAAGGTTATTAGAAGATTTTTTAACTTTTTGATTATTATGAATAGTTAAAGAGAGATAAAAATTACCACCTTGAAAATAAAGGGTAGAACTTTTAATCTCACCTTGGATATCTTTTCTATAACCTTTCATTTTCATAGTACCAATTTTAGGAATAGTAATAAAATTCTTTGATTTTGTTGTTTTGATATTTTGAGGAATGTTAAAACTTTGTCTTGAATTATGTTTAGATTTAAACTTAGGAAAACCACTTCCATTAAAAAAGTTCTTAAAAGCTTTGTCCATTTTATTATAAACTTCTTCTTGTAATGATTGAGAATTAATATCATTTAACCATTCTGTCTTTTTTCTTTTTTTTAGAACAGTAATTCTCTTTTTTAAATCATATTTAGATAAAGTCTTGCCATATTTTTTATATACATAGCACTTTAATTTTAACAATCTATTATAAATATATCTTGTGCTACCAAAATGTTGGAATAAGTGATTGATTTGATTATCATTAGGATAAATTCTTACTTTTATGGTTGTAATCAAACCTTATTCCTTTATATATTTTATTAAGTATATTTTACCATAAAAATAAATAAAATACAAGTAGTTTTTGATAAAAAATCTATAATTTTAGTAATTCATCCTACAATATAAAATTACAGGGTTTCTTGCTTAACATACTAAATAATTTATTTATTTTTTCTTTTTGTTAAAATTACATAAAAAAAGTTGAGGTTAATATGGATTATATAATTAAAAAGAAACATGGTTATAAAAAAATGATTTCTTGGAAAGAAGATTGGATTGATGAAATTGAATTAAAAGAAAGAGATATCAAAACAATTTCTAATTATGAATTTGTTGTTAGTAAATTTTTACAATTTTTTGAAACACAAGAAGACTTAACTTTTCATAAATTAAATTCTAAAACTATTTTACAATTTCTTAAGTGGAGAGAAAAAGATGCTTTACAAAATCCTAATTCAAATACTAAAAAGAAAAAAATGAGTTATTGGACCAAATCAAATGATTTAAAGGTTTTAAAAGTATTCTTTAAATATATTGAAGATTTCAATGAAAGTAATTTTAAGTTTAATGTTAAATGGAATAATCTTGATTTAAAAAAACCAAAAGAAGAAAAACCACACCTAACAGATGAAGAAGTAAATAAAATACTTAATCATTTGGATTATATTACTAATGAAACAAATATATCAATTAAAAACTGTTATAAATCTATTGCATTTAAGTTAATGCTTTATAGTGGTTTAAGAGCAAGTGAAGTATGTTCTTTAACTGAAGATAACTTTAGTGAAGTATATGATATAGATGGTAGAGACTATATAGATATTGAAATTGAAGGTAAAGGTGGAACATTGTATTCTAATCCTGTTCCATATAATAAAGTAAGTAAAGAATTAGAGTATTTATTTGAAAATGATAAAAAAACTGAATACTTAATTAATACTATTCAAAATACACAAGCAAATAGAAATACATTATATGATTGGATGACACTTATATATAAATACTCTAATTTAGAACATTTAAGTGGTGTTCATATTGTTAGACATACATTTGCAAATAGATTAAGTGATAGTGGTGCTGATTTATCTGAAATGCAAGATTTAATGAGACACTCTTCTCCTCTTACAACAAGAGTTTATGTAAAAAGAAACAAAAAGAGAATGATTTCTGCTGTTTCAAAATTATAAAAATAGCTATTTAGTGTTAAATATTAAAAATTAACAACCTCTTAAAAATCACATAAAAACAAGGAAAAAAATTATTTTTCCCTCTTTTTTTCCTTAATTCCTGTTTTGAAACCTTGAAATTTATTATTTTTTTTGCTAAAATTACAAAAATTAAACTTATTTTAAGTTTTGAAGATGTAATATTCCACTTATAACAAAAAGATATAAAAAATTATTTATTTAAAGGATACATAAAATGCTACATATTTTAACTATGGATGACCTAGTGTCAAGAGTTGCCTCTCAAAAAAGAAAAAACAATTTCTTTGAATTGTCTCAATCAGAACAATTGAAACTAGTTGTTGATGTTTTCAATGGTATTTCAAATAATTTCACTTATGGTGATACTTGTATTATTGTGCACTCTTCACATACACATATTTTTGATAACTCTAAAAAGAAAGATTATATAAATGAAGTTATGCAAGCAAAAGAAAAGGTTTTTGAAATTAGATATGGTTTAGAATTAAAAAATGAAAAATCAATTATCTTTAATAAAATGAAAGATGTTTTCCACAACAACAAAACTTTCTTCTTTTTAGATAGTGATTTACCACTTAATGAATTAGAAATTGCTTATGGTATTTCTAACTTTTATAAAAATGACACTAGTAAGATTTATTCAAATGATGAATATATCTATCAAGTTAATCATTGTGAGGTTGAAAATTATTTAAAAGGAACTCAAACACCTAGAACTTTATTAGAAATGGAAATTAGATTATCATTTTTAGGTTCTTTTAAATTAGGTCTAAGTAATTGTCTTCCAGAATATGTATATCAAGACAAAAAATATTCTGTTCAGTTTGGAGATAAAACTATTTCAAAAATATATGAAGAAATTAACTTTAATGATTTTAAAGATAAATCTTTTATGGAAGTAACTCTACCTATTTTATATAAATTCACATTAGATAAATTTAAAATCAAATTAATTGATGACAAAATAGCTGAAGACATAATTGAAGAAGAACTAGATACATTAGAACTTATTATTAAACACAATCTTTCACAAAACTTAAAAATGTTAGATATTTCACAAAGAGTAGATAGATATGATATGGAAATTAAAAGATATATTAGAGAATTACCTCAAGATTTTGGTACAAAAGAAACAATTATTCCAATTGTAAATAAAAATTTAATTAAAGATATTTTAATTAACAATTAATATTTAAATCATTTATGAAGAGGTTTTACTCTCTTCATATTTTAATATACTAAGTTTAATTTTAATTTAATTTTTTCTAAAGGTGCTTCAGAAACTTTAACTATTTTTATATTTTCATATTTCCCAATATTTTTATAACCTACTATTTTTTTTTCTTCTACTTGTCTATATCTAACCACACATTCTTCTTGATAATGATTAGTTTCATCTTTTTGAGTAATTATATCCATTTCAGGTTTTGGTTTTTCATCAAATTTAGAACCTACTATTGTTCCAACAACAGCAGAAGCAATTTGTATTTGTCCACCACCTAATTGTGAAGCTATAACTCCACCTAAAGCAGCATATTTATTTTCTTTTACTACTTTTTTTACATAACTTTCTTGTTTTGGAGCAACAACATATTTACAATCTTCATATGGGAATCTTTTTGTAATATTTTTTTCAATTGGTTCATATTTCAATACAGGTATATTAACTTCTGTATATTGTTCCATTGCCATTAAAGAAGTTGTTACCATTAAACTTAAACTTAATAATTTTTTTAACATTAAAACACCTTTTGTTTATTTTTATTATAAATACAATTAAAGATTTGATTTTTTTTTAGAAATATTTTATTTTTAGTTTTTTAATAAAAATACTATTTAATTTAAGTTAATATTAAGGTTGATTTTGATATCCTTAAGTTAAAATTATTAAAAAGGAAAATTATGAGTGAATTTGAAAAAACTGAAAAGCAAAATGATAGTTTCTTACTTCCTGCATCTATCTATAGATTAGATAAATATGTTGGATTAAATGGAACTGAGATTGTAGAAGAAGTAGATGAAAAAGGTCCAGCTTTAATGTTATGTAGTGACCATTTAGGAAGTAAGTTTATAGTTAAATTTTCTGATTATCATAAAAAAGAAGATATTACTATGAATGACTTACAAACTTTCTTTAAATTAAAATCTGAAGAAAAAGTTGATAAAGGTAAAATCTTAAAAATTAAAGACCTTTTAGAAGATGATGACTCTTTTATGGATGAATTAGACGCATTAATTGAAGAAAAAGATTTAGGTAGAAAAGAAGCTAAAGAATTTGAAAAAAAATATATTGGTGATAAAGCAGAAGAATTAGTTTTCAATTTTTGGTTAAATAAACCTGGTTCTTGGATTAGAACCACTTTAAATAGTACTCAATTAGAATATACATTAGAAGGTAAAAGTATTCCAGTATATGAAAGTAAAAGTATTATTTATGATGGAGACAAACCTTCTATGTCTGGAATGTATTATATTGCTAAAACAAGACATTCATTACCAATTAAAATGTTTACTTCTAAAAATGATGAAACTAAAACTGTTATTCTATTTAATAATAATACTTTAACTAAAACTTATCTTTTAACTATTTTAAGACATTTACATAGAACAGTATCTAAAACTGGTTCTTTTTACTTAGGATTTAATTTTGATAAAGTTTCAGATAGTGAATTAGAAAAACTATTAATTGAAATTGAAAAAGAAGATATCAAAGCTGATAGTACAAAGTATTTAGAAGTTTTAGATAATTTAATTTCATATGTTGAAGGTTTAGAAGAGAATACAAGTTCATTTGAAAATGTTAGTATTTTTTTACCAGGTGTATTAGGGAATAAAATTGATTTAAAAGCTATTATTAAAGACCAAAGTTCATTACTTTATAAATATGTTCAAGGTTATACTAATATATTACATCCATATTTCAAAGGTAATGATGAGATTATTTCTGAAATTGTTTCATTAGTTATTGATGAAGTTGTAAATAAAAGAAATCCACTTTATGGTTTCTATGAAATTGTAGGTAGTGATTCAGATGAATTAGAAAGTAGTACTTATGGTTGGTTACAAAACAATATAAAACCTAGTTCTATTTTTATGGATGTAAATAAATCTATTGAAATGTTCCATTTAATCAATGACAAAATGACTGCAATGGCAATTGAAAAAGGTCTAAAAGTAGAAAAAGAAGGAAAATAGTCCCTTCTTTTTTCTTTATTTTTTTAAATACTTCTTTTTCTAAAAAAAATCATTTTATAATCTTATAATATTAGAAAAAAGGTTATTTTATGATTAAAGAAACTATTGAAGAAAATAAATTTATTTATTTCTCTCCTTCATTTATATTAATATTAAAATATTTCATACCATCTTTTCTTGTTCTTTTTGTAGCTTGGGGATATAGATATTATTTACAAGACATATATCAAGAAATGTTAAAGATTGCTGTAAATGGAAGTTCTTATACTATTTTAGTTGAAATAGGTATAGTTCCAAAAACATATTCAGAACTTATTGAAAGTTTTTTATTTAATTTAAATCCATTTTGGTTTATAGCTATACCTATATTATTATGGTTATCTTATATTTTACTATCTTTATATACAACTAATTATTTTGTTAAAAAAATCAAATTATCTTTAGAAACAGGTATTTTTAATAGACATGTTGACTGGGTTGATTTTCAACAAATTGTAGATATAGATATACACTCTCCATTTTCGTTAAGACTATTTGGTAAATCAAACATTATATTCTTGACTGAAGATTATTCTGGAAATACTAACTTTTTAATTAAAAGATTTGGGATACCAAAACACATTACTGAAAGAATGGAAGATGCAAATAATAAAAATGACTTAAGAGCTTTAGATGTAAAAGTATTTTATGGAATTAATTTAAAAAAAGCTAATGAGTTGATTGATTACATTAAAGAACAACAAAATCAATTAGCAAAAGAAAACAAAAGTGTTCATTTATAAAATAATAGGTTAATTCCTATTATTTTTAACTATCTTTTAAAAACTTAACTTTATCAGTTTCAATAACTATTTTATTTAAATTACTTAATTTTTTTTCATTTTTATTTTTTTCATTTATATATTTAAATTCATTTTTTAAAGTTAATTGGTGATTTTTTATTCTATATATAATATCATTTTGAGGGTTTTCTAACTCTTCTTTAATATCTTTTATATAATCCATTATCATTTCTCTTTTAATTTTTCTTTCTTTATCTATGTCTGACACCCACATCATAATATAATCAACTAGTTCTTCAAAATACATTTTAAATACTTCTCTAATTGTATTAGGTATATTTGTTTTGATTTTGTTATTTTTAAATGAAAATAAAGGTCTATAAATATTTTCTTCACCTGTTTTCAATATCTTTTCATTTTTTAATATTATATATTCTTTTTTATTTACTTTTTCAACTCTACTATCTACTTGAAAATAGTCAAACTTTTTAAAACTTAATTCTTCATATATATCATCACTAACATATGAACCTATCATTCCATTATTTATATTTACTTCAAAACTAAATCTTTTATATATATTCATAAAATCTTGTTTTGAAAATTTATTAAATTCTCTAAATTCATTTTGATTTGATATATTTGAATAAATTGATCTTTCTAATTGCATTGGTACAAAATACTCTTCATAATATTCTTGTTGATATTTTAATAATTTTTTTGAAACATGTTCCATATTCCACTTTTTAATCATATTAGGACAATATAATAAAGTAACATACACTTTTTTTGTTACATAATCCTCTTCTATCAATAAAAGATTATTTTGTGATTCATAATCTGCAATTTCTAACATTATAATTCCATTTTATTTTCTATTTTAGATATAATTAATTCCTCTGGATTTAAAGTTTCAATGTATTTAGAATTAATTATCAATTCATTACCTTCATATAATTCAATATCATAATAAACATCTATAATAATTTTTTCCAAAACTTGTTGTAATCCTCTTGCACCTAACTCATTTTTTATAGAGTAATCTACAATTTTTTCAAAAGAACAATCAGAAAACTTTAATTTTACATTATCTTCTTCAAATAATTTTACATAATGATTAATAATTGATGACTCACTATTTTTAATAATTTTTAGTAAATCTTCTCTTTCTAGTTTTTTTAACCTTGTTTTGATTGGAAATCTTCCTAAAAACTCTGGAATTAAACCAAAATTTTCTAATTTTTTATTTAATTCATTGATTTCTTTCATATGTAATTCATTGATTTCTTCTTTTATTACTGTTTCTTTTTTTTCTTCTCCAATTGTAATATATTTTCTATCTTCTTTTTTCTCTAACCCTACAAAAGCTCCAGCAATAATAAATAAAATATTTTTAGTATTAAATAATATTTTACTTTGAGTTAAAGCATTCATATTAGAAGGATCTTGAACTTCTACTTCTGCTCCTTCAATCATTTTCAACAATCCTTGCTGTACTCCTTCTCCACCAATGTCTTTCTTTCCAGCTGCTACTTCTTTTTTTGCTATTTTATCAATTTCATCAATAAACACAATTCCAAACTCTGCTTCATTTATATCTTTTGCTTTTGTAACCAATGATTTAATGATATTATCTACGTCTCCTCCTGAGTAACCACTTTCAGTTAATGAAGTTGCATCTACACTTACCATAGGAATATGTAATTTTTTAGCTAAAGTTTCTACTAATAAAGTTTTACCAGAACCTGTAGGCCCTATTAATAAAATATTACTTTTTTTGTCTATTTTATCATTATACTTTCTCTTATGATGAGAATACACTGCTGTTGATAAGATTTTCTTTGCTTCTTCTTGTCCTATAACATAGTTATCTAAATGTGATTTAATTTCTTTTATTTTTATTAACTGAGTATCTTCTTGTGTTTGTAAATTAGGTAGATTTTCTTTTTTATAATCTATTAATTTACTTTCTGATTTATATTCTTCTTTATTTAAAATTGAATGTGCATCTCTAACACAAGTATTACATATATTGATTTCCTTCTCTTCTACTTTAAGTTCTATAACTTTTAAGTCTTTTGAAGAAGTTCCACATATATGACAATTACATTTATTACTCATTTTGAATACCTTTTTTAGATATTATAAGTTTTTTTTAAAAATTGATTTTTTTTCATTGTGATTTTTTGATTTCTTTTTAAAAATAATTTTTTTAGAACACTTAAAATAAAGACTTTAAAGAAAAATAACTTTTTAAAATAATTCTATTGAAAAAGAATTTTGATTATATTCAACTAAATTATTTTTGTTTAATTTATTTACTATTGATATTTTATATACTTCCATAGTTTGAGGTTCATTTCTTATCTTAAATTTTTCTAAAAAATCATTCAATTCTTCATTATTAAAATTAAATATCTCTGATTCATTTAATATATTAGTAAAAGTTATTGTTTTTTTATTTTCATTTAATAATACTGAAACAACTTTATGAATTAAAAATGGTGATTTTATTTCAAGAATATACAAATCTTTTTTTGTATATTCTTCGAATGCTTTTATTATTTGATACAAGCAACAAACCTTTTTAAATTATTATAATAATTTTAATTTGTTTTAGATAGAATTTATAACTTTAGATAATTTATTATATGATAAACTAGTTATTTTATTTGGAATTCTTATATATTTCATTTCTTCATTTTTAATAACTATTAATTGGTGTTTACTTTTATCATATTTAAAATAAGTCTTACCTTTATAGTCACCTTTATTTAAAAAAGTTAATAATTTATTATTTAATATTTTATTATTACTATTATTTAAGACATATGTATTATTATCTAATAAGAAATACATTTTATTTTCATCCACAATTTTAAAAGAATTTTCTTTTATTTTTCTTTTTACAAAAACATCTATTTTTGATTTATTTAATATATCTTCTTTCATAAAAGTTGTATGCAAATTATTTAATATTTCTTTTCCTTTGTTATTCTTATAACCAATCATTTCATTTTCTATTTTTGAATATATTTCTTCTTTTTTAATTAAATCTACATTTGAAGCATTTACAGTAATAATTAAAGAAAAAGAAATTAAAATATTTTTTAATACCATAATTGTTTTTCCTTAACTAAAACTTTAATCCAATGTTCTGGTTGTTTAACCACATATGATTCAGCTAAAACATTATAATCTTCTCTAACATATATATCTATTACTTTTTGTTTTTTTAGGTTAAAACTTGTTTGTTTTTGTTCTGCAATCTTATCAATAATTTTATTATATCTATCAAAATTATTTCCATTATTGATTTTTTCCACAACTTCATCTTGGTTTGTTTTTTCAATTTCTACTAAATCACTCAAATTAAAAAATAATCCTTTTCCAAAAACTAAACTAGTTCCTAACAATGTTCCCACAATAATCTTTTTCATTTACTTTCCTTTATTTATTTATTTTTAATTTTCTTGAAATAATGACATATGTTTATCTACATCAAATTTTTCTTTTTCAAATTTACTGATAAAATAACCACTTGAATTCATTACAGTTGGTGCTTCTAATGAAACGTCCATAAAAACAATATAAGTATTTGAAGATTTTTTTGTATCACTATTTAAACTATGTTTTATTAAATAAACACCTTTATATTTATTATCTTCTTGTTTAATTCTATAATTATTTATAATAACACTATATTCACCATTTACAATTTTCATTTCTTTTAATTGATCTTCTATTTGTTCTTTTATTTCATTAGTTATTTCTGTACTTGAAGTTAAGTTTGATATATATTGGTAAACTTTATTATAATTTTTATAATTATATGATAATGCATTTTTTAAAAATGAAATACCAAATAAAACAGCAATATCATTTGTATCAGAATATAATTTTTTTTGCCACACGTTACCTGTTTCATCCATAACCACAACTTCTTTTGATTTTGCTATTTCAAACCATTTTTGTTCTAATAAATTAATTTTTGACCAAAATAAAAATAATGAACCACCAATTAATATTATAGATAATAATAATAATAATTTCAACATACCATCTGTTAATCTTTTTCCAAATATTTTATCTAACATTATACTTCCTTTGTTTTATATATTTTTTGTCTATATTCTTTTTTGTTTTTAAAACTTTTAACAAAACCTTTAAAATCTCCAAATATAAAGAATACAACACCTTCACCCCAAAAATAATTTGTTATTTTAATTATAAATATAGCCATAAAACTACCTATTCCTATAGTAGGAATTAATATATCTCTTTGAATATCACTAATTACATTTGATACAAATTGTAAAATAACCCCTATTAAGAATGAAACAATAATTAATTTTATAATTAAACTAAACTCACTACTTGATAATGTGAAAAAAGTAAAAGGTTTGTTTTGTATTTTTCTTATTTCATCTATCTCATATATTGCCATAAAACACTTTCCTTTTTATTTATTATATTGTTTTTTTATCAATATACTTTTTTTTAAGTTTTATTTAAGTCAATTTTTATATAATTCATTTATGATTGAATTAGTTGAGAAAACAGAAACAGAAACATTAAAACCAGACTTAGTTGATATTTATTATAAGAATGATAATAAAACAACTTTTGATTTTGTTATTTTTAGTATTGTTAAATACTTTAATAAGTCTCCACAAGAGGCTATTTTAATAGCAACACAAATACATGAAAATGGTGAAGGAAAGGTAGCTGAGAATGTGTTGAAAAGTATTGCCAAAACAAAAATTAAAAATGTAACACAAATTGCAAGACAGGAAGGATTCCCACTTGAAGTATTTTATAAAGATTGTAGGTAGTGTATTACTATCTTCTTTAGTTACTACTTCATTATTTTCAAAGGAAGAATGCGTAACAAAAGAAGAAGTTTATGAAATAATTAATAAAGTTCTTGAAGATAAAAAAAATAGTTATTTTTTAGAACAAAAAATTATGGAAAACAAAACAAAAAAGAATTTTGAAAATAAATTAAAATCAAAATCTTTTAATGAGAATTTTGATTACTATCAAACAAGAATTAATAAATTATCTATATTACATCAAGAAGTTTATTGTTCTTATATGAATAAAGTATCTATTGATAGTGATTTAAATAAAAGAAAAAAAATTATTATTTTATGTAGTAAATTATATGAGGATTTTAATATAGATAAATCAATAGAATATTATTTAGATTTATACTACAACTTTGAGAATAATAATAATTTAGAAATATTAAATAAATTAAAAGACTTGTATTTGAAACAAGGTGATATGGAAAAGTACAACCATATTAAAAATATATTAAAATAAAAAAGGATTTATCATAGAACAATTTGTATTAAAAAATCAAAAAACAAATTCACTTTTTGAAAATCAAGGGAAATCTAATCTTGGTGCTCCAAGTGGTCTTAAAATTGTTGATGAACATATTGAGTTTTTTGGATTATGTGGATTAACTGGTGTTCCTGGAAAAGGAAAAACTTCATTTGCTATACAAACAATGATTTATAATGCATTTGTTTTAAAAAAACCTGTAATTTATATTTCATTAGAGGTTAGTGTTGATATGGCAATTACTAAAATGGTTTCATTTTTAACAGGTATTTCTGTTAAAAAGATTTTAAAAGGTCAAATGGATTATGAAGAAACAAAATTGTATATTGATGCTTTAATAGAAGTAAAATCTTGTGATAATTTATTTATTATTGATAGTAAACAAGCTTCATTAAAAATAATGGAAGAATTAATTATTCAAACAAAAGAAGAATATTTTGCAAATACTGGTGATTTAGAAAATGTTTTAGTTGTTTTAGATTACTTAAATATTTTTTATGATTATGGTGAAGTTCCTGGTTCTTCTTCACAAGGTGAAAAAACTGGTAATCAAATGAAAGAGTTAATTAGAATAAAAAATGAAACTCATGCAAATATGATTGTTATTGTTGCAAAAAATAAACAAGGTTATAAACAAGCAGAAATGTCTTCTTTAAAAGGTTCAAATGATTTAGAATATGGTTTTGAAACAATTGTTTCACTTGAAAATGTATCTGAAGATTTCCCAATTGACCACTATAATGAAGAAGGTGAATTTAAAGAAGTGAATGTTTTAATGACTATGATGAAAAATAGATGGGGAAAAGGTTCTATGTCTTTACCTTTATATTTTAATGGTCAAAAATCTAAATTTTATGCACCTAAAGAGTTAAAATAATTTTTAACTCTTTTTTTTATTTTTAATAGTATAATACTTTTAATATTTATCAAAACAAAAGGTTAAAAATGAAAAAAATTATTATATCTTCTTTATTAATTGTTTCTACAATATTAGCAAATCAATTTGATCCAAACAAATCATATACACAAGAAGAAATTGTTAAAATGATTAAAAGTAATCAATTTAAACCTAGTAATCAAAGTTTATATGAGTTGGCAAAATTAGTTATTGATACTGAAGAAATAAAAAAATTAAAAGGAATACAATTAGACGCTATTACTAAAATTAAAGATATTTATGTTTCAAAAACTCCTTCAATTTCAATTGTGTATGAGTTTTCTTCTGATCTAGAAAAATTACAATTAAATGCTAATGAAATAAATAAATTAAAAAAATATCTAATTGATACTAATTTTGAAACTTTATGTAAAGATGGATTAAGTAAAAAAACTATGGATATAGGATTAACTTCTCAATATTTATATAAGGATACTTTGGGAAATAAAATTGTTAATATTATAATTAACAATCAAAATTGTAAACAATTTAGTAATTAAATACAAATAATTTTTAAGTCTCAAAAATAAATAAAAGATACCTTAATTAATAAGGTATCTTATTTTATTTTCTTGTAAAATTAAATTTTTCTTTAAGTTTATCTTTTGGATTTACTTTTTGTTCATTAGTATTTTTCTTTTCATCTTTTTCTAATATCACTTCAACTTCTTCCATAAACATAAACTCACCAGTAATATCTGGTTCTGTAATTATTACATCTTTTTCTTTTTCTGCTATTTCAGTCATAGTATCTACTAATTCTTTAATACCTTCAGAAACACCTGAAGCTGCACTTTCTCCCATACTTTCTTCACCTTCAGTTCCAGTTGCTTCAGCTATACTACCACTTGTTGCTGCAGCTATATCTGTCATACTAGACATCATATCATCAGATTTAGTTAAATTTTCAACTGCTCCACCAACTGTTTTTAAAACAACTCTTGTAGGTAATGTTTTTAACTTAGCTCTTACTACATAACCTGGAATACCAACAGTTTGATAAGTTTCACCTGTTTTTTTATCTCTTTCAGTATATAAAAATTGTGTAGCACTATTTGGTATTTCTATAGAAACTTTTTTTCCCAATTCCGGATGGAAATAAATAATTTTAACTGGTTTAATAAATACTTTTCCTTTTGCAAAATCACCTTCTATTTCTGTTAATACTTTTGCATTTTCAATTCTTAAATAATTTCCATTTAAATCTCTTAATTCAGCATTTGATATATAACCTAATACAAAAGGAGTCTCTCCTTCAGTTAATTCTATTGAATCTTTAATTGTCATTTTTATCTTTTGACCAATTTCAAACATATAGTCATATTCTTGACCATTTACTTCTTCTTCTTGTATTTCTGCAATTTGTTCTTCAGTTAATTCTAAAACTTCTTTTTTTACTTCTTTTTTTAATAATTCTTTTAATTCAGATTCTGCATTTTTTAAACTTCTTACAAAACTTTTCTTTTGTTCATCCAATATTTGCTTTTTTACTTTTTCAAAATCACTTTCATATTGTTTTTTAATTTTAGGTGTTAATTGTATTCTTAAATCTTTTTTATATTTATCTTTTAAATAATCAAACAATGGTTTAATATCTTCAAGATTCATTTCTTTTTGTTCACCAGTTTCTAACATAAATGAAACTTTATTATCATAAAATAAGAAATCAATATTTATTACTAATTCAAACTTGTCAGAACCTTTATAATAATATTTCTTACCATATTTCATAATTACTTCATTAGTATTAGTATTTATTAATTCTTTTTCTTCATAATCTATTTTATCTATTTTAATTTTTACTTTATCTAAATTTGAATCTATACCTGCTCTTTGCAATGTTCTACTATTATTTCTACCTTCTTCTAATAACATTACAAATTCATTATAATTTTTATTATAAAAAGATTTACTAAACAATATTTTTTGACCATTAAATATGTAATTATTTTCATCTAATATTTTAAATTCTTTACCTAACAATGTTTTAAATAAGAACTTACTAGTATTTATTTTTAATATATTTTTAATAGGTGTTAAATCACTTTTTGATAAATCTATTCCTTTAGTTACATTTATTAAAGCTTTTTTAGCTACTTGTTTTTTAAACCCTTTAAATGGAATACTATTTTTATCATATTTCTTAATCATAGAACCAATTTCATCAGAAGAAACTTCTCCTGTTTTATTATCTAATTCAAAGAAATAATCAAATAAATCACCTTTAGTTAATTCAAAATCTTCTATTGATTGTTCAAATAAAAATGTTCTTTTCTTTTTCTTAACTTCTTTGACTTTTTCTCCATTTTCATTATAAATTATATAATTACCTTCAACATCTTGTTCATATGTTTCATATTTAATATTGTCTATTGTTTTATCTTTAAAATTAACTAGTATATCTTCATTTACAACAGCTTTAATTTTATTATCACTTTTTGAAATTAAAAATTTAATTTTTTTACCTTTTAAATTATCATTTGAATATTTTAAATCATTTGTTAATCTATCTCTAATTTCAAAATCTTCTTCACTTCTAATTATTATATTGTAGTCTTTAGTTTTTACTTTTACACCTGTTTTACCTTGAAATTTAATTATTTCTATTTTACCTATTTTCTTTTTATTAATATATAAGAACTCATTAGAACCAATAATAACATCTTTTAATGGTGTTAATTTACCTAAATGATATAGCCCTTCCTCCATTACTTTATATTCTTCTTTATTAGTTAATACTAATGTTTTATTCAAGAATTGAGATAGATTTAATGGTTCATAAACTTCACTATATAAATCTAATTCTACATTTGTAAGATTTCCATCTTTTATTCTACCTACTATATAACCTTCTCCTATTTTAATTAGGTCTTGAGTTTTTGTAATTTTGAAAATTTCTTTATTTTTCTCTAAGTATTCTACATCTTGACCTTCTTGGTTTTTACCTTTATAGTTAGTTATATATATTTTTCTAATATCTTCTAAGTTTTCCACGCCAACTAATAAACCATTTTGATATTTATTTAATACCCATTTTTCTTCTAGATTTTCAGTAGTATATCTTTTTATTTTATAATCATATTTAAAATCTTTTTTTGTTATTCTTTTTCCATTTTTCCATATTTCACCAGCTTTAATTTCATATTTATTATAAACTTGGTCAATAAAACCAGATAAACCATAACTTTCTTTAATATTTTTAGGTTCTTCTAATTGTATTCCTTCAGAAATATTCACTATATCTATTCTTTCTTCTACTTCTAAGTTTTTACCTATAATTACAATTTTATTTTCAAATCTTTCATAAATAAAATTTTTATTTTCTCTTTCTTCTCTTAAAAATATTAATGTTTGCTTTTTTTCATCTGTTGATATAACTTTTTTCAATCCAACTTTATCATCAATTTTCCAAATTTCAAAATCATTTAAAAAATAATTAGAGTTTCCTTGGTCATTATTTTCTCTCATTAATAAATAAGTTGTGTTAATTTCAGGGATTTTTATTATCATTCCATCTCTAAAAGGAATAACTATCCTTTCATTCATTTGTCTTATATCATCTTTATTTATATAATGTATAATAGTAGAACCTTTTTTTTCAAAGTATTCAAATTGACCTACATTATATTTTTGTTTAAATATATAATCTTCTATTTTCTTAAAGTTTTCATATTGTTTTTTATTTAATTCTTCAACTGATACTGAATTTTTTTCTTTAGAAATATTTTCTAAATCTTCAACTTTTTGTTTTAGTTGTTGTAATACTTTTAAAAAATCTTCATTTTTATTTATTTCTTCTAATTTTAATGTTTCTTCAAATTGTATTGAAGTTTCTTTCTTTTTAAATTGACTTGCATTCAAAACTTCCTTATTTGTATTATCTTCTTCATTAAAAAATGCAAAATAACCTAATACAGCTCCTACTCCACCCATAAATGCTATTTTCTTGATTTTTTCTTTCTTTTCATTTACAATATTTTCTTCTATTTCTTCTTCTAATGAAGTAGCCTCTTTAGCTGTTTTTTTATAAATTGTTTCTTTTTCTTCTATTTCTTCTTTTTCAACTATTTCAATATTTGTATCTTCAAAATCTATCTCTTCTATTTCTTCTTCTAATGAAACTTCTTTTAGTTCCTCTATTTCTTCTATTGGTTCTATTTCTTTTTTTATTTTTTGTGTACCTTTTGCTTCTAGATTTTCTTCATCTATTACACTTATATAAGTATCTTCTATTTTTTCTTCGTTTGTTTCTACTTCTAATTCTTCAAAAAGATTATCATTACTCTTTTTTCTTTTAGCCATAGTAAGCACCCTTTTATTTATATTTATCTAATTATAAAGAAAATGATTAAAAGATATATTTTTTTTAGTTAAAATTTTTAACTTATTTATATTTTTGTTTATAATAGAGTGAAAGATATAAATGAAAGAGGTTTATTTTGGCATCAAATGTTTTAATTGTAGATGATAGTCTTACTATGAGGAGAATTATCATGAATATCTTAAATGATATGGACATTACAAATGTTGAACAAGCAAAAAGTACAGACGAAGCAAAAAGTGTTTTAATGGAGAAAAGAAACATTGATATTGTTCTTTGTGATTGGAATTTAGAAGGTGTTAAAACTGGTTTTGACCTTCTTTTAGAGTTAAGGAAGGATCCTAGATATTCAAAAGAAAAATTAAAGTTTATAATGGTTACTTCTGAAAGTGGTAAAGCTGAAGTTATTACAGCATTAAAGGCAGGTGCAGATGATTATCTTGTAAAACCTTTTGCAAATGATGTATTAAAATCTAAAATTACCTTAGCTCAACAAGAGTTAAGTATGTCTAGTGGAGAGTTTAACTAGGATGGAAATACTTAAGGCCTCAGACCTTTTAAAGAAAAGTTTTGAAGAGTTTCTGCCTTATTATGAAGAAAATAAAGAAACTTTACTTAAAAAGGATAAACAATCCCCTTTATTATTAAAATGTTTTAAAGAAATAAACACTAAAACAATGATTCATTTATTGGAATATGGTTTTCAATATGATTTTACTATACCAGATACTAAAATGAGTTTCCTTCAAACCCTTATAGTTAATGAAGAAATAGAGAAAGCTACTGTTTTAGTTGTAAAATACCCTTTCAAAAATATAGATTTTGTTCATAAAGAAAGTAGACAAACTGCTCTTATGATGGCAAGTTATATGAATTCTGCCAAATTAGGACAAGCTTTATTATTTAAAGGTGCTGATCCAACATTAAGAGATAAAAATGGTCTAACAGCTTTACAAATTGTTAGATTAAACAATAAGAAAAAATAAAGTGGAATATTTATTTTTTTTCACTTTAAGTCTTTTAATTGGTTCTTTTTTAAATGTTGTAATTTTAAGAGGACCAAAAAAAGCTTTCTCAACTGAAAATCCTAGGTCATTTTGTCCAAAATGTAAAAATCAATTAAAATGGTATCATAATATCCCTATATTATCTTGGTTATTTTTAAAAGGTAAATGTTCTTTTTGTCATGAAAAAATTTCAATTCAATACCCTTTAATTGAGTTTATATCTGCATTAGTTTTACCAATTTGTTGGTATTGGTTTAATGGTATTGAATTTATTATTAATAGTTTCATTTTATATACTTTTATTTTTTTATCTTTGCAAGATTTTAACTATAAATTTGTATATTTAAATCAAGTTCTTTTTTTAGGAATATTATCTATTATACCTTTCTTTTTACATTATGAATACTGGTATTATCACTTATTATTTATAACTTTTATTTTAATTTTAAAGTTTATTTTTGATTATATCAAAAAAGAAACTACATTAGGTGAAGGTGATATAATACCATTATTTTCTATGAGTATTTTTACTTTTAATTATGATAATTACTTAATGGAACTTTTTTTATCTTTATGGATTATGAGTATTTTAGTTATTATTGTAGCAAAAGTATTTAAGGAAACAAGAGTTCCCTTAATACCTTATATTTTTTTAGCTATTTTATTTAAAAGTCTACTTCTACTTCTGATTTAGAATTTTCTGTATCTATTTCTACTTCATTTTCTTCTATTTCTAAAACTTCTTCTTTAAATTGAGAAGATATATTCATTACTTTATCACCATCTTTAACAACAATACCTTTTCTAATTCCTGTTGCCATTCTTGATACACTTGACAAGTCTTCAACTTTAATTACAGCATTATTTCCATTAACTGTGTTTAAAATTAAGTTTTCTTTTGTTTCATCTAAAAGAATAATGTCTACAACTTCTCCCTCTTCTACTGTTTTTCTATATACAGTATTTCCTCTTCTATTTCTTTTTTGAATTTTTAATTCATCTAATGAAGTCTTTTTAATTCCACCATTTTCAAATGCAATAATTAAAGTATCTTTTGTTTCATTTTGTTTTTTAATTGAAATACCTTTGATTTCTCCATAACTTTCAATATCATAAACAATAACACCTTTACCAGCTTTGTTTGTTTTTCTAATATCTGAAACTACAAATCTTAAACCATAACCATTTCCACCTACTAAAATCATATGGTCATCTTCATTTACTAAATCAAAGAATATAATTTCATCACCTTCGGTAATTTTATTTACAATAATTGCTCTATTTTTAGTAGCAGATCTAAATAATCTAACATCATTTCTACTTGAAAGTCCTCTTTTTGTAACAAATACAACTTGGTTACTTTCTTCACTAATGTTTTTCATACCAATAATTTTTTCATCTTCTGAAATATTAACTACATTTGAAATATGATTATGTTTTTTAGTAATATCATAACCATTAATCTTAAACACTCTTCCTAAACTTGTTACAAGTAATATTTCAGCTTTTAAATTACAGTTAAGAACTGCTTTAACTTCTTTTTCTTTTTTTAGTCCTCTTGTTGTTTGAGTTCCTCTACCTTTAACTTTAATATTATTATCTTGCCAACCAATTGTTTGGTCTTCCATTAATGTAATAATAATCTCTTTGTCTTTTATTAAGTTTTCTTTTGATAAAGAAATAACTTCTTCTAATACAACAGATTTTCTTTTACTATCTTTAATAGTTGGTGTTTCTAATAAAGCTAAATAATCTTGTTTAATATAATCAAAAATTTTATCAGAAGAACTAACAATATCTTCTTTGTATTCTCTTTCTTCTTTAATATTTTTATATTCTTCTTCTCTAACTCCAACTTCTTTTTTTGTTAATCTTCTAATTTGTAATCCCATTACATAATCAAGTTGTTCTTTTGTAAAATCAAATACTTTATTTAATTTTTCATTTGCTTCATCTTCATCCTCTGATTTAGTAACAATATCAACAAACTCTTGTTTTTTATCCATAATTTGGAAGAATGCCTCTAATAAAGACATTCTATGTTTAATTTTATTAATATCAAATAAGAATGAGTTTAAAATGATATGTCTTCTAAAATATAAGAATGTTTTAATATTTTCAAATACAGAAATTCTTACTGGAACACCATTTTCACTAATTAATGTTTGGTTAGTAGTAAAAGACTTATCTAATGAAGTGTTTTTTAAGATTTTAGTTAATTCAACATATAAATCTGCTCCATTTTTGATTTTAAAAACAATATTTGCTTCTGTTTTATCATTTTCATTTAACATTACAATTGGTTGTTCTGAATATAAAACCTCTTCAGGATCTTTATCATATTTTTTACCACCTGCTTCAATTGTTGTTTGTCTTAATTTTTTTACTTCTTCCATTACATTATTTGTTGCAACTTCATAAGGAATATTACTTATTGTAATTGTATTTTCTTTTTCATCAATTTTATAAGTTGATTGCATTCTAAATGAAAATTGTTCTTTAAATAATACATTATCTTTTTCTTCTTGATCTGTAAAGTAAATATTACAACCTGTTGGAAAATCTGGTGCTGGAACAATACTTCTATATTCATTTTTTAATTCTTCTGTTAATTGATATTCTTTATTATAGAAACCATCATCAATTAATTTAACAAACAAGTTAATTAATTCTTGAGAGTTAAATGAAGGAAACCTTGTACTCATAGAATAAGCAATACCTGTTGCTCCATTAATTAAGTGGTATGGTAATTTAGCAGGTAATACTTTTGGTTCTTTTGTTGAACCATCAAAGTTATCTTGCCAACTAACAACATTTGTTTTATCCATATCTTGGAAATATAAATCAGCAAAGGGTTTCTTCATACTAATTTCAATATATCTTGCTGCTGCATGTGAATCAGGATCTTCTAATGAACCATAGTTTCCTTGTGGATTAAATAACATTAAGTTATTTTTAAAAGTTTGAGACATATTTACATATGTTGAAATAATAGAACTATCACCATGTGGGTGGTAGTTTGCCATAACTGTACCTGTTGGTTTAACAAGTTTTACAGTTTTTGAACCAATTAAATTATCAACTTTCATTGCATATAAACATCTTCTTTGAACTGCTTTTAGTCCATCTAATACAGAAGGAATGGCTCTATCTTCAATAATATAAGAACCATATTCTAACATAGCATCTCTTGTAGTTTTTTCTATACTTTCTTCAATATTGTTTTGTCCAACTAATTCATCTACAAATAATTCATTTTTACTATCTACATTTGACATTTTATACCTCTTTTTATAAATCTAAATTTTGTTTTTTCATTAAAGTCTCTGGTGAGTCTAATTTAATGATTTGTTTTTCATCAAAGTTTTCAACATAATATTCTTTAATGATATCTTTTAATTCATCTTTAGCTGATTTTTCACTATCACCCATAAAAATCTCTAATTCTTTAACTGCTGTTTCAATTTCTTCTACACCAATTTGAATTAACCTTCTATTAACTGGATTTAATGTTGTTTCAAAAATCTCTGCTGGTTCCATTTCCCCAAGACCTTTATATCTTACAATATCTCCTGGATTTGGATTTTCTTCTAAATATTTATCCATTTCTTCTTTTGTCCAAATATATTTTTTAGATTTACCTTTTGTAATTTTATATAAAGGTGGAACAGCTACATAAATATGACCTTTATCAATTAAATCTTTAAAGTATGTATAGAAGAATACATTTAATAATGCTTGAATATGTTTTCCATCAACATCTGCGTCCGCTAGAATAATAACTTTATCATATTTTCTTTTTTCATAATCATATTTTGTTCCAATACCTGTTCCAATTGCATAAATTAAACTTCTAATTTCTTTATTTTTCAATATTTTAATTTTATTTTCTTTCTTTAAAGTATTTAAAGGTTTACCTTTTAAAGGAATATACGCTTGATATTTAACACTTCTTGATAATCCAACAGAACCACCTGCTGAATCTCCCTCAATGATAAATAATTCAGTCATATTATTATCTTTACTTGTACAAATCTTTAATTTACCTTCTTCTTTAATAGCATCATCTTCACTATCAGAAAATAAATTAGAAAAAATTTCTTCCTGTACTTTTTCAGTTGATAATCTTGCTCTTTTTGCAGCCTCTAAGATTTTAAATAATACTTTTTTATCATCTTGATTAATTTGTTCTAACCAATTTGCAAATAATATTTTAAAGAACTCTGTTGCTAATGGAGCTATTTCTGGGTTATTTAAAGCTTCTTTTGTTTGTCCTGAAAACATTGGGTCTTGTATCTGAACACTATATACAAAAGTAATATTATTCATAATATCTTCTGTTTCAACTGGGTATAATTTTGGTTGATGTTCTTGTAAATAATCATTAACTTGTTTTTTTATCTGCATTTTTAATGAAGTTTCTTGTTTTCCACCTTTTACTTTAACACCATTAACAAAGAATAATTGAACTAAATCTCTACCTTCTGAAAAGTTAAATGCAAATCTTTGTTTAGACATCTTAAAATCAAAAAAGTCTTTTTCTTCTTCTACTTTTTCAGCAACAACAACTTTCCTTCTTCCATTTTTCCAGATAACTAATGCACTTTCATCTTCTCTTTCAACATGTATTTCATGTAAAAATCTACCATGTGTATTTAAATCTAAAATATCTGAAATCTTTTCTCTATTTTTAAATACTTTTGTTTTACCATCAAATGTTAAATGAATTTCTAATCCATTATTCAAGTATGGAATATATTTAATTTTATTTTCAATCCATTCTTCATCAAAATGACAACCATGTTCAAATACACCTTCATCATCAAAATCATCTTTCTTTACAGAAGGAATAAATCTAATATATGTCCCATTTGGTTGAGGCTCTGTTTGCTCAGATACTTGTACATCTGATACTTTTAACCCATCTTTGAAACTTTGTGTTGCAACTTTTCCGTCTTTATAAACAATTGCTTCCATTTCATCTGACACTGCTGTTACAACTGAAGCACCAACTCCATGAACACCAGAAGAATATTTATAAGAAGAAACCTCTCCTTTTCCTTTTTTGTGTTTTCCACCTGCATGTAGAGTAGTTAATGCTAATGTAAGTGCAGATACACCTTCATCATTTAGTCCAAATGGAATACCTCTTCCATAGTCTCTAATTTTTACTTCATTCTTTTCAGAATCAATTGAAATCTCAATTTTTGTACCATGACCTGCTACAAATTCATCAATTGAGTTATCTAATATTTCAGTAAATGTATGATTAAAACCATTAATTGCTGAATCACCTAAATACATCCCTACTTTTTGTCTACAATTATAAGGGTATTTTAACTCTTTAATTGATGAAGCATCATAATTTTCACTCATTATTTTCTTCCTTTTATATAAATTTATTAAATTATACCAAAACTAACTTAAAAACAATTTAATTTTATAAAAAAAAACAAAATAAAATAAACATTTATAATAAATAAAAACAATAGGATTTTTTATGGAAAATAATAACTTAGATGATATTAATTTAGATGATATTAATTTAGACGATATTGAAGGTCTTCCTGAAGACTTGAATGACATTGATTTAGAAGGTTTAAATCTTGAAGATATTGAAGGTATTCCTGAAGATTTAGATGATATTAATTCAGAAGAAATAATCATTGAAGAAGAATTACCAGAACTACCTTCTATTGAGGATACTCTTGTAGAAGAAAACAATGAAACAAATGTTATAGAAGATACCCCTGCAATTGAAGATGAACTTAATGAGACAATTTCTGAAGAATTAGTTGAAGAAAGTATATTAGAAAATGAAGATGAAATTAATGAGTTAAATCCTATTGAAGAAACTAACAATGAGGAAGATAATATAGATTTAAATAATATTATGCCTAATATGGTTGATAATTTTGTTGAGGATTTAGACAATGAAGATGAACTTGAAACAAGTGAATTACCTATTGAAGAAGAATTAATAGAAGAAGATAATTCTTTAATTTCAGAACCTGAAGAAATTGAAGAAATTGAAGAAGAAGACTTTGAGGAAGATGAAGAAAGAGAATTAACTATGGAAGAAAAGATAGCGCAAGATGCTTTAATTGAAGAACAAATGGCTGCTGAATTAGCAGCTGAAGATGATTCTTTACTTGCAGAACCTGAAGAAATTGAAGAAATTGAAGAAGAAGACTTTGAGGAAGATGAAGAAAGAGAATTAACTATGGAAGAAAAGATAGCGCAAGATACTTTAATTGAAGAACAAATGGCAAAACAAATTGAAATGGAAGAAAAGATAGCACAAGATGCTTTAATTGAAGAACAAATGGCTGCTGAATTAGCAGCTGAAGATGATTCTTTACTTGCAGAACCTGAAGAAATTGAAGAAATTGAAGAAATTGAAGAAGATGATTTTGAAGAAGATGATTTTGAAATAGTTCCTGAATTAAAAGAATTATCAAGTCTTGCAAAAAAATTACAAGTATTATTATCTTTAATATCTTCTGAAGAACCTACTATTAATAATATACCTTTAGAAGATGAAGCTGAAAAAATTGCAATTATTACTGTTTTACATAATGGAATTATGAAAGAATTTTCTAAAGAATTAGATGCAAATATAATAAATGATATAAATATTTCAGAATATAAAAATAATTTACATAATTTATATCAGGCTATTTTCTCTATTTTCAAAACAAAAGAAATTAAAATAAATAATAATTTTGTTATTTCAGAAGAACTAGAAATATTCAATATTACTTTTTTTAATATGATTTCATATTTATTTAAAGAAACAAAAAAAATACTAGGATAAAAATATATGGCTGACAAAGATTTTAATAAAGGTCCAAAAGAACCTAATAATAAAAAAAAGGTTTTAACTGAACAAGAATTTAAAGAGAAAATTGAAACCCAACAGAAGAAATTATCTTTAGGTACAAAGATTAAGATATTATCTTTTTCTTTTAAATGGCAAGCTATTTCTTTTATTATTTTGACTTTTGCTCTACCTATTTTCTTTGCATTAGCATTGATTTTTTCTATTGAAGAATATAAAAATTTAATAGATACTTTTACTGGAACTCCTTTTGAAGATTTATTTGCTTCAAAAAAGACAGTTTTAATAACTATGAAAAATATATGGGATACATATTTAAGTATTTTTAATTTTGGTTGGTTAGGTTCTATTTTTGGTTTTAGTCCTTCTGATATTGCTGGTCTTTTTGTTCAAAAATTAAATAGTAATAATATTGAAGCTATTTTATATACCACTATTTCTTTTACTTTTATTACTTTAACTTTTTTTAATTTAATATCTATCTTTGTTATTAAAAAATATAAATTATCTAAAAAAGGTTCTAGTGAATTATCTGAATTAACAAAAAAATTAAGAAAAACATATTCACAAGCGCATACAATGAAATCAACAAAAGACAAAGAAATCTTTGAAAAAAAACTAAAAGGTATCAAAAAGAAAATTATGTCTAAACTTGAAGTTACAGTTAAAGAAAACCCTAAAGACCCTAATAAAATATATTATACCTCTACACCAATATTTAAAATTATGACTGATAAAATTGATTCTATGTCAGCAGGTATGATTGCAGGACTAACTAATAAATATTGGCAAAAGAAAATAACAATTAATCAAGTATTAGTATCTTGGGAAGAAGTTATAGATTTTTTATTTGAGTGGCAATATAATGGAAATCAATTAGAATATATTAAAAAATTAAATATATTAAATGATACAAAACTTGGATTGGATGTTAAGAAATTTTGTAATTATGGTAAAACTGATTCTAAAACTAAAAAACCAATTCTTCCACAATATTCAAAAAAAGAGCAAAAAGATAATTGTATGAAAATTATGTGTATTGCTGCATATTTTAAAAATTATCCAAAAGACCCATTCTTTGCATATTTTGAAACTTTTGATATTACTTTCAACACTTATGAAAGAAAATTAATTAAGAATGGAGGAAATTGGGTAAAAGCGATTGAAGAAGATACATTTCCTTCTATTTTACCTATGGCTCTTTTATTACCTAGAATGAAAGATTTAGATAGTACTTTTAATTTATCTAAATTAGTTTATGAAACTTTAGGTGATTTAACTAATAAAATGTCACTTTTACAAAATCAAGCAATTGAAGATAAAGGTATGGATAATAATTCACCTTATAAACATACTTTTCAAATTGTTGAAGATTTAATAGTATCTAAAGTTTTAGATTTTATTGAAATATTATTTTTTAATATTTATATTGATTACACACAAAATAAAGTATTCTATCTAAAGAAGTCAAAACATGTTGAAAATGCTTGGCCAGAATTCTTAAGAACATATATGAATACAATTCAAAATAAAAAATCTTTTTTACCTGAAGAAAAAAAAGAAATAGAAGTACTTATTAGAACTACATTTAGACAAAAAGTTCAAGGTATTTCTAGAGATTATCATACTAATAATATTTCAACACCACTTGATGCTGAAGTTCAGGTTGCTAGATTAAAAAGGTTAATAAATATTTCTTTATTTTTAGATTTTTATAGAGATTTCTTAAGTATTTCTAATAAATTTTACTTTTATCCTCAAATCAAATTTTCAGATAAGGAAAATGATATATTAAGTGATACACAAAACTTATTAAAAAAACAATTAAAAACATATTATGAATATTATTATGATTATTTAAATATAGGTCACAATATTAGAATGAAAAGAGATTAATCTTCTCATTCCATCTTTTCTAAAATTATGACCCTAACTTTCAATATATTTATTGTAAAAAAAAAGGTGAGAACCACAAAGTTCCCACCTTAAAGTATTTATTCTTTTTGTTTTTTTAGTTTCTTATAAATTCTAGTATCTTATCAACTATCATATCAGGTATTAACACTTCATCTATTGAATTTTGTTTTAAACATTCATTTATTATACCTGGAACAACTGTTGTTGAGGGTTCTTGTGCTATTGTGTTTGCACCTGATTGTTTTAAGTTTGACATCCCTTGAACTCCATCTCTACCCATACCTGTTAATATAATAGACAATGTTTTCTTTGGATTACATATATTTGAAATACCTCTAAACATTACATCTATACTTGGAGAATGTGATGATATTGGAGTATTCCCTAATAATTCTATTTGAAGTCTTCCATTTTTTAATTTAGGAACAAAGTGTTGATCAAAAGGCATATATATTGTATTATTTAATATACTTAATGAATTTGAAGCTTCCCTAACATTTAAAGAGGTTTTTCTTTGAACTCTATCAATAATATTTTTTGCAAAATTTTGAGTAATATGTTGTGTATATAATATAGGTGGCACTACCTCACCTGGTTTTATTTTTTTTTCTAATTCAGTTAAAATTTGATCAATAACATTTAAACCACCAATTGAAGCTCCAATTGCTATAATTTTATTTGCATATTTTAATCCTGGTTGATACTTTAATATAGTATCTAATTCTACAGTTTCTTTTTTCTCATTACTTAAAGAACTTACTTTTTCTTTTCTTTGTTTTAATTTATTTACTTGAGTTTCTACTACTTCTTTAACTTTATCTATTTTGTCAGTACTTCTAAGTATATTTAAACCATTTAAAATTTTAGATATATCACCTTTAGGTAATGATACAAAGTATATATTACCTTTTCTTTTCATCATAGGAGATTCTTCTTTATAAAATAAAATTAAAGTATTACTAGTATCTATATCATTTAAATCTAATTTTAATTCTTCCATTACTGTTTTTGTTTGTTCTATAATAACTATATCTGGCTTTGATTTTATTAATAATGATAATTGTTTTTCACTATTATATGATATATTTTTTTTAAAAAAAGAATGATTAGTAAGTATTGAATCAAAGTGAGATACTGATTTTGATTCTGAAGTTATCAACATTATTTTCATATCTACACCTTTGATGATTTAATAATAAAGTAATTTTTTACTTCTATTTGTCTCCCCTGTACACCACCAATATCAACTAATTGAAAAGACAATCCATTTTGTTTTGCCCATTCAGTTACAAACTCAATATTTTTTTGACCAATTGTACTTGTTGAAGACATTTTTGCTCCACCATATATTTTTATTTTTATATGACTTTTTTTACATCCATATTCCATCATTTTTGCAATCATTGATTGTATTGAAAACAAACCTTCTCTAAAGTCATTTTTAGATTGAGTCATAATAATAGGTAATAGAAAATGGTTAACACCTGTAATTCCTGTTTTAACATCATATGCAACAACAGACACACAAGAACCTAAAAGTGTTTTTACTTGAATATTTTCAATTGTTTTATCTTGGAATACTACATATTCCCCACCAATAAAATTGAATTTATGTTTTACTACTAATTTTGAATCTTCTAATTCTTTTTTAGTATATTCTCTTTGATCTTTTGTTGTTTTTGCATAAAATAAACAAAAATCCTTACTAAATTCTACTGCCATTTTCTTAATCCTTAATCTTTTTAAATATATTATGGTATCCAGCTATTTTTTCTATTTTTTCTTCTATACCCCAAGGTGTTTCACTATGTCCTAAAAATAAATATCCACCCACTTTTACTTTTTTAAATATATTTTTAATTATTTTTGTCTGTAAATCTTTGTTAAAATAAATTAACATATTTCTACAAAATACTAAATCAAATTGTCCTATATGACTTATTGTTTTTTCATCTAATAAATCTGCTTTTTCAAATCTCATTTTCATATTAAGAGCTGCTGATGTTTTAACATTATTTGCATCCACTTCTTTCCAATTTTCTTCATAGTTCTCTACCCAACTAGGTGTTCCTATGTAAACTTTTGATTTTTGGTAAGTGTGACTTTCTGCTGCTTTAATAACTTTTGTTGATATATCAGAACCTAATATATCAAACTCATTCCCATCTTTTTGTTTTTTTTGATTTAATACTATTGCCATAGTATGAGCTTCTTCTCCACTTGAAGCAGCTGCTGACCAAACATTTATTTTTCCACTTTTTTGATATTTATTTAAAATAAACTCAAATTGTTCTGGTTCTCTAAAAAATCTTGTAGTATTTGTAGTGAAAACATTAATAAACTCTTGTTTATATTTTCCACTTTTTAATCCTTCTATTACTTCTTTTCCTTCAACTTTATACCCTAAATCTCTTAAAATCTTATTAAATCTATTATTCATTAGTTCTTTTTTACCATCTAATGTAGTAGAACCAATCCAATCCCTTGTTAATTTAACAATTAAATCCATATCTTTGTCAGTTAATTCATATCTCATTTAGCGAAAACCTCTTTTTTAATTTTTAGTTCAACAGTTTTATCTATATTATAATGAATATTTACATAATTTTCATATCTTACTAACAAAGGTAGATATTTTTTTTCTGGAGTTTCTTTTCTCACTTTTATTATTATAAAGTTTTCATTAGATTCTAAAGATAATAAACTTTCTTTTCCAATAGTTTCTTTCATTATTTCCAATTCTTTTACTAAATTTGTTATTGGTTCTTCTTTTTTTACTATTACTTGTGTTTGATTACTTCCTTTAGTAGCAACAACAATTCCCATTACTATACCTATAAAAAAAATAATTCCAATTAATAAAAAAATAGCTCTTTTTAAATTACTATTATCAGTATTTCCATAATTTTGATATTCTACTGTCATATAATTTCTCTTTTTTCTTTTATTATAATTTTATTTTTTTTATTTTCTTTAAAAATTTAATTTAAATCCATCTTTTACAGGTTTTGCTGCAACATATGGAACCAATATCTTTGAAAAATTCTTTGAGAATATAATCCCAAAACCATACCTTGCTTTACCTAAGAAATCTAAAACTTCATTTGTTTCATTATCATTTACTTCTTTTCCACTTGAGTCAATTGTTTTAATTTGGTCTTTTGGAATAATTGTTTGTGCTTTACCTTTTGTACCATCATCTGCAACTCTTAAAAAACATTTAGTTGAAGCATTACCCATAATTCTTTCAACAAAGTTTGGTCCGTCAGAACCACCACTTAAACCTGCAATATCCTGTGATGAAACAATAGTTGCAACACCAACAGATCTAGCTTGTGCTAGAATAGTTTCTATATCACTTTTAGATTTACCTACAAATGTTGCCATTTCATCAAGAACTAATAAAAATAAAGGTGAAGATTTTCTTCTTAATTTATCAAAAATAAAATTAGGTGGTAAATCATCATCTGGGTCAATATCCTCTGTTTCAACATTTTTACCAAGTGCTTTACCAATACCATTTTTAATAGCACCTATAATAAATGCACCAATCACTTCTAATGCTGCTGGTGATAAATTCATTGCAGGTAACATACAATATAATAATTTGTTATTAAATATAACATCTGCAAAGTCAATATCATTTTTTGCTGGTGCAAAAATATTAGGGAAAGTCTTAATTAATTGAGATAAATCATCAAATTGTGTTTGAGAATAACCATGTTGAACTGTCATCTGTTCTGGAACTTCAGGAATTTGTTCTGTTAAAGAAGTTGCAACTGCTGCACCATATTTTGATAAATATTTAACAACTGCATCTGAAACTAATGTCCCCCTAAAGTCATATGCTTTTGGCACCCAAAATCTTGAATATGCAGCTAATTCATTATGATTTAATAAATCTTCATCTGGTTTATCTTGATCATCTTTTGAAGCTGGTATTAAATTAACCATAAATGCTTTAAGTTCTAATGCTTCTCTTAAAGTATTTAAGTTAATTGTTTCCCCTTTTTCTTCCTTGATATACGCAAGAATACCAAATGCATTTGATAAAACACCTTTTGCTTGAGTTTTGAAGAAATCATTTCCTCCACCACTTCCTCCACCAAATACAGCTGATTCAATAATTGCAGATGCATCTACAAGTGATACTGACTCAAATAAGTTAAATGAGTTTGATTTTGCGTCTGGATTAAAGTTTAATACTAAAACATCATCCAATCTATCTCCTGCATTTGCAAAGTTGATAAAATCTTCAAACATTGAAAGGTCACCTTTTCCATCAATGAAAATACTTCCTGCTCCTCTTGGTGCAGCTATTTCATCACCTTTACCTCCAACTGCTTGTCTTAAAATATTAAATAACTGAACTGATTTACCAGAACCTGAAGCTCCAAACAAAACCATATGTTGGTCAAGATTATCAACATAAACCGGTCTTCCTTCATAATCTGTCGCTAAAAGATAATTATTAAATGCTTTTAATGAATCTTTAGAACTATTTATTGCATCATTACCTGTCCCTATATCTTCTATTGCTTTTTCATTTTCTTTATCTATTTCAAATTTTAATTTATTTATTTTATAAGCCCAATAAAGTAATAGTGGACCTACAACATATCTATATTTTTCAAATTGTTTTATTTTTACTTCTAAATCTTTTTTTGCATTTACAAGTTTTTTGGTATCAAGTTCCCTATCACTTAACTTGGCATTCCTTACCTGTTCTTCTGATGACATAATAAAACCTCTTCATTTTATTATTATTATAAAGAAAGTTTTTATTTTGAAAAAATATATAGATTGTTTTTTGAGTTTTTTTAAATATCCCCTAAAGGGGGATCTTTTATTGCATTACAAATGTTGTAAATAATATTTTTGAGATTTCTAATTCTTTTGGTAATACCATATTTAATTTTGTTTTTAATTCATCTTTTACGTCTATTTTTCCACCATAAGTTGCAAGTTCTTCTTTTACTTTTGAAGATAATACACTAATAATTGCATCTGTCATATATGGTGCTTTTTTATTATAAATCTCTTCATCAAATGTTTCACCATCAAACACCAATGTCATTTGAATTTTTAAGTAAGTTCTTCCACTTCCTTGGATATTAACTATTAATTGTTCTGTTTGTTTTTCAATAGTCTCCATATCTTCAACTTTTTTTTCTACTTTTTCTTGTTTAACTGGTTCTCCATTTGGGTTTTCTTCACCATTCATAAACATATACATAGTTACACCCATACCTATGATAACTAAGAATAAAACCACTATAATTACAATAAGCAATATATTCTTTTTTTTCTTTGGTTGTTCTTCTATTACTTCTTCTTGACCTTCAACTTCTTCTGCCATTTTATCTCCTTTTTTAATTTAATGTTGTTTTATAATTCATTAATTCTTTTAATATTTTTGCACTATCAATTGGTTCCATTTTACCCATGATTTGTAACAAAGTATCTTCTTTTTGTAAAATCAACAATTTTATTGTATCTTCTTTATTTAATTTAAACATTTCAGTAACTATTTCTGCATTCTTACTTGGTTTATTTCTTTCAAATGCCAATAATATCTTATTTGTTACTTCACCCTCTATTTTTTTTCTCAATTCTTCTAATCTATCTTTCAAAATTGTTAGTTCTTTTTTTTCTTTTCCTAATTGTTCTTTTTCTTCTTTTATTTTTTTATTTTCTATTTCTAATATTTTTTGTTTCATTTTCAATTGTTTTAAATATTCTTCTTGTAATTCTCTTTTTTCAATTTCTTTTTTTTGGTCAATAATTCTATTATAATTATCTTCACTAACATTACTATTATATTCATTTTTTGCAAAAAGTATAGTAGAAAAAACTAACCCTAATAATATTTTTTTCAATACACTATTCCTTTTTTCTTATTATTATATATAAAAAAAAAATTAAAAAAATGATTTTTACTTAATAACCTTTATAATAATTTATATTTATATATTAGAGGTATTATGTTAAAAATTTTTTTATTTTGTTTTATTACTATTTCAATATCTTTTTCTAATACTTCAATAAAGAGTTTATATCAAACAAAAGAAGTTGAATTAAAAAGAATAAATTTATATTTAGAAAAAATGAATAATATAATAAAATTAGAGAATGACATAAAAAACATTATTTTAAATAAAATTAAAACAAACCCTTTAATAATTTCAAATTTATTATTAAGAAATTTAAATAATAAATTTATATCAAATCTAGATATAAGTTCTTCTTCTACTACAACTAGTAATGATTATAAAAAATTTGTTTCTGATTCAGGATATTCATTTTTTTTAAATGATACTATATTAAATAGAGCAAAAAACAAAAGGTATTTTCTAAATAATTCTTCTATTTTTATTGATTTTAATAACAAAGGTTTTGAAATATGTAATTTACTAGGAGAAGATAAAGAGAATATAGCACCTAAATTTGTTAAGGATTTTTATAAAAACAACACTTCAAAAAGAACAGGTATTTATTTCTTTAATGAATATACTGAAGCAACTTCTGGTCCTAACCTTGAAAAAAATACTTGTATCTTTTATTTATTTCCTAAATCTTTAAAAGAAGAAAGTAAATCAAATTCAAAACTTCAAGAATTAGGAATAAAAACATATTTTGCAGATGAATGTTTAAAACCTTCACAACAAAACAATACTATTATTATTAAAGATGGACCAACTTTAAATGTTGGTTTATGTGAAAATAATCAATTTAATTTTATTAGAACTTTAGGTCCTATTCCAAATTATTTTAAACCAAACACTAATACAGATGGTAATAATTTAAATAGTTATAAATACCCTAGTGAATTTGTTTCTACACAAGGTTTAGATTTAGAAGAATATTTTAAACAATTTAATTACTCAACTGATGAATATAAAGATACTTATAATATTTATCATTTTGTTAATAGAAATACTGATATAAATAAACCTAATTTCTTAGGTGGAAATTATAGTTTTAATAAATTAGATTTTGCAAATACAGATTATTTATTAAATATACCTTTAGCTAGTCAAAAAGTTTCTTACCCATATATTATGTATTTTGATGACCCTAATGAAGCTTTATATTTAAAAAGACCTTGCTCTAATAATTTATTAAATCAAAATTGTACAATATTTTTAAATTATTTAACAGAACTTACAAATGATGATCAAGGGATATTAACTAATTCAAATCTTTCTACTGCTTCAAATGGTTATTTTTTCAACAATGTTTCTATTTTAAATAGTGACACTTTACCTATATCTGAAAATAATACAATCAAAAATTATAATTTATATTTCGGTAAAAGAAATATGATAGATAATATTTATTTAAATTCAACATTTAGTTTATCAAATAAAAATTCAACAACTTCTTGGGATAATAGAAAAGAAATAAATGGTTTTGGAACTTTTTCACAAGATTATTTAATTAATTTTTATCAATAATTTTTTTATTTTAATGCTCAAAAAATTTTTTTTATAAAATACAAAAAAAATTTACAAAAAAAATTCATCTTCTTTTTTTTATTTATACTTAATTTGTAATTCATTAAAAACGAATTAAAAAATGGATAAATAATTAAAGGATAAAAAAAATGAGTTTTCAAATAAACACAAATAGCTATGCGTTAAACACATTAGCTCAATCAAATCAAACAAACAATTCAATTTCTAGCTCTTTGGAGAAATTATCTTCAGGACTTAGAATTAACAAATCAGCGGATGATGCTTCAGGATTATTAATTGCTAATAATTTAAGAATGCAAGCTTCTTCACTAAATCAAGCTACTAGCAATGCAAAAGCAGCAGTTAATTTAGTTCAAATTGCAGATAATGCATTAGAAGAAGTAGATAAAATTTTAACTACTATTAAATCTAAAGCAATTCAATCTGCTGAAGATGGGCAAACTGAAAATACTAGACTTGCTATTCAAAAAGATGTAAATAGATTAATTGAATCTTTAAATAATATTTCTAAAACAACTAAATACAATGGACAAAACTTATTATCTGGTGCATTTAGTAATAAAGAATTCCAAATCGGTGCATATTCTAATGAAACAATTAAAATGTCTATTGGTAATACTGATAGTAACCACATTGGTCACACAAAAATGGAAACTATTGATTTTAATAATTTAACAACTGATAGTACAATTGATACAACTACTGATTTAGTTGGAACTACAATTGCAGCTGATACAGATGTAACAATTACTACTGACGTTACAGCAAGTACAATTGTATTTGCTGAAGCAACTCAAAATATTTCTGGTACTCAATTCACTATGAATACAGGAGATTCTCTAACTTTAGCTGGAACTGATACTATTACTATTTCTGCTATTGGTGATAGTGCTAATTGGTTAGCAACTGGAAATGCTGGTGCTCCTCAAGCAGGTGTAACTGATAATGGTGATGGAACTTTTACATTAACTGCAACTGCAAGTTTAACTGCTGCATTTGAAGGGTTTACTTTTAAAGTTGAAGACATGTTATCAGGTGGTACAGCTGATACTACTATGACTTTTGTTGATGCATTTGATGCAAACATTGGAACTCAAGGTATTAGAGTACAAACAGGTTCTACAGGTATACAGATTGATGCTACTTCTACTGGTTCTGTTTATGAAGTTAATACTTTAGATTTAGGTCAAATGGTTTCTATGTCAATTGATGGTGAATCATTACATACTGTTGAAATTAATAATCAAGCAGGAACTGGTTTAGGTGCTTTAGCTGATTTAATTAATGCTCACTCTGATAATGTTGGTTCTACTGCTTCTTTTGATGTTTCTATTTCAGGTAGATTTGCAGTTGCAGCTGGAGATGTTGGTAACTTAGAAATTAATGGTGTATATATTGGTAATGTTACTGATGTTGTTGCAAATGATGCAGATGGTAAATTAGCAAATGCTATTAACTCAGTATCTCATGAAACTGGTGTTATTGCTTCTGTTAATTCTGAAGGTATTTTAGAATTAAATTCAGCTGATGGTAGAGCTATCTCAATTAAAGCTGAAGATTTAGATAATGTTATGAACATTGCTCCAGGTGATGAATTAACTGAAATTGGTACTTTAACTTTAACTTCAAGTGGTGCTAATGATATTTTAGTTGGTATGAGAGTTGATGGAGCTGCTATTGATTCAAGTGTTATTGCTTCTGAAACAACTAATGAAATTAATAACTTATCTAATATTTTCACTGATAAATTATTAACTACAAGAGAAGGTGCTCAAAAAGCAATGGATATTGCAGACGCTGCAATGCAAGTAATTGATGCTATTAGATCTGATATTGGTTCTACTCAACAACAATTAAACTCTACAATTAATAATATTACTATTACTGCTGCAAATGTTAAAATTGCAGAAGGTGGTATTAGAGATGTTGATTTTGCTGTTGAAAGTGCAAACTTTAATAAATCTAAATTATTAGCACAATCTAGCACTTATGCATTAAGTCAAGCAAACGAAGTTCAACAAAATGTTACTTCATTATTAAGATAATAATACCCTATCCATTTTTTAAATATATAAAAAGGAGGTTTTCCTCCTTTTTTTTAGTTTAATTTAAGTTTAGTTTTATATAATAGTCCTTAAAAATAATTTATAGGAACTTTTATGAATATAAAACATAACAATTCTAGGGAATACTATCTTGATTGTATCATTGATAATTTATTAGGTTTTTCTGATAAGATTTTAACTGAAAAAGACTTTATTATGTTAGGTGGAACAACTGGTGTTGGTAAAACCTCTTTAGTGCTTTTATTAGAAAAACTTCTTAATATTAATGTTCTTGTTATTGAAGCCTCGCACCTTTCAGAAGAACATTTAATTGATATACCTTTTATTAAAAAAGAAAATCAAGCTTTTAAAATACAAAATTCAAAACCTTTTTTACTTTCAGAAATAGATTCTTTAAATAATTCACCTTATTCAAAAGAAGAATATTTAAATATAATTGAAAATGATAATGAGTTGTCTTATTACTTTGACAAATATAAAGACTTAATACCCACTATACAACAAAACTATCAAACTATTTTATTTATAGATGAATTTTATAGGATGCCTAATATTAGGATATCCAATTTACTTAGAACAATTTTAAATGGTTATATTGGAACACAAAAAATACCTGAAAATATTTTTTTAATATTTGCTTCTAATTTTGATTTTAATGATGAAGGGATACACTCTATTCCTTTTAATCATCAATTTTCTTTTATAAATATAGAAAATCCTAAAAATATTGAATTTTTAACTTATTTTACTTCAAAACATAAAATTGAAGAAAATAGTTTTAATTTAATACAAAAATTAATTGAATTAGATTTATTAGGTTTTAAAGATGAACACATAAATATATCTCCAAGAAGATTTGAAGAAATATGTTTGTATGTAAATATAAATATTCAAGAACCTAAATATATATATAATTACTTAAAATTAAGCTTTACTAATTATAAAACACAATCTATTAGTAATAAATGGAATTCAGTATTATCTCTTATTGAAGATTTTTTTAATACTAAATTTAACATCTTAAATTGGAGAGAGATATTTAAAAATCATTTATATACAAATGAAAAATTATTTGATAAAAGAAAATATTCTCTTGCTTTAACTGGAACACATGGAATTTCTAAAACTTCTTTTATTAGACAAATATGTAAAGAAGAAAATCTTAATTTAATAGAAATTGATACTTCTACTTTAAATAGTGATGATGTTATAGGTCTTCCTTTAAGTAAAGAAAGTAATGGTAAACTTGAAACATTTTTTTCTGAACCACCTTTATATAATAGAATTATGTCTCAATATAAAAAAGTTGAAGATAATAGAAATTATACTAATATCTTATTTTTAGATGAAATAACTAGAACAGAAGAAAACGTTTTTAATTCTATTAGAAGAATGTTATTAAATAAAGAAATCAATGAAAGTTATAAATTACCATCAGATATATTAATTGTAAGTGCTTTAAATCCTAATGGTATTGGAACAAATACTTTAACTCCACACTTAATAGATGTAATAGATTTTCTTCCTACAACTTTGTCTAAAGTAGAACTTTTAGAATATTTAAAATCAAAAATAGAACATAAAGAGTTTGAAAATAAATATAATTTTAATGTTGTTGATTTAGGTTTTGATTTATTAGATTTAATTTTTTCTAAATTAAAAACAAGTGATATTGAAAACAATATGAGTGAATTTTATTTAGAAATAGAACAAGAAAACATTTATATTTCTCCAAGGGAAATTGATTCTATAATTTCTACATTTTTAATTAAAACTACTAAACTTTTCAATAATAAAGTATTAGATTTTTCAAATAAAGAAGAAATAAATAATTTATATGAAGATATTGCAACTAATTTTTACCTTTCATTCTTTAAAGTATTTCATTTTATTTTAATCAAAAATAGAATATCTAATAAAAATGATATTGAAGATTTTATTTGTAAATTATTAGAAAACAAGTCAAAAGACATCTTAAAACAAATTGAATTCTCTAAAACAAAAAATATTTTATCTTTTTATAAATTAATATTTAAATTAGACAAAAAATTTAAAGAACTCAAAAATCCTGATTGTAAGTTAATTATTAATCAATATTTACAAACCATTGAACATGATAGTATACTAATACAAGAAATTACAGATATTTTAAATGAAACAATTTTATTGGAAGAAACTTATTCAATAGAAACACTAAAAGATATTAATTATTTATATACTTTCTTTTGTTCATTAGATTATTCTTCTTTTAATAATAATATTACAGATAGAATTAGTGAAGTGTTTAGAATTACTTGGAAAACAATATCAAATAATATGGTTTATAAAGTTGAAAATCAAAAACTATTATTAGATATATTAAATAAAGATTTATTAAATACAACATTTAATGAATGGTTTAAAGATAATTTAAATGAATTAACAGATGAACCATTATTTATAATTAAAGAAAGTAATTAATATGCAATTCCCTAGATATAGTATAATTTCTCCACATATTCAAAAAGTATTGAAAAAATATTGTGAAGTTAATAATAGAGATATTCAAAGTATTGAACTTGAAGTTTTAGAAAAAATACAAAAAGAAACATTAAGACTTTCAAAACAAAGTCCAATAGTATTTGAAGAAACCATATCTTTATTAGTTGAAGAAGTAGTATTTGAAGAATATTTAGTTGAAGAAGATCTTATTAATAAAAATATGATTTTTGACTTAGTTAAAGATATCAAAATTAGACATAAACAATTTATGCCTTTAAAAGATGGATATACTCATAAAAAAATATGGCAAGTTAATATAATTTTTGTTCCAAATAATCTATTAGATTTATCTAAAGAAGTAAATGAAATAAAAACAGCTGCAATTAGTGATAAAGGTGACCTATATTTAAATACTAATTTTATCAATAAACTTTTAACGTGGGCTAAATATAAAAAAACAAATGGTTCTACACTATGGTATAACAATAAAGAAAAAGATTTATATACTTATGTTGAGTTTATTATTTTACATGAATATTTACATATTTTAAATGGTGATTTATATTATATTGACCATCCTAATTTTGATCAAAAGTTTAATAACCTTGTTTGTGATTTTATAAATAATTATGAATTATTAAAATATTTTAAAAACTCTGAAGATTATTTATTACCTATTGGATTATGGAGTAATAAATATAATTTTGATAATTTTAAAACAAAAAGTGATATTTTTAATAGTATTTTAAATGAATTAAAAGAAAATGTGAATAAGAAGAATTTTGATGAACATTTAAATCATGAAGCAAATCATGAAGTTAATAATGAAAAAAAACAACCAAAACAATTAGAAGAATATATAGAACCTAATATTGTTGAAAATAGTGATGATAATTATGAAATCATTGAACAAAATGATAATAATAAATCAACTCTTAGTTTTGAAGATTTAGAATATACCCCTCAATATAATTGGCAAACCATAATCAACAAAATGATACCTAATGATAACAACTCTATTAATTATTCTTATTCAAAAATTAGCAAAAGAGGTATTTCTAATATTCATAGATTATATAATGAAGGTATATCTTCTATAAAACCAGGAATTATAAAAAATAAATCAAATAAAAATGATTTATTATTAGTATTAGACAATAGTGGTTCTATTTTGAGTGCCTTAAAAAATATATCTTATGAATTTTTAGAATTGTTAAAAAATAAATCACATTATATTAATAATATTTATTTAATAAAATTTGATAGTAAATATTCTTTATATAAATTAGATTTAGAAAATAATTCATTTATAGAATACATAGAACCAAATTACAATAAACAATTAAGTTTCAAATCAAAACAAAAAAAACAAGATATTAAAAACATTCTTTTAAGTAGTTTTGGAGGTGGAACAATATTTAATAAAGATTTAAATAATTTAATCAAAGGAATTATTAAAAATAAAAAAACAAACTCTATTATTTTTACTGATCAAGACATCTTAAATAAAAAAAATAAAGAAAATTTCAATGATTTAATTGGTTTTGTAAATACCCAAAAATTCAAACTGTCTATCTTAACTCCTAATCAAAATGATATAACTTCTTTCAAAAAATCATTAAAAATTAATAAAAATATTTTCTTATCTAATTTTTGATATTTTTAATAAAAATTTTTAGTATAATATAGGTTACATCTTACAAAGGAGTTAGGGGATTCCCTTAAAATATATGGTTAAAAAAACTTTAAATTTTTTAAAAGAATTAAAAAAAGAAATATTGGCAGCCTTTTATCCTACACCAAATGAAATTAAAACTTGGTTTATTCAAATAGTTATTACTACAGGTATATTTGCCCTTATATTCTTCTTAATGGACTCAACACTTTCAAGTGTTATTAAAGGAGTAATCATGGGAGGTAATAATTAATGGGACAATATAAGGATTTAATTAATAAAGTATTATTTACTTTAAGTATTTTGTTTTTTTATAAATTATGTACATATTTTCCATTACCTGGAATTGATTTATTAGTTATTCAAAATTTCTTTGAAGAACAAAAAAATACTATGTTTGGTATGGCAAATCTTTTTTCTGGTGGTGCTATTGAAAGAATGAGTTTTGTTGCTATTGGTGTTATGCCATATATTACTGCAGCAATTTTAATGGAATTATTTGCTCATTTTGATAAAAATTTAGGTGCTCTTAAAAAAGAAAAAGATGGAATGATAGAATTTATTCAAAAAACAAGATATTTAACTGTTATCATTGCCACTTTCCAAGCAATTGGGGTTACTTATGGTGTTTCTCAAATGGGTGAAAATGTAATCAATATTGATGTTGTTCAGTTTATGTCTTTTGCTGTTCCTATGATGGTTCTAGGAACTATGTTATTAATGTGGTTAGGAGAACAAATCACTGCATATGGTATAGGAAATGGTATCTCTTTAATTATTTTCACTGCTATTGTTTCTTCTATTCCTGGTGGTTTAGTTAATACTCTTGGGTTAGTAGATAATGGAACTCTTAATTTTATAGTTTTATTAGTAATTCTTGCAATTATTGTTATTACTATGATTTTCATTATATTTATTGAAAAAGCTGAAAGAAGATTACCTTTACAATATACTTCTTCTGAAATGAAAGGAAACTTTTTACCAATAAAATTAAACTTAACAAATGTTATCCCAGCTATTTTTGCAGGAGCTTTAATTAGTATCCCTGCTACTTTTGGAGTTTTCTTTAAAGATGTTTCTTATTTAAATTTCTTTAATGATTTATTTGCACCTGGTAGTTGGACCTATCATTTTATTACATTTATTTTAATTTTCTTCTTTGCTTTATTATATTCTAAGATTTCTTTTAAAGTTAAAGATGTTTCAGCTAATTTAAACAATAGTGGTGCATTTATTCCTGGAATTAGACCTGGAGAACATACTGAAGAATTTTTATCTAAAATAGTTAAAAGAATATCAGTATTTAGTGGTATTTACTTAGGTTTTATTGCTACTATACCTTGGATTGTAATGCAACAATTAGGAGCTCCTTTTTATTTTGGAGGAATTGTAACACTAGTTGTTATACAAGTTGTTTTTGATTTTGTAAGTAAGTTATCTAATGAACTTAAAACTATTAAATCAAAAGAAAATGAAGAAAATACATTTTTTTAGGAGTTAAATGTGAATACTATTTTATTAACTATTTTACCTATCACTATTATAGGTTTAATTTTATTACAAAAAACAAATGCAAGTATCCAAGGAGATGGAATGAAAATTCCTGCTTCTCCTTTAACTAAGAGAATACAAATATTAATTTCTGGTTTAGTTGTTGTTTTCTTAGCTTGTAGTCTTTATTATTCTCAACAATTACACTCTATTAAAATGGAAAAAATTGCTGTTGAACAAGAAAAATTACAACAAGCTTTAGATATTGAAAAACAAAAACTTTTAAAACCTCAAAATAAATCTTTCATAGATTTAATTAATAAATAACTTTTTTTAATATTTCTAAATATCTTTTAAAGGTATTTAGATTTATTTTTTCTATTTAGAAAAAAATTACTTAAAAAAAACAAATCTTTTTCATTTCTTTTTATAATAATATAAACAATTAAAAATTAGAGAGGATAAATCTTGGATAACGTAACATATCAACAAAGTATAACAAATGACCCTTACAAAATCATTCAACTACTTTATAGACATTTATTAAAAAATTTAAAAAAGATGAAAAAATATATTTCATTAATAAATGATATGGAAATTGATTTTAGTAATGAATCTAAAATGGCATTAAGAAATGATTATGAAAATGAATTAACTAAAATATCTCAAGTTTCAAATGAAATTATTTTAGAACTTATTTCTACATTAAAAGCTACTGATTCTGAAAGTGAAGAATTTGTAAAATATTTAGCAGGATTATATTTACACCAATTAAAAGAATTAAATCTAACTTATGTTGAAATGACAGAATATAGAATTGATAATATTTATAATTTTTTCCAAGAATGTAATGAAGCTTGGGGAATTATAATTGAAGAAAGAGAAAAAGGTAGTAATAAATAATGTATGATAATTATCACAAAGATATTATACAAATCAAGAGTGATTTACAGGGAAAACAAAAAAGTATTGATGCAACTCTAAATATTCCTCAAGAAGATTGGGATGAAAAAATAAGTGAAGCAGAAAATATCCAAGATGTTTTATTTAAAAAATTAGAACAATTAATTGCTATAAACAATGAAAAATCACCTGAAATTAAAATGAATAGACTTTTAATTTTCTCTGAAAATTTTGACACAATTAATCTTCTTGAAGAGATTAAAGGACCTGAAATACAAATGTGGTTTGAAAATCTTGAAGAATTAAAAACCTTCTTAAATGAATATGAAGGTTCTCTTGTTGAAGAAAGAAAGAAAAGAAAATATATAGATACTTACTTAAAATAGTAAGTATTTTAATTCATCCTTTTCTTCTTTGATTTTTTCCATTTGCACAATTACTCCATTCTTTATTTCTAATCTATAAACATCTTCTATCTTAATTATTAAATATTCTTTTTCATTTTTAATAAAAAAATCTATTTTTTCTAAAGGTTTTTTGTTTAAAACTACCCTTTGTATCCTAATATCACTTCTTAATACTGCTGCAAAATATTTATATATATTTTTTTTAGATATTAAATTAAACATACTTTCTAATTTTTGTAATCTATTTAAATCTTTATTTTTTCTTATTTTTATTTCTTCTATTTTATTTTTATAGTCTAATGTAACTAATATATCTTTATATTCTCTATCTTTTGTATATACTGTAACTTTTAATACTTTTACTGTTTCTTTTAATACTTTATTTTCATTTCTATAATACTTTCCACTAAATACATTTATACTTTTTATTTCTGAATTAAATATTTTTTCAGACCTAAATTTCTCATAAACCAATTCTTTTTTCTTTCCTTCTTCTAGTAAGTTTTCTTCCTTAATTTTTAATCCATATGAAAATACTTTTTCTCTTATTAATTTATATTCCTTTTCTTCTGATCCAATCAATAACTTTAAATATTCTTTTAAAGTTATTTTATCCCATTCTATATAACTTTTCCCATTCTTCTCAATTTTTATTATTCTATCTGGATATTTGAAATTTAATTTTTCATCTGCTAGTATAGACACTATTATAACAAATATTGAAAATATAACTATCAACACAATAATAGATAGAGTTTTAACTAATGTTTCTCTATATTCTTTATTTGTATTCTTTTCCATTTACTTTTCACTTTTACTTTTTATTGTTGATAATTGCAATTTATACAATTCTTGTAGTTTTATTAAATTATTTTTATATTCTATTTTATATTGTCTTACTTTTTCTTTAAAATCTTTTGTTATTTGTTCTTTTGTTATTTCATATTCATCTTTTACCATTATATAATTATTTTTCAATTCGTCTATTTGATTTCTTTTTTCTTGAATTTGATTTCTTATTTTTAATAATGTTAAATCATTATCTTGATTGTTTTTTACTTTTTCTATTTCTTTCATTAAAGAAGCTTTATCTATCTTATACTCTTTTTTGATTTTTCTTAATTCTTCATTTATATTTAAATTATCTTCATCTTTATATTTTTTTAAAAATACAACAGATTTTTCAAATGCCAATGTTTTTTCATTTATCTCTTTTTCTAATTGTTCAATTCTTTTAAATTTCAATCTTTTATTTTCTACTTCTAAATCATTTAATTGAACTTGATAATTATTTAAAGTATTTTTTATTGAAGTCTCTTCTGGAATCATTTCTGCCATTGACAAACTAATAGTTGTTGCTAAAATAATAGGAATTAAAATTCTTTTTTTCATTTTTTACCTTTTTATATTTATTAGTTATTATAAGAAAAAAAAGAGAAAACTCAATGTATTTTTCTCTTTTTTAAACATTTGTCATACTATTTAAATCTATTACTAAATCTACTTCTTTTTTTAAGTTATCATTATGTGATACTAAGAAGAATTGTTCTATATTAATAACACCTTTTGCAGTATCTAATGTTTGAATAAATGAGTTTTTATTTGAAATAGATAATGCACTATCTGTTTCATCTAACCATAAAATACCAAAATTGTACTTTTTAGCAAGTGCTAAAGAAATACCTCTTGCCACAATTGATTGTTCTGCTCCAGATAATAAAGAAATATCTTTAACTTCATTAACTCCATTTGAAGCAATAATATTAAACTTATTTGCTTGAGGTTGTTCTATATTAATTTTTAAATCTTTTAATGAACCTGTATCATTTTTAATTAATTCATTAACTGTATCTGATATATTTGCAAAGAAGTTTGATACTAGAGCTGTTTTTATTCTACCACTATAATTTTTTAATTTATTAAATGTAAAATATTCTTCTTCTTCCTTTTCTTTTTGTTCTACTAACCCCTTATATCTAGTTATTTCTCTTTCATAATGTTCTTTTTGGTTTCTTAAATATTGTTCTTCAATTTTAACTTCTTCTACTCTACTTTTTACCTCATTAAAATCCTTTTCTAATATTAAATATTTTTCTTTATCAAAATCAATACTATTTATTTTTTCTTTTATTTGTTCTTTTTTATTAATATAATTCTCAATAGAAATAAGTTCTTTTTCTAATTTTAAAATCTCATCTTTAATTTTAATAATTTCTTTTTCTACTTCACTAATTCTTCTTTTTGTTTCTTTTCTTTTTATTAATTCTTCATTTATACTTTCTATTGAAATCATATATTTTAATTGTTCATTATCAACAATATATTCAATATTCTCTTCTTCTAACATTTTAACAAATAGAGTATCTTCTAAAATCTTAATATCATCACAAATTACTTTTTCCAATTTAGAAGATAATGATTTTAATTGTTCTTCTATATTTTTTAATGTTCTTTTTCTTTCAATCTCTTCTTTCATTTCTCTTAATTTTAATTCTGTCTTAAATGAAAAAATAATTTTATCTTCAATTTTATATTCAATATTCTCTTCTTCTAACATTTTAACAAATAGAGTATCTTCTAAAATCTTAATATCATCACAAATAACTTCTTCTAATTTAGAAGATAATGATTTTAATTGTTCTTCTATATTTAAAACTTCTCTTTTTGATTTAATTTCTTTTTCTATAATAGTAAGACCTAATTTTGTTTTTGCTTTTAATTTATTTTTTTTATCATTTAAATATTGATTTTTATATTTTGTTTCCTCTAATATAGTAATTTCTGTATCAATATTTTTAACTTCTCCATATGTTGAAATTATTTCTTGTATTCTAGAAGACTTTTCTTCTACTTTTTTTGTAGTTTCTTCTGGAGATAAATCATGACCACAAACATCACACTCTGTTTTACCATCAATTTGAGATAATTTATCTAGTTCTTTATTTAAATCTTTTAATTCTTTGAATGCCTCTAATTTATCATTTGAAAATTCTTTAATTTCTGATTCAATTTGTAATAAATCTTTTTTTATTGATACTTCTAATTCTAAATCTTCAATAGACATTTCAGTTTGAGTTTCAATTTGAGATAATTTATCTTTTAATTCAACAATTTGTTTATTAATAGTTGTGTTTCTTTTATTTACCTCTATTTGTTCTAAAATTGTTTCTCTTTCTTCATTTTTATAATTAATAACTTCCTTAGAAATATCAAATCTTTTAAAATGCTCATTTATTTTTGTTTTTTGATGAACTTCTAATTCTAAATCTTCAATAGACATTTCAGTTTGAGTTTCAATTTGAGATAATTTATCTTTTAATTCAACAATTTGTTTATTAATAGTTGTGTTTCTTTTATTTACCTCTATCATGTTTTCAATTATATCTTTAGAATTATCTTTTAAATCAATCACTTGTTCATCAAAAGTTGAAATATCTTTTTTTGATTTAATTTCTAATTCTTTTTCAATTTTGTTAATTTCATTAATAATATTATTTAATTCTTCTAAAGAATATTGAGATTGTTTTTTAATTAAATCATTTTTGATTTTTTCTATTTCTTCTTTTTTTAATTCAACATCTCTTGATGTAAAGTTATTATTTTCTTCAATGTCTTTTAATTCATTTTCATAAACTTCTAATTGATGCTTCTTTTTATCTTCTATTTCTTTTTTTACACCTATTTCTTTAAATGTCTCTTCAATATTTTCAACATCTATTTTTGAAAATTCTTCTACTCTTTTTTCATATTTTTTATATTCTTCTTCCCAAGAACCCATATCATTTATTTGGTCTTTAATAATATCTATTTTTGCTTTATGTTCTTTTTCTTTTAATGTAACTTCTTCTTTAATTTCATCATAAATAGATAAATCTTGAATAAATGAATTAATAATATTCATTCTATCTTTTGGTTTTGCTTGAATAATATCTTGTACACCTTGTTTTAAAAATAATGATGATTTAAATTTTTCATATTCACCAAACATTTTTTCTATTTGATGTTTATATTCTGTAATATTTCCTTTTCTTGTTTCTTCTGTTACAATATCATTGATATATATGTGTCCTTTTGTATGTCCTTCTTCCCAAGAAATATCTATTTTGATTATATCTTTACCCTTTTGAAACTCTAATGTTTTTCTTGCAGGATATCTAATTGAATCTTTTATTGCCCTGCTAATCATTTCGGGATATGGTGTTAGTGATTCTAAAATTGTTGTCTTACCTAAACCATTCTCACCATACAACAAGATATATTCTTTATTCTTTTCAAAATCAATTTCAACAACATTATTTTTTGCAATCTTATCTGTTCCTATAAAGTTTTCTAATCTAATATTTAATATTTTCATGTTATTCTCTTTTTATTTTAATAATACTATATATTTACTTAAAGATAGTTTAAATAATTAAAAATATTAAAGTGAAATTAAAATTAAAAAAAATCTTCTAAAAAAAAATCATCTAAATAAAGTAACTTATAATATTCTTATAAAATATTAATCAAGGATTATAATATGTTAAAGAAAATTTTACTTAGTTTTGTTGCTAGTTCAGTTTTGTTATTGGCTAACAACATTGAAACTATTGAAAAAACAGGAACAACTGTTGATAAAAAAATCTTAAAAGATACAAACTATGATATCTCTATTTCAAAAGGATATTTTGATAGTGATAAAAATGAAATATTATATTTATTACACATAAAAAGTAATACAAAACAAGAATTACAAATTGAAGAAAAAAACACTTTAAAAATTGAACCTAATAAAGTTACAAAAACTATTATTTCTGAAAGTAAATTAGAAGATTTTTTAAACACTGTAAAGTTTGAACAAAGAATACAAGTTAGATTAAATAAATTAAAAGAAGAACATTCAAAAGAAATAAACACTATTAAAAAAATGGCAAAGTCTAAATTATTAGAAATATTAGACTATACTAAAAAATTAGAAAATAATATTTTAAACCTAAAAGAAGGTGTTAAAAAAATGAAAGAAACACATGTTTCAAAAAATATTCTAGTAAATAAAGAAAATGAAATTAAAAGATTAAATCAAACAATAATTGAAAGAAATAATACAAGTATTTCTCCTGAAGAATATCAAATTGTTACTTCTCAATTAATTGAATTAAAAGAAAAAAACAAAAATTCTTTAGTTAAAAAAGATTTAATTATAAAAACTTTAAAAGAAGAATTAAAAAAATTAAAAATGTCTTCTACTTCAAAATCTGAATTAGAAAAAGTTAAATCTTCTTTATCTATAACAAAAAATACTTTAAACAAAAAAATTAAAGAGAATGAAGAATTAATTAAGAAAATAGAAAAAGATAACTCTTCTATTTCATTATTAAATAAATTAAAAGAAAATGTTAAAGATTTACCTACTTCTTATGATAAAGAGATTTTAATGTACACTATAGAAGATATGAAAACAATTTTTAAATAAAAACAAACACAAAAACAAATACTAGGATTTACCTTTATGGAATTAGAAAATTTAATTAAAGATGCATACTTAACAATCAAAGAAGAACAATATATTTTTATTGTTCATTCTTTTTTATTTAATCAAAAAATAATTAGACAAGATAACCTTGTTTCTGAAATGGGACATTTCCAATTATCTCAATATAACACTGTTGGTGATTTTTTAATTGGAGAAAACCTTTTAATTAAAAACAAATCTTTAGATGAAAATCAATTTTTCTATTCTACATATTTTAAACAAATAGAAGAAAATGTAACAAATTGTTTTTATGAAGCAATTAAACTATACATAACTGAATACATAACAAATGATAACATCAATGATTTTACACAAAAATACAACATAACTTTACCTGAAAACAACTTCATTTCTTCTAATAATGAAGGAAAATTGAATATTTTATTTATTTTATCTAAAAACCAATTAATGAAAAACACTAGACCTTTATTTAGAGAAATAATTAATGAAATAAAATTAGCACCTTTAAAATTAATTTTAGAGGAATATACAAACATAGTTCAAAATAGAAAATATACAAAAGACTTTTATGAAAAATTAGATAAAAGAATTAACTCTAAAAACACTGATAAAGACTTTTTAGAATTATCAAAAATAGGAAAACTTATTTCCATTGAATATTTTCTAATTTCAAATATTATTTTAGACATTGAAGACTTATATAACCCTAAATTTTTTAATGATGGACTAAAATTTATCTGTAAATCTTTATTAGATAAAAGAATATTAACTATTTTTGATTTAGAGAATTATTTTTCTAGTCAAAAACCAGAGTTACTAGATTTATTTAAAGAAAATTTTAAATAAATCTTTAACTTAATATCCAATTTAAATCATCTAAAACATTCATAAACATTTCAAATATAAATGGTAATGAATAATAAAACAAAATACAAATAATCAAAATCTTCAACTGCATACCAACTGTAAATATATTAAATGCTGGCATTGATTTTGTTGCATATGAAAAGAATACATCAATTGCTACAGCTATAAACATAAAAGGTAATGTTGAAAAAATAATCACTGCAAATATATGTATAAAACCTTTAATTAAATTCCAAAAATTATCTGCTTCAAAAAAAGATAAAGTTGTTCCTAATGGCATAAATTCAAAACTTTCTATAATACCTTTAATAAATATATGGTGACCATCTATTGCCAATATAGCAAATATAACTAAATATTTTAAAAAAGGTGAATATACATGGGCAATTGAACCAGAAGGGTCATAAAATGTAGCCATAGATAATCCACTTGAATATGATAATATTTCACCATATATTCTATAACCTTCTAAAACTACTTTTAGTATAAAACCTATAGCAAAGGCAGCTAAAAAATCAAAAATAATTATTTCCAATATTTTCCATGAACCTAATCCATTTGATATAACTGTTGTATCTACTTGTGTGTATACAATAGTACTTAATAAAAATACAAATATAATTTTGATTTTATTTTCTATTTCAAAAATATTAAAAACACCACTAACACTAAATATTATTGATATCCTCAAAAAAACTAATAATAACATTAAAAAATTACCATAATATAAAGTGATTTCGTTTATCAATTAATTTTCCCTATTTTTTTTATTATACCATTTTTTTTACATAAAAAAAGGAGAGTTTTTACACTCTCCTCTTTATAAATATTTTATAATACTAATATATTTTAAACATCCCACAACTAAAGTGGTGGGTGTTCTTGTCTTATTTATAAATTTGGCCAATCAATTAATGTTCCATCTGCTTTGATTGTAGTAGGAGTTCCACTAACACCAACTTTGTTCCCTAACTCAGTAGAAGTTTTTAAGATTGCATTTGATTCAGCTAATTTAGCTTGTTTTTCTTTCTCAATTGTTTCCATTAAAGTTTTTCTTTCTTCTAATGATTTACCTTTTGATCTTTTATCAAACTCTGCTAATGCTTCTTGATCTAACTTAGCATTAAACTCTTGCCAACCTTTATCATTGCCTCTTCCAATTTCTAATAATCTATCTGCTCTTGTTTCTTTAGAACCACCAGCAATAATATAGTGACTCATTGGAACAGCTTTCTTATGGAAACTTAAGTTAAATAAAAATACTTTAAAAGTATATTTATCTGCATATTTTGGCCACTCTAATTCAAACTTTTTACAATAAGGACATTCAGGGTCAGTAAATACATAAACTACTTCTTTACCTGTCCCATATGTAAATGCTTCTTTTCCTTCTAAAATTGAAGCGTCAATTGGTAATTTAAATTCTGCTCTTGTTTTTGTATCAATTACAGATTGGATTAAGAATAAATATTCACCTTTACCATCTACTGCAACTTTAAATGGGTTTGTATTTTTATCAGTTCCTTGAACCATATACATACCTGTTTTACCAATTTGTCCAAATGCTTCAACTTTTGCACCAATTTGTTGGAAAACTGGCATATTTTGAAATTTTGTTTTAGTGATTTCTGCAGCTGTTGCAACAGAAATCATACCTGCTAAACTTAATGCTAATAATTTTTTCATTAATTTTTCCTTTATATTTAAATTTATATCATACACATTATAATATTTTTTTTAGAATAAAAAACCTTATTTTATTTTTTTAATAAATATTTTTTCTTATAAATTATATTTTTTTTATTTAGTAATTTTTCCACTAAAAAATCTGGTTCTATTATCAACAATGTATTTTTTTGATATTGAGGATTTAATAATAAATCTTCCAAAGTCTCAAAGTCACCATTTTCAAATGTTCTTTTTATTTTTGATAATAAAAACAACTTATACATATTCTTTGTTATATTCTTATCACTTAAAACAGTTTCAACTTCTGAAGTATCACCTAATTTTTTATATGTTATTAACAACATTTGATTTGTGTTAATATCTTTAATATTATAATCTACTGTTAATTTTTCTAGTAATTCTTTACCTTCTAAATATTTTTCCTCAAATACTTTTATTAATGCTATACCTCTTAAATATGCAGGTTTATCAAATAATTCATATTCTACTTTGGTATCTTTTAATACACCAGCTATGTATGCTAATTTTATTTTTATATCAGTTATAAATGTAGGGTCATCATATTCTAAAATAGGTCTTTTCTTGATTAAAAAATAATCCTGTATTATTTTAATTTTTTCAAATTGAGTTGTATCACTTATCAAAGTTAATAAAACTCTTGAAAAACTATCTATTTTTTCTAAATTTCTTTTATTTTTTGTATATCTCAATTGTTCCAACATTAATACAATATCTTTTTGTATATCACTTTTGATTTTTGATATTTCTTTTCTTGCTTCTTGATCATTTTTTAAAATCATTTTTTCATACAAATATTTAATAAAAGGTTGTTTTGTTTGTTCTATTTTTCCTATCATTTGTTTTTTTTCTAATCTTGATAGTCTTTGTTGATTATTATGTTTAAATACACTATCTATAATCAATAATATAATTGCAGAATATTCCTCTTGTGGTCTTAAATAGAATGATTTTTTTAAATAAGGCATAGACTCAATATATCTTCCCATTTTTATATTTAATAATCCTAAATTAAAACTTTCTTGAAAATTTAAATCATCTAAATTTAGTTTTTTCTTATATTCTTCATATTTTAAATACAAATCTTGATTTACATTTTCTGTAAACCATTCTTGTGCAAAAATTCTTCTTTTTAATACATTATGCTCTTTTTCTGTTTTTATTTTTAATAGTTCTTTTTTATAATCTAAATTTAATAAAAACCTTACATCATTTATAATATAATTTAGTTTCATTATATTTGACAATATATCTTCTTTTAATTGGTTTTGTAAAAAACCTCTTTCTAACATATTTTCATCTACTCTATAATTTAAGTTAAAATCTGGTCTAGAAATTGCAAATTTCTTCATATTTCTAATTTCTTGTTTTACTTCTTTTGACTCTGGACCTTGAAGATTTAAGAATAAATTATACATAGCTAATTCTTTTTCTAATTCCCTATTTTTTATTCCATTTTTTCTCATATCATTTATAATTTTTTTTGATTCTAATTTATTATGATTTAATAAATTTAATATTAATAAATGTTTTGGATTTTGTTTTTCTTTTGTTATTCTTTTATATTTTGCTAATGCTTCTTTAAAATTATTTGTTAATAAATCTCCATTAATATGAACCAATATTTCTTTTTCATTAACAATATAATCTTTAAAAATTTCATATAAGTTTTTATTTCTTTCTAAATATTTAAATTCACCTGTATATTGAAATAAATGCCAATTAGAAAGTAATGTTATATAACTTTGTTTTGCACTTTTAATTTTACCTACTTTTTCATAATAATTAATTGCTTCATTCTTTTCATTTAATTTCATATGAACATAACCTAATTGATATAATACATTTTCATATATTACTTCATTTTTATTCATTCTTTTTTCTATTTTTTTTAAGTCTCTTTTTGCCCTTTCATATTTTCCTTCATTAATTAAAAATGAAATATTATTATACTCTACTATGTTTTGTTTATTTTTATCTTGTTCAGGTGTATATTGATAAAATTCTATTGCAGATAATTGTGAGATACTTGTAGCTAATAATATTGATAAAATTGTTTTATTCTTCATTTTAAACCTTAAAATTAAACATTACATTAAGTTTCTTAATCTAATGTTTAATTTATCTAAGTTTTTATTTGTTACACTTAATTCTGTTCTTAATCTAGTATTTTCTTCTTTTAATTCTTTTACTTGTTTTTGAGAATCTTGTAATTTCTCTTTCATATTCATTGCTAATTGTATATTTTTCTCTAACTCAAAATCATAAATATCTAATGTATCACTAGCACTTTCAGTCATTTTCTTTAACCAAGAAGTTTCAACTTTTGTTTTTTGATACAATGTTTTAAAGAATACCATTCTTGAGTATAAATAAAATGATATTAAAATACAAACTGAAACAATACCCCAAGTAATTGTAATATCCATACTTATTTCCTCTTATTTTATTTGTATTATATTTAAAAAAAAATAAAAAAATATGATTTTTAAACCTTTAAAAACTATAATTATAGAAAATCAAAAGGAAATACATGAAAGTTTATGGTTCTGTTGCAGGAATGATTGCACAAATGAATAAAATAGATCACATAGCAAATAATGTTGCAAACATTAATACAGTTTCTTTTAAAGAACAAATGTCAAATACTAAAACATTTACAAGAGATATGAATATTTCAGAATATCCTGAAAAACCCCTACCTTTTGACAAAGAAAGTGAAAAAGCAAAACAATTTATATTAAATACATTTAATACTTTACCTATTGAAAGTGATACTTTTAGAAATACAAAAAATGGTTCTTTGATTGAAACTGGAAATAAATTAGATTTTGCTTTAATTAGTGAAGATAAGTTTTTTATGGCTAGAAAAAAAGATGGAACAGAATATCTAACTAGAGATGGTAATTTTAGACAAAATGAAAATGGTATTTTGATAAATAATGAAGGAGACTATATTTTAAGTGCTGGTAAAGACTTAATAACTTTAGAAGATATTGCTGAATTAGGTGTTTGGGAATCTGAATTTAAAAAATTAAAAAACATAGGTGACAATGGTTATGAAATCCCTTCTGATTTAGGAAATCCTATTGATAATCCAGAACTAGTTTATACAAATGGTTATCTTGAAGGTTCTAATATTAATGGTGTTGCTGAAATGACAAAATTAATTAACGCTCAAAGACTTTTTGATCAATTAAAAAGTGTAGTTGAAACTCAGCAAGATATGGATAAAAAATCTAACTCTTCTATTGGTGACCACCAATCTTAATAAAGGATAAATAAATGGATTTTTTAGGAAGTGTTTTACATGATGTTATGGATAGAAGTCTTCAAGGACTTCAAAATCAACAAGTTGCAATACAACAAAATTTATCTAATATAGATACTCCTGGTTATAAAAGAAAAAAGTTTGAATTTGATAAATATATGGATATTGAAAAACAAAAAATAGAAGAAAATAAAAGGTCTTCTTCTTTTTATTTAACTACTACTAATCCAAAACATATTAAAGGTGGTTTTATTAAAAAATTTCCAACTATTAAAAAAATGGTTTATGATAGAGACCCTACTTTATGGACTGATAATACTGGAAATAATATCAATTTAGATAGAGAAAATATTGCAATGAGTAAAAATAATATTCATTCTACAGCTGTAATTAATACTTATCAAAAATACTCACAAGTTTATAAAGATACTATTAATTCTCTTGCAAAATAATAAAAGAAAGTTAGAAGTCTAGATCTTCTTCCTCTTCTTTACTTAAATGTGGGTATGTTGAAATAAACTCCATCATAATCAATTTTAAACCCTTAGACATATTTAATTTTTCATCTGTTAGTTTATTTGCTGCTGCTAATGCATTTTGAAATACTTCTTCTGTTTCTTCATCAAACTCTAATACATGTCTTGTTAATTTTTTTTCTTCTTTTTCAATTTCTATATTTTCCAATAGATTATATATTTTATCACTATCTTTTAATATTTCTTTTTGTTCTTCTACTCCAATTTTATTTTTCTTAAAATAAAACTTTAATTTTTTTATTTCAAATGCTTCTAACTTAATTGAAGGTGAATATTTTTTATTAAAATATGCTTCATCAATCATTGTTTTTAATTGAGTTGGTTTAATTGTTTTATCTTGTGATAATATATCAAATATTTCTTTTTTTGTTTTATTACTATTTTCTAAGTATTGATTAATTTGTTCACCTATCTTTAATCTAATTACTTTAATTTTTTCAACATCTTCATGTATTTCTGATACCAATTTCTTTTCTTCTTCATTTTTTGATAATTTTGCTAAGAAGTTTTCTTTCATTTATAACCCTAAATAATTTTTATTTGATTATATCTTAATTTTTCTTATTTTTTTCTTAATCTTTTTTTATTAAAGAAAAAAATTATTAAAAGATAATTTTTATATTTTGTATTATAATAATATGATATAATTATTAAAAATAAAAGGAGACTATTATGTTAGATTTAGTAATCATTGGTGGTGGTCCTGCAGGTTTAACTGCTGGTTTATATGCTACTAGAGGTGGATTAAAAAATGTTGTTATGTTTGAAATGGGAATGCCAGGAGGTCAAATAACTGGTTCTTCTGAAATTGAAAATTATCCTGGACAAGGTAAAATTAAATCTGGTATGGATTTTATGGGAAATTGGCCTGAACAAGCTATGAGATTTGGTTTAAAACAAGAAATGAATCAAGTATCTAAAGTAGAAAAAAATGGAGATACTTTTAAGGTATTTACAGTAGATGGTAAAGAATGGGAATCAAAAACTGTTTTACTTGCTACTGGTTCTGTTCCAAGAAGAGCAGGATTTAAAGGTGAAGATGAATTCTTTGGAAGAGGTATTTCAACTTGTGCAACTTGTGATGGATTCTTTTATAAAGGAAAAGAAGTAACAGTTATTGGTGGTGGTGATACTGCATTAGAAGAAGCAGTTTATTTAGCTAAATTATGTTCTAAAGTTTATTTAGTTCATAGAAGAGATACTTATAGAGCTGCACCTTCTACAATAGAACATATGAAAAATACACCAAATATTGCAGAAGTAACAAATGTTGATGTAGAAGAAGTATATGGAGATAATACTGGAGTTTTAGGTATTAAAGTTAAAAGTAAAGAAAATGGTGAAATTAGAGATTTCCCTACTCCTGGAGTTTTTGTATTTGTTGGTAGAAATGTTTTAAATGATAGTTTAAAACAAGAAGATGGAACATATATTTGTGATACAAATGAACAAGGTGAAGTTATTGTTGATTTAAATATGAGAACTTCAATTCCTGGATTATATGCAGCTGGTGATGTTAGAATAAATGCAGCTAAACAAGTTGTTTGTGCAGCTGGTGATGGTGCAACAGCCGGAGTAAATATTATTGAATATTTAGGTTAGATTTTTTCTAACCTATAATATTTACTGCTTTTGAAAATAAAAACTCATCTAATTTGTATAATTCTCCAACTAAAGGAGTAAGTAACTCTTCTTGTTCCAAAATATCTACTAAATTATTTATTGTTGTTTCTAATTCCTCTTCACTTATTTCTAATTTATACTTATTATTATAGTGAAATCCTAAAACCCCTATACCATATAATAAAATACTTAATTCTTTTAATGGTATTTTAAATACTTTTGAACATATTGTCATAATCATATTCATTTTATCTAAATCTGTTTTTTGTTCTGAATATAAAAATTTTGTAATTATATTATCATCTTTCCACTTAGAACCACTTTTTGATAATATTTCTTTAATACTTTCTATTGATTCTTCTAATGTCCCATATGGAACATCAATCACTTTATTAAAATCTACTATTTTTCCTGAGAACAACATCCCTAATACAGCAGGTAGATTTTGGTATTCAATTGCAACAGCAATAGGATGTTTTTGAGTAATTTTTTGTTTTGGTACTTCATTAATATATATTTGAGTATTTTCTATCATTGTTAAAATATAAAATGAAGTATAAAAGTCCATTAATGTTCTTTTACCTTTCCATTCTCTTTTAATTTCATTTCTAAATCCTTTTTCATATTCTTTTTCATTTGGATTTGTTTCTTTTTGATTTATGATAGTATCTATTAATAGTTTTTCTATATGGGCACCATTTACACTAATTTTTTCACCAACTTCATTTTCAATTTTATTTACTAAATCTGTATATGCATTAACTACTTGGTCTATCATAAATTTTTGATTTTTTTGCATTTTAGTTTCCCTCTTCTAACTCTTCTTCAACTAACTCAGTCATTTGTTCCCACATTTCAGGAAAATCTCTTTTTAATTCATATATAACTGGAATACTTTCAACACTTTCAGATAAGAAAGTAATATAATAGCTAAAAAACTTTTCATCTTCTTTTATAGAATAGTTAAAAATAGTATTTAAAAATACACCTAAGTTTTCATATAAATCATTATATACTTCTTCTTTTTCATTTTCAATTGAAGTTTCACTAGCAATAATTGAATTGATTAGAACTAAATATTTTTCTTCAGCTGTCATTTCAGTTAATAAAATTTCAGATAATGAAACTCCTTCACTTCCTTCAACTCTTTTAAAACCAGTAGTATTACTTATGATATTTTTAATACTTTCATTAAGTTTTTTCATATAATGAATATTATTAATATTTGCAATAAATTCTAATTCTTTTTCTTTTTCAAGACCAAACTCTTCTTTATAATGCATTAAGTATGCAACTAAAGCACCTTTAGATTGATAACCTACTATATAAAACAAAGGATCTTCTTCTACATAATCATTAATATTATAATCTGCTTCTTTTAATTTTTTTAACAACATATAACAAAATAAAAAATTACTAGAATAACTAAAATTATTACCATCTTTATCTTGGAATGGAACTCCCATTGCGTCTAGATATAAAGAAGATTTATCTTCATAAGTATCTACTAATTGTTGAACTTCACTTTCATATTTTTTATAAATAGTTTCTGCATTATTTATTACACTTTGATTATATTGTATCTTTTCCATTTATATCCCCTTTATATTGTTTATATTCTTCTTTGAATATTTCTAAATATTCAAAATAATTTAAAAAATTATATATATCTTTGATATTTTCATTAGTTAATTGATTTTTATTTTTATTTTCTATTGCAATAAAATAATTTACAATTTCTTCTATTGAAGGTTTATTTACCATTTGTAAGCATAACTCATTTAAATTCAAAATCATATAAATAAGTCTATCTTCCTCTTCTAAAGAATAATCTGATAATTTGTCAATTTTAATTGGTTCTTCAATTCTATCTTCTATTAATTTAATCATATTATTTTTATTTATAGGTTTTGTTATTGTATCATTACATTCTATCAATCCTAATAGGATACCTAAATTAGAAGATAAAATACCTAGCATAAATGAATCTAATGGTTTTTTATCCTTTGTTTTTCTTTTATTAAATGAAACACCTTTTTCATCTAATAATCTAACCAATAAATAAAAATCTAATGGTTCTAGTCTTTCTTGCATTTTATTATCTATAATAATATTTTCAGATAATCTATAATTAGTTAAAAAATCATTATTTGACACTAATTTGGTTAAAGTTTTTTTTGTTTGTTCATATAATTCTTTATTCATATAGAGATTATATTTTATTTTTTTTTAAAAAAAAGGATTTTCTTGTTATTTTTTTTTGAGTTTTTTTAAGTTTTATTATTATTCACTATCTTCTTTTAATTTACAAAAAACTTCAGGCTCTAGTTCTTTATCTATTTCTAATTGAATTATAGTACTATTTTCATATCTAGTAAGTATAATAGTTAATATAGCTTCATTCTTTTGACATTTTAATATTAATTCTCTATCTTTTTTTCTCAAAATAATCTTTTCTTCTTTTAAATCTTCAACTACTTTTTTTACAATACTTCTTATTGTTTGTTTTTGTTCATTATTTAAATTGTTAATTTTTTTTGAAATTTTATATTCTATTCTATCAATTATCAATTTTTAAACCTCAATTTATTTTTTAATAATTATAATAGAAATTACAAAAAATGGACAATCTAAAAAAAATTCATATCTTTTTTTTGGTTTATAATTGTTCTATACTACAAAACAAAAACAATTAAATACAAGGTTTGCTATGCAATTAAAAAATAATGAAAATGAAAAAGTATCTCTTCAAACTCTTATAGGTGTTTGTAAAAGAGGAGATATTGATAGTGTTAAATATTGGATTTCAAGAAATAAACATCAGTTAAATGAAATTACAGATAATATGGAAAACCCACTTTTATCAGCTGTTTTAAATAGACATTTTGAAACTGTTGATTTATTAGTTGAAAATGGTGCCGATTGTAACATAACAATTGACAGCAAAACATTATTAGGTTGGTGTTTCATGAGAAATGACTTTGAAATGGCGTTACATTTAACTTCATTAGGTTGTAACTTTGATTTAAGTAATCATGAACAAAGAAGTAGTTTAATGGGTAGTTTAGATAGTTCTTTTCATTCAAGAGATATGAGAAACTTTCTTAAAAAATATCAATTAACATTATCCAAATTAATTAAATAATATTTTCTTATAACATAAAAAAAGGGAAGGTATAAAAACCTTCCCTTTTTTATTTTTAATCTTTTTTTTATGCAAATGGATTAAATACTTTTAACTCTTCAATTTTAATAATTGGTGTTTTCTTTTTAGTTGTATTAGTGTCATCTAATTCAATAGATACTTCGTCTCCAACTTCAACCCCACACTCAACAACTCTTACATTAAAATAAAAATCAATAGTATCTTCATTTACTACTCTTTTTGTTGCAAAATTTCCAATATGCTTATTATTTTCGTCTCTAATATCACTTTTTGGAACTACATATTTAATTTCAACATTTGTAAACCCTTCTTGTGGTTCTAAACTCTCTACATTCCCATTAATTACCTTTGCTCCATTTAAAAAAGTTGGTTCAAAGATTTTATCTACTTTTCTAAAAGTAATATCACCATCACTATTTTTTACTGTTTTTACAATTACATTGTAATTTTTACTTTCATTATCTTTTGAAAAATTTGAAACATATTTTTCAAATGTTAATGGCCAAGATTGAAACACAACATTACCATCATGATAATCTTTTTCTTGTTTTTCTGATATCCTCATTAAACCTAATGAATTAAGCCCTTCATCAAATGCTTCTTTATTTGGAGCATTATCATAAATCTCTTTATCTGTTTTAATAAATACAGGAACTTTATAAGCTCTTCCACTTTCAATTGGATTTCCAGTCTCTAAATAGATTGAAGTCCATTCTTCTTCAATAATATTATACTCTTTTACTTTTCTAATAGTTTTATCATCTTCTTCTACCAATTCAATTAATAAATCAGATAAAATCATCCCTTCATGATTAAATTCATCATTAAAATAAATAATCCCTTTTCCATCTTCATGAACATTTTCTTTATAATCTGTATAATCTTCTACTTTATCAAAAAACTTTTTTTTCTCTTCCGTAATTGTTGGTCCCTCAACTACTCCTGTATACTTGTCATTTCCTTTGTTTTTAAACACTTTCATTTGGTAAATTTTTAATTCCATTTTTGACTTCCTTTTTTTAACTTTTTGTTTATTATAATTAATTATACCTTAAAATCATCTTAAACTAATAAATTTTATTAATCATTTATTTCATTTTCAACCATTAATTGATAGATTTTTCTTTTTGATTTATAATCTTCTTTTAACTCTATTGAACAAATAAAATTATCTACTACTTTTATATCTTCTTCTTCTCCAAAATATACAACTTGTATATTTTCTTTTTGTTTTTTATTTTTAACTTTATTTATATAATAACTATTTCCTTTTTTTGATATTTTCATTTTAATTGGACCATTTATATCTAAAAATTCATCTTTATTCATTCTTAGTTTTGGTGGTGATAAAAATGGGTGATTAGTAATATATAGATATTTATTTAATATATTGTGTATTTTTAATGGTTCTATTTCAATAAAATCACTCATTTTAATATCTATAAAATCACTTGGTTCATATTTATAACCTAAACCTTCAATTATTTTTGAAGCCTCTTCTAATAGTTTTTCACTTCTTTTTATAATTGTATTTTCTTCATCTTTTTTATCTTCAAAAATAAATCCTGCAGCCATTTCATGACCAACTATTTCAATACCTAATTCATATTTTTCTTTTAATTTATTTATATCTGGATTATTAATCATAATATCTTTAAAAGGTAAATCTTTTTGAGCTCTCATACTCCCTTTTAAAACACCATTTTCAAATGCAAGATTTAGGAATGGTTTTGTTTTTTGACTTTCAATAAATACTTGAATAGATAATATTTCTCTTAATTTTTGACCTTTTTTTGATATAAATACTTCAAATTCACCATAATCAATTTGATCATATAATTCTTTTTCTACAAGATTTTTTCTTAAGTCATTTTTTATTCTATTTAAACCAATAATAATATCACCTGCTTCTTTAACAATAGCTAATTCTTCTTCCTTAAAACCTTCTAATGGCCATAAAGACATTGCAGCAATTTCTTTAATGTATGTAAATGAACATAATTCTTCTTGCCAATCTTTAAACATAAAGTTTCTAACTACTCTACTTCTTTCTTTTAATATTTTTAATAATTCAATACTTTCTTCATTATCAAAATCAAATTCTTCTTTTAAAAATAACTCAATATTATCATTCTTTTTTAATTCAAATAAAATTGAATTCATTCTTCTTGAAGCATTTATTGTTGAAATAGACTTTTGAATATAATCTTTTATTTTTAAAATATTATCTTCATAATTTCTAAATGAATTAAATTGGTCTTGGTCTTCAATAATTCTATTTACAATACATAAGTTTAATAATTCTTGTTCATAATATTTTAACTTTGTAATATGGTCTCTACCATAGTTAATAATATCTCCTATTTGAGACATTAATGCAATTTTCTCTAAATCTGCAATTAATTTGATATTTCTAACTCCAATATTATTTAATGTATATTTTAGTAAAATAAAGAAAGTATAACCACCTGAAATTGCAGTTCTTTCACCACCTTCTAATGTTAATACTTGTGATTTTGTTTGATTTTCATCAATAGATTCACTATTTATCACAACATCTGCAATACCAAATACATGACTATCTTCATTTGCTAAGTGGTGATCAGTTATAATAATTTTAACATTTGGAAATTTTTCTTTAATTTGAGTTAATTCTGGTTTATTATTAATACCATTATCACCTGTAATAATTAAAAAGTCTTCTTCATTATCTTCTTCTTTCATATAATCATCAACTAATTCAAAAGTAACCCCATGTGTTCCACCATAAGAATACATAATATTAAAATAATTTGTATTATCAAATTTATTATCTAAAAACTTTTTTGCAAATAATGATTGAGAATATATTGTTGTTCCATCAAAATCATTATCTGTTACAATTAAAATTTTTTTTCTTTTTATTAAATATTCAGAAAATAGCTTAACTGCTTCTTGTAAACCTTCAATTTTTTCATAATGATTATTTATTTGACAATTAATATACTTTTCATAATCAGTTTTATTCCAATTAATTATATTACACTCTTCTTGTTTAATAAAATATTCAATATATTTTTTAATAATTTCTTCTTCTGAAGAATTTAGTTTATTTTCTTTTTTTATTTCTTTTAATATTACCTCTTGCAACATATTTATATACCTTTTCTTATGTTTGTTCTAAACAAACTATTTATTTTGACTTTCATTTTATCTTTTTTTTCCTTAAAAATTTCTTTTTTCCTTAAAAAAAAATGGTTTTTTTTCAAAATTATTTTTATATTATTCACATTAGTAAAACTAACTTTTAGTTTAAAAAGGAATATATGTATGTTTTATTTTTCTAAAATCTATGATTTAACAGAAGAAAATAATATTAATGAGTTAATCTCTTTATACAATATTGATGTTGAAGATTTAGAACCTGAAGAAATCAAAATTGAAGTATTAAATGCTTTTATTGAAAAAATTGCAATAAAAATTGATAAAAGTAAAAGTTATAAATTTGATTTCAAAGATTGGTTTCAAAGTGAAGTATCTGATTTAATGGATATTGAGTATGATGAAGAAGAAGACTCTTTTATTTTTAATTGTTGTTTAGATGATATCTTTGATGAAGAACCTGAAGATTATGATGAATTAATAAACTACATTGTAAGTTATTATGAAAATATTTAAAAAAACTATACCTTTATTATTATTATCTGGAATATCATTATTAGCCAATACTTCATTAGTTGGTGAACTAGGTTCTTTTAATAATAATAGGGTTAATTATCTTTATGGTGTTGGTATTGTAACTGGTCTTCAAGGGACTGGTGATAAAAGTAAAAGTACTCAACAATTAGCATTTAATATTTTAAGACCCAATGAATTAGGTTTAAACCAAAATGATTTTAAAACTAAAAATACTGCAGTTGTTACTATCTCTTCAACTTTACCTAGTTTTTCTAAAATTGGTGATAAAATTAATGTTAATGTTCAAACACTAGGAGATGCAAAAAGTATTGAAAATGGCACTTTAATGTTATCTTATTTAAAGGGTCAAGATGAAGAAGTTTATGCTTCTTGTCAAGGAAGAATATCTTTATTAAAAGATGGTGTAACTGCTAATGGAACTATTGTTTCAGGTTGTATTGTTGAAAAAGAATTAGATTTTGATTTTAATAATATTTTAACTCATACTCTTAAATTAAATAATAAAAATTTAAAAAATGCTATTAAAATCAAAAATAAAATAAATAATTATTTTGATTTAGATATTGCCAAAGTTTTAGATAGTAGAAACATAGTTATATCTAAAATACCTACATTAGATAATATAGAATTAATATCTACTATTTTAAGTATGGAAATCAATAATAAACAAAAAAAGAAAGTTATGGTTAATTTAACTTCTCAATTAATTTCTTCTGAAAAAAATATACCTGTAAATCCTACTACAATAGACACTAGAACATTTACAATGTCTTTTGATTCTTCTTTAAAACAAAAAGGTTTTGCTGCTGGTGATCAAGATGTTGGTGATGATGTAATATTAAATGTTGACAAAGGTTTAATGTATAGAAAAGGTGACAATGTATATTTACATGATATTTTAAGAATATTAAAAATTCTTAAAGTTGATTTCCAAGAAATGTATAATATAATTAAAAGTCTTAAAAATAATGGCAAGTTTGATGCTGAAATTGTAGAGGAATATTAAAAATGGCAGATTTTTTATCTCAATCAGAAATTGATGGTTTAGTAGATGTATCTAAAGATGACCAAATACAACTTAATAAGTTATTTGGAGAGGTTGCAAGTAATAAATTAAGTGGAAAGAAAAACTTTACACAATATGACTTTAAAAGACCTAATAGAATATCTAGAGAACAATTAAGAACTCTTAGAAATTTACATGATAAAATTAGTAGAGATATTGCTTCTTCTGTATCAGCTATGCTAAGAACTATGGTTGAGGTTAATCTTGCTTCTATTGACCAAATTACATATGGTGAATTTACTATGTCATTAAGAAATCCTACTTCTTACAATGTTTTATCAATGAAACCATTAGAAGGAAATTCAGTATTAGAAATAAATACAAATATTGCACAAGGTATTGTTGAAAGACTTTTAGGTGGTAATGGAATTATTGAAGAAACTTTAACTAGAGACTTTTCGGAAATAGAACTATCTGTATTAGGAAATATTTTAAATTTAATTGTAAAACAATTAAAAAAAGGATGGTCTTCTGTTCATACAATTAATTTTAATGTTGAAAGTAAGGAATCAAACTTTACTAATGTTCAAATTGCTTCTTCTAATGAAATTGTAGTATTAGTTACATATGATTTAAAAATCAAAGAAGAAAAAGGATTTTTATCTTTATGTTACCCTATTTTATATTTAGAACCTATACTTAATAAACTATTAGTTTCTAATCTAGTTCCAGATACAAATAAAAACACTACAAATAGTGAGATACATATTTTATTAGCTGGAGTTGAAGTTCAGTTATCTATTGTTTTATTTCAAGATGTTATCACATTAACGAACTTCCTTGATTTAAATGTTGGAGGTTATTTAATATCTAATGTAGATGTTAATGCAGAATTACAATTAACTGTTAATTTTAAACCAAAATATTGGTGTACTTTTGGAGTATTTGAAAACACTAAAGTGGTAAAAATTACTTCTGAAATTGAAAGTGAAAAATCATTAACAATTAATAAATTAAAACAATTAGAACAATTAAGAGAATTAAAACTTAATAACTTACTTGAAGAAATGGCTGAATTTGAAAATCAAAAAGCCATGGAAGAGCAACTTGAAAGAGAAGATGACTTACATTAGTTTAATTTTTTCTTAAAAAAAACTTAAAAAACAATATATTATTATCTTTTTATTGTTATAATAAATTAAAAAAAATGAGGGTATTTTGAAAAAAATAATAGCATATGGTTCTAAAACATTTGTTGAAACTGTTAAATCGAAGAACAAAGATGCACAAATAATATCTTTTTTTGAACCACAAGTATTTTATAATGCTGTTTATGCTTTTGAAAACCAAGATGTTAACATTATAATTGATGAAAATTCTGTTGTTGAAAAAAAAGGACCTTTTTCATTTTTAGGTTTTAATAAAAATAAACTAACTAAATCTGAAATTGATAGTCATCCTATATTATCTCAATTAGGTAATGACAAACCAAAAGAAACAACTTCTCAACCTATTGAAGAACCTGAATTAGCTGAATCTTCAAATGAACCTATCCCTGAAGAGTTACCAAGTGAAGAAACAGCTGATGATGGAGATTTTGATTTAGAAGCTCTTATTGCAGGTGGTGTTGATAATTTACCAAAAGAAGAAGAAACAGCTGATGATGGAGATTTTGATTTAGAAGCTCTTATTGCAGGTGGTGTTGATAATTTACCAAAAGAAGAAGAACCAGCTAGCGATAGTATGGATGATGAAGACTTTGATTTAGAGGCTCTTATTGCAAATGCAGAAATGGGACAATTACCTTCCAATCCATTAGAAGAAGAAAGTTTAGAAGATGATTTACAAAAAGAAATAGAAGAAAGTATTATAAATGAAGATTTACCTCCTTTAGAAGATAATAATATTGATGATTTAGAAAGAATGATGTTAGAAGAACAATTTGTTGATGAAAAAAGTTCTGAAATAGCAGAAAACATTGTACAACCAGATCCACAAATACCAGCAGCTAATAGTGAAGAATTAAAAGAAATGATCAAAAGTTCAATTAAAGAAAGTTTAACTGAAAATGAAACCAAAAATATTTATGCTGATTTAAGTACTTTAAATAGTATTTTATCTCATATGTTAGATAATAAAGATATACATATAAAAGTATCTTTAAGAGAAGAAAATGGACCTATGGTTCATAATACAGGTATGGCAATGCAACAACCAATGCAACAACCAATGCAACAACCAATGCAACAACCAATGGAAACACCAATAGGAAATGTTTCAGCTCCTGAAATTAACATTGTAAACCCTTTGGCTGAACAAGGAAAAGGTTTAAATGGTTCAGAACCTGTTATAAATATAGTTGATCCTTTAGCTGAACAAGGAAAAGGTTTAAACAATATGAGTCCTCAAATAAATATTATGGATGAACCTTCAGAACAAACTTTTGATAATAATGGACAAGAATATGACTTAGACTTTTTAGAAAATCTAAATAAACAAAATGCTCAAAAAGACTTATTAGATAATATAATGAATCAAAAGAAAAAACCTGGTCAAGGTAATGCTAGAAAAAAAGCGCAACCAGACCTAGTTAGTGATGATAGAAAAAGAAGAAGAAAGAAAAAAGCGCAACCAGACCTACCTACTCCACAAAAAGAGAAAAAAAGTGCACCTACTCCACCACCAAAAGAGACAAAAAGTGAAGAATCTGTAGTAGATATGCAAGCAGCAGATATCTCTAATATGACTGATGATGAATTATTTGCATTATTAAATGGATAATATATACTATGCCTTTTGATATTATTGAATTAACTAAACAAGCTATAGAAGTAACATTGTGGTTAACTTTACCACCTTTATTACTTTCAATGGTAATAGGTCTATTTATATCTATTTTTCAAGCTGTTACACAAATACAAGATCAAAGTTTACAATTTGTTCCAAAACTTATTGCTGTTTTTCTTCTTTTATTTTTTATGTTCCAATTTAATTACAAACAAATGGAAACACTTGCTTTTAATAATTTTGAAATAATATCTAAAATAAAAGAACAATATGTTGCTAAACCTGAGTATTCAGGTGAAATGATAACACCTATTAAGTAATGGCTAATCAATTTAAACAATTAAACAATCTAAATGAACTAAGACTTAGTAGATTAAGTAAATTAAAAAATATTAGACAAGAAGAAATATTTTCAATTGAAAAAGAATTAGAAAAAATATTAAATAATATTTACAATATAAATGAAGTTAAAATCAATAGTATTAATGAAACTTCATTAAATAGAATGCTTTTGGAAGAAGATTTAAAACTTTTTTCTAGATATTCAGAACAAAAACTATTTATTAATAATGAAATAGAATATTTAAATCAAGAAACTAATAATATTTTATTATTTGATAATAAAATAAAAAAAATTGAAAAAATACAAAAAAAACAAAAATTAAAAAGAAAAGATAAGAAATTATATAAAAATTTGTTAAATTAAGTTATAATAATACATTGAAAGGATTTATATGAAAAACATTTATACAAAAGAAATTGAAACAAAAGGTACATTAGATCTAAATAAATTTTTAACAGACATGTCTATTGTTAGAATATCATTAGAAACTGATGATTCTTTACATAACACTATTGAAAATCTAGATAATAAAGTAAATACTTTAATTAAATTAATTAAATTTCAAGACAAAGCTGGTGCTCTTAAACAATGGCAAAGTATCTTCTCTTCTTTAAATGATTTACCTGATAGATATTTTTCAGTTTTAAATAAAAGTAGTGAACAAAATCAAGTTTTAATTGATAAATTTAAATTAGATCCTGAAGTTGAAAAACATATCTTAGGTATTGTTTCACAATCAAAATCAGGTACATTAAACGTATAATCCAACTTAAGCATAATATATCTATTTAAATATATTATGTTTTATCTTTAAAATCCTCTAAAAAAAATCATTTTATTTTTTATTTTTATAATCTTAAAGTAAATACAAACTTTACTTTAAAAGGACTTTTATGAAAAAATTATTTTTATCTACAATATTTAGTGGATTTTTAGCACATTCTTTAATGGCTTCTGATTTACCTAAATTAGATAATATTTTTGATGATGTTTTTGTTGGGGGAGGTGTTTTAACTTCTCAAATACACAAAACTTCATCTGGTACTATGGAATTTACTCAAGATACTAAAAACTTTAACTTTTTTGGAAAAGCTGGTTTAATCCTTGATGATTACATTAGAGTTTATGGACAAATGGGAAACCTTTATTCTTCTGTTAAAACAGACTTTGATTACACTTCTTATAGTGGTAATATAGAAGTTGATTTAGCTAATAAATATGGATGGAAACCATTTGTAGGTGTTCATGCTGGTATTGGTGTTGCAACTAAATTAGATGATAACAATGTTTCAAGAGAAAACATTGGATTAGAATATGGAATGCAAGCAGGTATTAGAAAACAAATAACTGAATGGATTGAAGCTGAAGGTGGTTATAGATGGACAAAACAATCTACAGAATTAACAACTTCAACAGGACATATTAAAAACAATTATACTGCTTCATTTTATAGTAGTTTAAATATTCTTTTCTAATTCTTTTTTATTTTTTAAGAATATTTTACATAATCTTATAATAAAGTGTAGAAATACACTTTATTATATATTTAAAGGACTTTTTTGAGCACTATTAAAATTATTGAGTCTTCTAGTATTGAAGATTTTGAGAAACAACTTAATTCAAAACTTTCACAAGGTTGGAAGTTATATCAAGGTATGGAAGTTACTTCCATTTTTAGAAATGATAGAAAAAATTCTTTCCCTTATGAATGCAAAACTTTTTATCAAATGATTATAAAAGAGGAAAAAAGATAAATGTTTGATTTTTTTAAAAATATATTTTCTTCAAACAAAAAGAAAAAGATAACTAAAACAACAATAAAAAAAACAATAAAAAAAGAAGTAGTAAAATCTCAAAAAGAGATTGAACAAGAAAAATTAAAATCAAAAGTAGAACTTTTGAAAAAAGCTGATAAAAGAATGGAAGATATAATTGAAGTTCTAAAAAAACAAAATACTACTTGGTTTGTTCATATGATTAAAGAAGAAGTAAAAAAAGAAAAAGAAAGTGAAAGACTACAAAAAAGAGCCAAAGAAATTAAAATTAATCTAGATAAACTAGATTAATTTTTAATACATTTCAAATCTATTTGTTTGAACTACTTCCATTTTATAATTTATAAAATCTACAAAATTTTTCTCTAATAAATTTTTATCTATATTTATAGTAAATAATATACCATTAGGTTTATATTCTATTTTTCCTCTTTCTATTTCAATTGTTTGTAAAACAATCTCCATTGTTTCATTTCTTAGTTTATTAAAAAACATTTTAATTTCATCTTTATTATATTTCTTCATTCCCAATACTTCATGTTCTTTTATAGTTATTTTCTTTTTTATATCTTCAGATAATTCAGCATATAATCTTTTTTTGATATCTTCCATTGTTTTTATTTGGTTATTATATTCATTATGTTGTTCAAAAATTTTCATTTCAATAAAACCTTCATTTTGTTCTTTTATATCTAATTTCTTCTTTGTTTCTTTTACTAAATCTATATTGAAGATTTCACTTATTAATTGATTTGTATTTTTTAATGCATAATTAACAAAACTTTCACCATACTCAACTGTTGTTTTAATCACTTTATCTGTAGTATTAATTACTTCTTGTTTTGTTGTAGAACAACCAGTTAATAAAATAACAGAAGTGATTCCTAAAAATAATGTTTTTTTCATTTTATACCTTTTACATATTTTAAACCTATTATACTTTATTTTATTCTCTATTTTATTGATTTTTTAATAAAAAACTATTTTTATAAAATATTTTTTTTTATAATTTAATAAAACAGAGGCTTTAAATGGAAAAATATAATTATTGGGAAAATCAATTATTTATTTTTGATAGAAATTTACCACTACCAAAAAATAGTATGGAATGGAAATCTATTGGGGATTGGAAATCTTTTTGGAAAGATAGTTGGAAGCACAATAGTGAAACAATTACAAACAAAAAATCTAAATTACCTTTAGAATATTTAAATAAAATTGAATATAAATTTACTAAAAAAAGTTTCGATAAGTTTCATTTTAAGAATTTATGCCTATCTGAAATATCTAACAAATCTTTCCCTACTTTTTTAGCATTAGTTGTTTTGTTTAAAGAATTTAATGTATTATCAAACATAAGAAAAAATATAATAGATGAGTTAGATATATTTGATTTACACTCTTTAAGTCTCTCAAATAATTTTAAAAAAGAAAAACCTCAAATACACCAAACTATAACTTATTTAACTATGAAAATAACTAAAATGTTAAATAATAAATATTCTTTTGAAGAATTACAATTAGATAACAAACAATTAAAAGAAACCATTAATTTAGTAAATACATCTGTTAAAATGGCAATAAATGATTTAAGTATTCATAAATATAATATGAATATAAAAGATACTAGATTAATAGACTTTGAATATGATATTTTAATTCAATTTATAAATATGTTAAGTAATGCTTTTGTTGTTGGAATTATTAATAATAATGATAACATTAAATCTATTATTAATGAAATTGGTATTTTTGAACATAAAATGGAAGTAATAAGTGAAAGTTTAAACCATATTGAAGAAGATTGGTTAAGAGAAAAAACAATTGAAAGTTTAACTTTATTTATAGAAGTTTGTAATAGTTTAAAAAACTTTACTGGAAATGATAAAATAATTGTTGAAAAAGTTTCTAAATTACCTCAAAATAAGATAAATGAAACAAATCAATCAAGATCAATCAACAACTCTTTTGAAAAGAAATCAAATTAAAAAAAAAGATTAAATCAAATCCTTTTATAATAAATATTGTACTAATATGTACTAATTAAAAGGATTTTCAAATGAATAACTACAAATACTTACTTTTAGCAGGTTTGTTATCTCCTGCTATTACATTTGCTGAATTTGAATTTAATGGTGAATTAAAAAATAATTTTTTAATACCCAGTGTTTCTGAAGTAGGTGATTTACACTTAAGAAATTCTCTTGACATTGATTTTAAAACTGATGTTTTTACAAAACAAATAAATTTTAACTTTGGTGCTGAATATTCTATGGAAACACAAAAACCTGAAATAGGTTTCCCTATGAGTATAGATGAACTAAGAGAGAATAATGGATTAAATATTTATGATATCTCTTTATCATATGTTGATACATATAATTTATTTGGTTATAAAATTGACATGGGAACAAAAATAGGTAGAATTGAAAACAAAACACCTTTCACAAATGTTTACAATGATGACAATAGAGCTACAGGTATTAATAAAACTTCTTTAGAAGGAATTGTTGGTGAAATATCTCACAAATATGGTAGTTCTTATGGAGTTTTATTTAATAATTTTAATACTCATGAAGATATTTCAACATTTATCCCAGCTATGGGTTATACAATGGGTGGTGAAATTGATTTATTTGGTATTAATGCAGGATTACATTATTTAAGTGTTAATTATGATGAAAAAAATATACCTTCAACTCAACAATTATTATTTCAAGCAGATACTAAAATCAAAAATTTTGATATTAACTTAGATTATTTAAATCAATCTTACAATATGATTAATGAAGATACAACTTACTTAGGTGCTTCAACTAATGTTGACTTAGCTATACCTACAAATATTAGGATTTCTTCTAAATCTGGTTATTCTTTTAGTAATTTTGATGGAAGTGTAGAAATACCTGTGAGAAGTATAAACAACAATACTATGAAGTTATTTAGAACATTAGATAGAGGTGAAGATTTAGTAAATTTAATGAAAAACCCACCTTCAATTGACCCTGTTACAGGTATAATTACTAATAGTCCAAAAATTAATTATGATAGATTAGCTTATGGTGTTGATTTAGATTTTTCTAAAGTATTAAAGAAAGATAAAAATAGTTTATTTTTATCTATTGACTCAGTTGATGGACATATGGTTTCTTCAATGACTTATAATGATATTTGGTTTGATTCTCTTCATACTTCAATATCTGTTGGACAAGAACCTTATTATAGTGTTACTAGAGATGAACTATCTACTAAAACTATCTCTATTTCTGGAACTGCAACTTATAAGTTCTAATTTAAAAATATAAACTTACAGTTTTGTAGGTTTATATTTTATTTACATTTTTTCTTCTTTTTTTTTGATATAATCATTTAATTTTTAACTTAAAATGAGAAATTATGGAAGAAACTTTATATATTAATACCCCAGGTATTCAATGGATTATATATTTTATTATTTTTGTTGTTATCTTAGTTATTTTAAAACTATTTATAGGTATTTCAAAAAAACAAAATAACCTTAGAAATAGAATAGATATACCTAATCATGATTATGAATATTATAAATCATATTACCTTGAAAAAATTAATGACCAAAGTTTTTCTAAAAGACCAAAATCTATTTTCTTTTTATTAGAAAAAAGTTTAACTTATTTTAAACCTGATTTAGAAGAAAAAGATTATAAATTTTTTGTAAAAGAATTTGAAAAAATAGACCCTAATAATTTAACTTCTGAAGATGTTGAATTATTGAAAAAATATTATAAAAAAATTACAAATTAAGATTTATAATATATACATAAACAACTAGATAATTATATAGGAAACCAATGTTTAACCATAATTTTAATAAATTTTTAAAAAAACATCTAATTTATTCTAAAACTGATATTAAAGGTATCATTACTGAAGTATCTGAAGAATTTTGTAAAATATCTGGTTATTCTAGAGAAGAACTTTTAGGTCAACCCCATAACATTGTTAGAAGTAATTCATCAAGCCCTCTAATGTTTATTCAATTATGGAATACTATCGAAAATGATAGACATTGGGAAGGTGTTATTGAAAATAAACACAAAAGTGGAAAATCTTATTTTGTTTACACTTATATTTATCCTATTTTTGAAAATGGAATAAAAGTTGGTTATGAAAGTTTTAGAAAAAATCTTTTAGAAACCATGTTATATGATTCTTTATTTCACTCTGAAAAAATAGAAAAGTCTTCAAATGACAATATTAAATCAATTTCTATTTTAACTAATGGTCAAAATTTAAAATCAATAAATGATGAAGCACTTGATTTATTTAATGTTAATAATTTCAATGAATTTATTCAAAAACACCAAAGAATTAGTGAATTATTTTTTATTCCAGAACATATAAGTGAAAGTACATTTGATATAGATTTATTTCTTTTAGAAATAGATGACAAAGAAGTATTTTGGATTGATAATATTGAAAAAAAACCTTTTTGCTGTATGAAAATTGGAAATAAAGAATTATTCTTCACAGTTAAAAAAGATTATTCTTTTGGTTCAATTTCTCAAATAACTTTTACTAATATAACTTCTTATTTTGAAAAAAATCTTCAAATGAATAATGAGTTATCTAATAGTACAAAATTATTAAAAAAACAAGAAAAAATGGTTGTTATGGGTGATATGCTTCACAATATTGCTCACCAATGGAGACAACCTTTAGGTGTTATCTCTTCACTTGTTTCTTCTATACAGTTTGATATAGATAATGATATGCTTGAAACTGAAGAATTAAATGAAAATATTAGTTTAATTTTAGAACAATCAAATTATTTAACTAAAACTATTGATACTTTTAGAAACTATTTAAAAAATAATGATGATATTGCTGAAATCAATTTATTCAATACATTGGAAACAACTATATCTTTAATATCTCATGTTTATAATGTTAATAATATTAAAATCAATTTTAATTATGATGAAGAACATAATTATATTGTTTATGGTATTGAAGATCAATTAATACAAGTTTTAATTAATCTATTTAATAATAGTAAAGATGCTTTTTTAGAAAAAGAAGATAAAGGTGATAGAGAGGTTAATATTAATTTATTTACAAAAGACAACAATGATATTTCTATAACATTCTCAGATAATGCTGGTGGTATCCCTTCTTATATAATTGATAATATTTTTGAACCTTATGTATCAACAAAAGGAAAAAATGGAACAGGTATTGGTTTAAACATGTCTTATGATATAATAACTAAATCTTTCTTTGGAAGTATTGTAGTAGAAAATAATGAGAATAATGGTGCAACCTTTACTATAACTTTACCACTTTAAAATTTAAATACCATAATATTTAAAAAATTGTTTTTTATAAATATTTTTGTGTTATTATTTTATTGATAAAATATTTTTATATCTTAATATTAAGGAACAACGAGAATGAAATCTATAAAAATTTTTAAACATTCTAAATTAATCAAAACATTGAATAAAGATGATTTAGAATGGATGACAAAACAAGATTTAGATGACTATTATACTTTCTGTAAGTGTACTAAAGTAATTGCTGTTGATGAGAATGATGAAGAAAAAGTTATTTTTAATAGTGATAAACCTAGAAGTAGAAATAAAACAGATAAGAATGATAGTAAGACAAGTTCTAAGCAAAAAAAGAACTTCTCAAAAAAACAAACTAATTAGTTAGTTGTGAAAGATTAATCTAAATCTTTCACTGCTAGAAATAAACCTTTATTTATTTCTAATATTTCATTAAACATATCTTCTTTTTCCTTTTTATTTAATTTTGCCACTTCATCTTTTATTCTTTCATAATATAAAAAATCTATACTAGTATTTTGATTGTTTATTCTAAAAATTATAGGTAATCCTGTCTTAATATGAGTTCCACTAAATATGTATGTTAAAACTGCTTTTGTTATCTTAAAATCTTTGAAATATTTACTAACCTCTACCTCTTTAGACATTTTTTGTTTCCTTTATTTCTTTTTTAATAGTTTGTTTCAAATCTTTTAAATATGTATTTATTTCTTTATTTTTCTTATCCTCTAAATCAATTTTCTTATCTTCTATTTCATAATAGACTTCTTCTTTTGTATATGATTGATTTTTCATTCTTTTAAATAATTCATATCTAATTGCAATTATTAATTCTAAATCCCAACTATTTTCAAATATTATAAATAAATCATTTGTTTTAGTCTTTTCTATATTCACATTTTTTATTCTCATTTCTTTTAAAGATACTTCTAAATCTTCTAAATTAATTTCTTCTAATTCTTTTTTTGATTTTGACAATAATTCTTTCATAGCTTCTAGATTTAATTGATTTTTTACATTCTCTTCTATTGTTTTCTTTCTTTTTTCTTTTTGTTCTATTTTTTTACTACTAATAAATTTTTGTTGTTGTACTCCAAAACCATGTCTTGCTACACATTGACCTAAATCTAATATCTCACCATATTTTTTATCTTTATGAAGTCTTGCAACTCTAAATAATATTTGTAAATATAGTCTTAAAATTTTAGTTGGTCTACATAATACCAATAATTCAGATTTTGGTTCATTAAAACCTGTTGTTAATTTAGAAATAGAAACTAAACAGTCAATACTATTCTTATCTTTTTTATCTAATTTAAACCTTTCTACTGCTTCTTTATTTTCTTCATTGTCTTTTTCACTATGAACACACATAGCTTTATAACCATTTTTCAATAATTCTTTATTTACTCTATTACAATGCTCAATTGAATTACAATAAACTAATGTTTTTTTGTTTTTTGCATTCATTTCTTCCATTGATTGTAAAATAAACTTAGTATGTCTAATTGTATTTATTTTTTTATCTAATTCACTTGTTATATAATCATTTGTTGATTTTACTTTACTATAATCTATATTTAAAGACCATTGAGGAATAAAATACTTTAAAGGTGTTAAATAACCCTTATTAGTTAATTCATAAGTAGAACCATAAGTAATTAAATTATCTACTTCTAATCCTTTTAACAAAAAACCATTTTCATCATATGGTGTTCCAGATAAACCTATAACTTTACTAGGTTTCAAATACTCTTTAATTGCTTCATATCTTTTACCACCATAACCTATATGATATTCATCTTTTATTAATATATCACATTCTATGTTTTCTTCTAATCTTTTATCTTTATGATAACTTTGTTCCATTATTAATGTTATATCTTTATTTTCTATAATATGTTCACCTGATTTAATAACATTATATTCTAAACTATATTCATCTAAATGTTCTTTTATTTGACCAACTAATTCACCAATATTAACTAATATAACTACTTTATTCCCCTCTTCTATATTTCTTTTAGCAATTTCTGAAATAAGTACAGATTTACCTCCACCCATTCCAAGTGTAATTACAATTTCATCTTTTTGTTCTATTTTTTTATCTAATTCTTCTAATATTTGTTCTTGGTAATCTCTTAATTTCATTCTTCTTCAAACACCTTCACTATTATTTCTGTTTCTAGTAATTCTTTATCTAATATAGCAGGTTTAACTAAATATGTTATTTGGTCATCATCTTCTAACCAATTAATATCTTTTTCTTCATTTCTAGTCTCTTTTATTGCATCCAATGTCCATTTAATAATAAAACCTAAGTTATCTGAATCTAAAACTCTTTTATTATGTCTCATTAAATGAAATTCAATATACATTGATTTATATTCTTTTTCTGGTGTTGGGATATACCAGTCTTTTAAGTTATCTTTATAAGTATTTTTGATTTTTGATTGGTGGAATCTATGCCATTTAGACACATTGTTTAAACTAATTACAGTTTGTTGATATTTTGGGCAGGGAACTTTAAATTCAAATAGCTGTTTCACTTCATGTCCTTTTTTTAAAGACATGATAATGAAACTAACTTAAATTAAACTTAAAATAATTCTTAGAATAATTGTTCTTTAGTATCTAAGATACCAATTCTTTTGAATACTTGGATTGCCTCATCTTCATTTTCAAAATCCCAGTATGTATCAGTACCATCTCTATGCTTAAATAAAATGTAAGCATGACCATCTTGGTAATTACTTAAAGTAGTACCTAAACTTAACATTGCAGAATCCATTGCATTTAATAATTTAATTTTAATTACGTGAGCAGTATTCACATGTTCATTTTGTTTTTTATGAGATATAATCATAAATTCTTCTCCTATTTTTGTATATTATTGTTTTTATTATAATATAGAAATTAATTTTTTTAAATTCTTTTTTCTTTTTTAAGACTTTTTTAAAAGACTTTTTTCTTTTAATATATTATTAAGGTTTTTTTGATATAATTTATATAAAAATTTTAAGGAATTATTTTGTTGGAATTAAATGTAATGATTAGTAATATTACCTTTGAAGGTAACATGAATAAAAATGGAGAAAAGTTTTTTATTTTTTCATTTGACAAGAAAAAAGCAGAAGGAGAACCAGATACTATTGAATATATATTAAAAAATACACCTTGGTCTCATGGTATGTTAAGTCCTTCACATATTTTTGTTAAGACTAATAGTGCAATTTTATTAGAGAAAGGTATGAGTATTACATTATCTTTTGATAAAAATGCATTAAATAAAGATACAAAGAATGGACAATATAATTTAACTAATCCAAAAGTTAAAATCAATCAATTTATTGGTGAAATAGGTTTTACTAGATATTTAGAAACAATTGATGGTATAGGTAAAGTTTCTGCACAAAAAATTACAACTATTTTAGGTAATCACTATAATTTTAAAGAAACACCTATGGTTGAAAAATTTACTGAACTTATAAAAGAAGAAAGTGATTTAGTTAAAAGTGTTCTTAAAAAGAAAATTTTAAAAGTACAAGATTATTTACATGTTAAACACACTAGTTTTGAAGAAGAAAAAAATGAAAACTCTTTAACTCAACATGAAGAACTATTTGGTTTAAAGTATGGTATTAGTAAAAATGTTCTTTTAAGAATTAAAAAAACTCTTATCCATAAATTAAAAAATAATTCAAAATTACATTTAGATACAACTGATGTTAGTGCCTTCTTAAAATATAAACCTTATTATCTTGCTGCTGATAGAGAATTTAGTAGATTGGGTTTTAAAACTATTGATAAAATGTCTTGGAATATTAGAAATGACCAAAACAATTTTGGAAATGATAGTTTTGATGCTGAAGATTTCAAAATGCAAAGGTTTTTTGGTTTCTTACATTGTGCTATCAATGAAGGTTATAATAATGATGGACATATGTTTATGAAATTAACAGAATTAAGAGAAAGAATCATAAAACAAAACAAAGATAGAGAAGTAAAAGGTAATGAAGAACTAATTATTGATATTTTTGATAGTCAAGCTGAGTTTAATATGTATGTATTTGATATTATGGATCAACTATTAGAAGAAGGAGTTGAAGACTTTATTCTTTTTGAAAATGCAGAAGATTTAGGTTTAACTACTATGGCAATACATAGAAATGAGTTAAATCTTGCAAAAAAATTATTAACTTTAAATGATAATGCTTCTTTTATGGAAAGAACAGGTAAAAGTAGAGAAGAAATTAGAGAAGTTATTCTTCAAATGGAAACACAAGAAAATATTTCTTTATCAGATGAACAAAGAGAAGCAGTTTTAAATACCCTATTCTCCCCTGTATCTGTTATTACAGGTGGTCCTGGAACTGGTAAAACAACTACAAGTAACATTGTTATTAAAACATTACAACATTTTAATGCCAATATCAAGATTTTAGCACCAACTGGAACTGCAGCTAATAGAGTTTCTCTTGTATCTGGTATGGAAGCCTCAACTATTCATAGAGGGTTAGGTTCAAAAGGAGCTGGTCCTTGGAAGTTTAATGAAGATAATCCTTTAGATGATGATATTATAGTTGTTGATGAAAGTTCTATGATTGATGTTAATTTAGGTAATAAATTAATTAGTGCTTCTTTAAATAGTAATATTATCTTTTTAGGTGATATTAATCAACTACCTTCTGTTGGAGCTGGTAGATTTTTAGGTGATATGATTGAAAGTGGTAAGTTCAATGTTAGTAAATTAACAAAGGTATTTAGACAAGCTGCTGGGAATCCTATTATTCAATTAGCATATGCTATTAATAATGGTGATAGTAAATTACCTTACAAGTTTATGACAAGTAATTTTGAAGACACAAGAGAAAAAAAGCTTTCAATTGTTATTAAAGACAGTTACAAGCAACCTGAAAAAGATGATGAATATAAAGATGGTTTAACTGATTTTGAAAGACAAGAATTAATTGCCCTTGGAGAATATGAAGGTTTTGAAGAAATCAAATATATGGATAATATTATTAATGATGCAATTGATATGGCTGAAACAGTTCATCATTTAGAAAACTCTATTTACGATGTTCAAGTTTTAACTAATTCTAACCTTGCAAGTGGTAAAGTAAATCAAGCATTACAAAATAAATTAAATCCAGGTGGTTTAAGTATTCCAAACTCAAGAGGTATTAATGCAACTTCAAATACTACTATTAGAATTGGTGATAAAGTTATGCATATTAAAAATAACTATAAATTAGAAATATTTAATGGTTCCATTGGTAGAGTAACTGGTTATGATCATAATAAAAAAGAAGTAGAAGTTGTTTATACAGATGGTCAAAGTGTTACATACCCTATTGATGTTTTTGCAAAAGAAGTAAGATTAAATTATTCTATGACTATTCATAAGTCACAAGGACAAGAGTTTAAAAACTTAATTATGCTTGGACTTTGGAATCCTTTAAGTAGAGAAATTCTTTACACAGGAGCAACTAGAGCAAAAGAAAAATTAATTGTTTTTACAAATGAAAAGATTTTAAGAACTGGTATTTTCCTAAGTGGTGAAGATAAATTAAAAAGAAACACAAGACTATTAGAGTTTTTAAAAGATGATAATTTCTTTGATAATTTAGATAATTTTAGATATTTTTATAATCCTCATGATTATCATATAATCTCGCCTATGATTAGTAGTAATGTTGATAAAAACACTAACTCAAAAAGACAAGATATCGAAAAAGAGTTTGAAAAAGAACAAGAAAATAAAGAAAAAAAAGAAAAACAAAAAGAAGAAGTTAAAAAATCTACTCCTATTGGTTCTATGTTAGAGTTTTAAATATAGGTTAATTCCTATATTTAAAATTGATAAGCTGCTTTAAACTTTATCATTTGACTATTGATATTTTTATAACCATCATTTTTATCTACAAATATTAAACCAAAATCAGTATCATACATTCTAGTAGAAGCACCAAAGTTTGTTTCTGAATATGTTCCACTATCACTAGTAACTTCACCCATATTAGCAGTAATATCTATACCTTTCAATCTTGTCTTCATACCTAATTTATAACTATGAGTATCTTCTCCTTGAATACCTGCAACATATTCAGAATTTTCTTCCATTTGAGTAAATAGTTTTGTTTTCCCATTTAAACTTGCTGTTCCTCTATTTTCCATAGTTATTGCATTTTCATCCATTTCAACTCTATCATATGCACCTATAAATCTAATACCTTCAACATCATAAACACCTTGAACACCTGTCATTTTAGTTCCATCATTTAATGCACTTGTTATATTTGAAGCTTGAGCACCAAACATTAAATTATCTTTTGCATAAACTGTTTCACCCCAAACAATATCTGCAACATTTTTTACTTGATAATACCATAGATTAACCTTCATATTTGACATAGGTTTATATAAAAGACCCAATATACCTGTTCCTGCTTCTATATTATTTTCATCAAATATTGCTAAACTATTATGATCATTAGAAGAATTCACATAAGCACCCATCAAAGTTGTATTTTCAAAACTTTTATTTATTGCCATTGCTGCTGAAAATGTAGTTGGATGTAAATATTGTTTTTCTGAAAACATCATAGGAGTATTTAATTCTTGTCTTCCTACTTTAAAAGTAGTATCCCCTATAGTTCTAACTACAAATGCTTCAGTTAAACCTATTCCACCAGATATTGTATTATCTCTTGTTGATTGTAATGAATTAGAAACAAATGTACCATCTAAACCTGTTGTTTCAACTCCTACTGCAGTCATACCACCTAAGAAACCTTTTCCTAAATCTGCGGCTACTTTTACTTTTATACCTAAATTACCTTGAGAATTATCTTGTTGAAATAAACCACCTTCACCTTGGTCTTCTGTAATATAATTTAATAATATTTCACCTTTTGATTTAAAATCAATAGTATATGCAGTAGTCCCCAATGCGATTGCAGCTATTACTGAAATCATTGTTTTTCTTAACACTTTAAAGCCTTTATTTATTTGTATTTGTTTTTTTGTTGTTTATTTTATTATAGAGTGTTTTTTTAGAGTGTTTTTTTTTGAGTGTTTTTTTAGAGGATTCTTTTAATAATAAACCCACTTTTAATTATTATTTAATTTTAAGTGGATTTAATTTAATTTTTATTGAAAATTGATATTATTTTCAATCATTTTTTCTTTTAAATTATTACTTTTTTCTGAACATAACTTTGTATAAATATCTTCTGAAGGATTTTCTTGTTCCTTACATAATTCATAATACACAACAGCAGAATTAGCCAAAAACATATCTTCATAACTTCTACCAATAGTATAAAATAATTTTTGTCTTTCCATTGTATTCAATTTATTCATTAAATTAGCACTTTTTTCAACATTTAGTAAAACTTGTAATGCTTGAAAATCATAACCAACTCCCTCATTCAATAATAATTCTTGTAATTCATAATCTATTTCAGGTCTATATGAAAATACTTTAGAACTATTTGATACATTAATCATTCTAATAATAATTGCTTTTTTCATAAAATCAATATTATTATTTTTTAAATAATTATAACCTTTCCATAAATTATCTAAGAATACACCTATATCCAATATTTTTCTTCTTCTTACTTCTTTTTTTATCTCTCTTTTTATTTTTTCTACAGTATTCATTCTAATCAATGTATCTATATACAATTTTTCTAATTCTATAACTTCTAATTTATTAAGTATTCTATCTTTTTCTGTTTCAAATTTTTCTCTATCAATTATATCTTCTTTTACAAGAGGTTTCATTTTATCTATTTCTTCTATTTCATTTGCTGCATTAGCCCATCTTTCTTCTTTTATTAATAACATTGTATTAATATACTTATCTAAAATTGTTTTATTCTCTTTCTTTTTCAAATATTCAGATATATCTTTTTTAATATTTATATATCTTTTGTTATTTAAAACTTTTTTTACTAGATTTAATTTTTCATCATAGTTTAATAAATCAAATTTATTTTTTATTAAACTATATTTTTTAAAGAAATTTATTGCTTCATTTTTCTCTTCATAGTTTGTTTTAGTAAATCTTTTTATATATAGTTTCAACATATTTTCAATTAAGACACCTTTTTCTAAACCATATTTATTTAAAGTCCTAACATCTGACATAATTAGTTTTTCTAAATTATTTTTTATTTCATTTATTTTACTATTTTTTAAATTTTCATACATTTCAAGTACTTTTAAGTCTTCCTTTATTTCCTTTATTTCTACCTTTGGATATTTATCCTTTAATGTTTTAAATGTAATTCTATCCATTAAATAATTTGTTACATAATAATCAAACTTTTTTAATTCATATTCTTTAGCTGGTAAATAATATTGTAATAAAGTTAATAATTTTTTATTTGCTTGTTTCCATTCTCTTAATTTCAATAATGTTTCAATATCTTTTATCATTGCAGGAACAACTATTCCTTCTACAAAATCTACACTATTTTCATAAATAGAATTATAAAAATCATCAAAATATTTTCTTTGGTTAACATCTAAATCTTTTTGTTCTATTTCAACTATTTCATTAATTAATTCTTTTGCTTCTTTTGATTTATTAAATCTTAATGATTCTAAAGTTTTCTCTAATACTATACCTATGTTTTTTGTTTTATTTAATTTTATATTAACATCCAATAAATTCACTAATAAAAATAGTTGCATTCTTTCATCTTTATTTTTTAATTCATTTATTATTACTCTTCTTGCTTTAGTAAGATTATTTTCTTTTATTAATATATTTATTCTTGTTTTTTTTGCTTTGGTTAAAATCTCTTTATTTGGAAAATTCTTCTCTAATATTCCATAATAATAATTTGCCTTTACATTACCATATCTTTCATATCCAATTTTCATTAATTCATAATATAATTCACCTAAAGTTTTTTCAGTTAAACCATTTATTAAAAGAAGTTTTTCATAACCTTTTTGAATATTTTTTGGTGCTTTTGTTTTTTTAATATATTCTCCATATTTTAAAACAAGTTGATTTTTAATATATGGTATTTTGGAATATTTTATTTGTGTTTGATAATACTCTTCTACTTTATCTTTCTCTTTTGGTATTTTTTTTATTATATTTTCTAATTTTAATAATACCTCTACTTCTTCTTTTTGGTCTTTATATATATCTAATTTTAAATCAACATCAAAATCTTGTATTTGTATTTTTTCTTCTAAAGTTTTTATTTTATCATATGCAAGTACATTAGAAGAAAAAAGTAAAATAGAACAACAAATACTCAAACCTATATTTTTCATTTTACAAAAATTCCTTTATTAATTTTATTTTTTCTTTTAAAATTGATTGTGCATTACCATTATCTGTATTAAAGAAAAAAGAACCTTTTGTTAAGTTTTTATCTATTCTTATTTCTATATTTTTTACACCACTATATAAAGAATGTAAATATTTTTCCATTTCTTCTTTTAAGTCCTCATCACTAGGAGATAAATACAATGTTATATCAGATATTCTTTCAAAGTCTTTTGACATATTATCTAATGTATTTTTTATTATTTGAGAACTATTTTCAGAAACTTCTTTTTCTATTACTTTTTCTATTAGTTTAAATGAGAAATCTTTTAAGTCATTTATCATATCATTCAAATATTCTTTTTCTCTTTGTTTTGAATTTAATATTTCTTTTAAACTATTTTTTATTTCTTCTTGTAATATTTTGTTATTTTCTTCTTTTTGGTCTAGTGTACTTTGTATATCTCTTTTCATACTATTCATATCATTTTTAAGTAAATTAAGATTTTTCATAGTAACTTCTTCAATATCTCTTACTATTTGACTTGCTAAACCTTGATTTTTTACAACATCTATTTTTATTACATCTATACCATCTTTTAATTGTTTAATACCTACTCTTAAACCATCACCTAATTGATTTAATTTTTTTGATAATTTACTATCATCAAATTGAACTTGTTCTTCTGGTTTTGTTGTATTATTTGGATTTGTTCCAATCCCACTTGTTGTTTGTGCCACATTACTTGTATTTGAAGAATCAACTTTTCTTTTTAATGCTGCCTCTTTACCTGTTGGATTTTTATATTTTTTCTCAATTACTTCAGAACTCATATCTTGATATTCATACAATTCAACATCTTCTTTTTTCAAAACCTCTATATGTGGATTTCTTTCACCACTTCTTCTTTTAACCAACATTGTTTCATCAATTTCATGAAGTTTTAATTCTTTTGGGTCAAAAGGATGATTGTCTTCAATTTCTTTTTCTTCTTCTTTTACTTCATCATTTTTTTCTTCTTTTGTTTCTTCTTCTTCTTTAGGATTTTCAGTTAAATCACCTAAAACCTCTTCCAATGGAACATCTTTTCCCTCTCCTAACTCTTCCAATAGTGCATTCTCTACTTCTGCAGAACTTTCATCTATAGGAGTATCTTCTTCCATACCGTCTACTTCTGCCAATAATGCGTCTAAATCTTCATTACTAAGTGTTTCATTATCTGCCATATACTACTCCTTATTCCTCTTCTGTCATTTTAATACTATGTTCTTCTATATTATCTTCTGCTTTTTTTAGTATTTTTTCTTTTTTTTCTTCTATATTATTTATACTACTTTTTTCACCATTCATAATTTGTTGCATAGTATCTACTAATTCTTGGAACTCTATTTGTTGTTGTCCTGTAATATTATTAAAATCTTTAGGTAAATCTTTTTTAATAGAAGTTATAATTAAATCCAATTTATCTTCTACTTTTCCTATTGGACAGTCTTTTAATAACTCTTCATTATCTAATTCTTTTATTAAATTCATAAATAATTCCATTTTGTTTATTAAATCTTTTTGTTCCATTTTATAAACCTTTCACATTTATTTTTTCTTTTCTAATAACAGTATCATTTACTTCTATTTTTAATTCCCAAATAGTTTCTCTATTAATTTTAAATCTACTAAAAACTAATTCTTTTTTATCTTCTTCTAATTTTATTGTTTTTTCATATTTATCAAAGTCTTTACCTAATGTATCAAATGTATATTTTATTTTATCACCCTTTTTATAGTCACCTCTTAAATAACAATTAACCTTTAATTCATCTTTAATACATTCAAATGGTTTTTCTTTAATTTCTTTGATTTCAACTATGTTTAATGGCTTTACTTTTTTTGAGACTTCTTCTTGATTTTTAGTATTTAACATATTTTTTATATCATTCATATTATCTTTTGCTTTTTGGATATATTGGCTAAACATTCCATTTGTTTCTTTATTAATCTTCTCATTGTGTTCTTCTATATTTTTATCCATTTTTACATACATAAATGAACCTATTATGATAGTTAAACCCAATAAAACTATTTTATCAAATTTCATATAATCACCTTTTTCTTTTTATTATAGTAAAAAATGTTTTTTTTTACTCTATTTTTCTTTTGTTTTATAGTTTATTAAAAAATCTTTTCTTTTTTTATAATCTATCTAAACAATGGATTTCAATTTTGGTATTAAAAATAATTTTTATTCTAACTTTTGTATTGTCAAATTTATCTTCTAATGAAATAGTAAACTATTTCAATGAAAATACTTTAAAAAAAGTATTATTCTTTAATTATGTAATTAAAAATTTCTATGTAGAAGATATAGATAATGAAGAAATATTAAACAAAACTTTTAAAAACTATTTAAATGAAATTGACCCACACTCTACTTATTTTAGTAAAGAAAAATATCAAGAATTTAAAAAAAATATTGATGGTGATTTTGTTGGTGTTGGTATAATAACTTCAATGAAAAATAATCAATTACTTGTTGTAACACCTATAAAAAATTCACCTGCATTTAAAGTAGGAATTAAATCTAAAGATATTATTAAAAAAATAAATGATATTGATATTTCAAATAAAGATACATTATATATTGAAAAACTCATTAAAGGTGAAAAAAACACAAATGTAAAATTAACAATTGATAGAAATAATAAAGAACTTATATTTAATATTAAAAGAGATAATTTAATTGTTCATCCTATCAAAGATGAACTTATTAGTATTAATGATAAAAAGATTTTATTTATTACTATTCATTTATTTAATAAATTATCTTACAATGACTTTAAAAAAACTATTTTAAAATATAAAAATTACAATGGAATAGTAATTGATTTAAGAAATAACCCAGGTGGTCTTTTAACTGATAGTTTAGATATTGCTGATTTATTTTTAGATAGAAATAAAATATTATTATTTGAAAAAACAAAAAATGAAATAAAAAAACATTTTTCAAAGACTATGAATATAATACCAAAAAATATACCTTTAGGTATTATTATCAATAATGGTTCTGCTAGTGGTAGTGAAATATTAGCTGGTATATTACAAGATTACAAAAGAGCAATCATTGTAGGTGAAACAAGTTTTGGAAAAGGTAGTGTTCAACAAATAATCCCTGTTAATATTGGTGAACAAAACTTAGGTGCAATCAAATTAACTACTTCTAGATATTATTTACCTAGTAAAAGAAGTATCCAAAATAATGGAATTATACCTAATATTTTAATTTCAAATGATAATCAAAAAGAACATAAAGATAATACAGAAAATAGTTACAAAAATTCATTAAAAAATGTTGAATTAAAATTAACAGATAATGAAAATAAATATTTGAAAACACCAGAAGACACTAGTAAATATTTTGAAGAATACAATGAAGACAAACAATTAAAATCTACTTTATCTTTAATTTATTCTTTAATTCATTAATTTTTTTTTCAAAAATAGTTTTTATCTAAATTAAAAATTTTATAATGTTGAAATGAAAACAACTTTACACACAATAATACTTTTTTTTTTAGTTTCATTCTTTACTGGTTGTGGTTTTGAAAAAACCATTTATATAGATACTATTTATAAAACATATAAATCTTCAAAATACTATCATAAAAAAACAAAGATAAATAAACCAAATAATAAAATTACTATATTAGTGGATCCAGGTCATGGTGGAAAAGACCCAGGTGCTATTGGAATAAATGGAATAAAAGAAAAAGACATAAACTTCAAAGTAGCAGTTAAAGTTAAAAATATGTTAAAAAAACAAGGTTTTAATGTTAGAATGACTAGATGGTTTGATAAGTTTCAACCTCTTTCAGTTAGAGCAAGTTATGCTAATAAACATGATGTTGATTTACTTGTTAGTATTCATGGAAATAGTGCTCCTAAATGGAAAGCAAAAAGAACAAGTGGAATAGAAACATTCTATTATAGAAATAGTAATACAAGTAAAGAAGCTGCTTCATTGGTTCAAAAACATCTATTAGAAGAAGTTAGAAGTGTTATGGGTAAAAGAACTATAAAATCAAGAGGTAGTAAAGGTCATGGTTTCTATGTTTTAAGAAAAAGTGATATGCCTGCTATTTTAGTTGAATTAGGATTTTTATCTCACCCTCTTGAAGCAAAAAGACTTGCAAGAGATAGTTATCAAGATTTATTAGCAAAAGGAATTAGTAAAGGTATAACTAAGTATTTTGAGTAGTTCTAAATAATATTATCTACTTTATATCATGATTTAAACTTTTTTTCATATTTTTTTTTGATTTGAAAATATTTCATATTCTTTTATTTCTTTTCTAATATAAGATAATTCTATACTTTCTTGCTTTTCTATTATTTGTTTTTCTTTTTTTCTTTCTAATTCTTGTTTTCTAGGGGATAATGATTTCAATATTTTTATTTCATGTCCATATGGCCATTTTTGTAAATCAAAATAATTTTCATTTGTTTGTAATACTAAATCTTTTATTATTTCTTTTATATATGATTGTTTTGATATTGATTATAATCAAATGTTTGGTCAATAATTGTTTGTAATTTATTACAATTCATTTTTATTATTAAATAATCAAAAATCATTTCTTCTTCTTTTCCCATAACATATGATTCCACCTCTATATCTATTTATATCTAAGTTTTTTACAATGTTCTTTATTATTTTATTAGTTAAATCAATTGTATTTTCCAAATATTATTCCATTTTTTAGATATTATAAATTGAAATTAATATTTTATTTTTAATGTAAATTATTTTTTTAAGAGAGGAAAAATTATTTTTTCCTCTGTTTAGTTGTTTTGTAGTTTTTGTAGAATTAGTCTTCTACTACTGGAGAACCTTCTGTCATTCCATCTCTTACTGGATTACCTTGGTCTTCTCTTACATCCCATACAATACATCCTTCAGTTGGACATGCATCTGCACATGCAGGTGAATCATTATCACCAATACACTCAGTACAAGTTTCTGGATTTACATAATAAATATCCTCACCTGTTGGGTTATCTCCATTATCTACAATTGACTCAGTTGGACACTCATCTAAACAAGAATCACAACAAATACAAATATCTGTAATTTTTACTGACATATCTTCTCCTATATTTTAATTTAGAATGATATTATAACTTAAAAAAGATTGTTTGTATAGGGTTTTTTAATAGTTTAATAAGTTTTTTTTGTTATTTGAAAGATTGCATAACAAAGAATAATTTTTTTTAATACTCTTTGTTATTTAAGGATTATTTTGAAAGAACTTCAATTGATTTTAAAATATTTAGTCCAGTTGATAATTGATAATCTTTTGATAAAGTTTCATCTGAAATAACCTTTTTCTTTTCTTCTTTCTTTTTTTGTTCTTCTTGTTTTTCTTCTTTTGTCATTTCCTTTGTTTCTTCTAATTTATTTTTTAAATGTTTCTTCAAGTCTTTTTCTTTAATTTCAAATTCACTCTCTTCTTTTTTAGGAGTTTCTCCACTATAAGCAGTTATATCAGGTTTAACACCTGTTGCTTGAATTGTTCTTCCACTAGGTAAATAATATTGTGCAATTGTAAGTTTAATTGCTTCATCCATTTCTCTTGTGATAGGTAATACTACTTGAACACTTCCTTTTCCAAATGTTTCTTCTCCCACAATAATTGCTCTTTTATGGTCTTGTAAAGCACCTGAAACAATTTCTGAAGCAGAAGCAGAACCACCATTAACTAAGACTACAATTGGAACATTTGTTAATGTATTAACTTTTGTTGCTAAATGCTCTTCTTTTGATTCTTCTTCTCTTCCTTTTTGAGAAACAATAACACCTTCATTTATAAATAAATCAACTACTCCAACAGCTTGACTTAAAAGCCCTCCAGGATTATTTCTTAAATCTAAAACTATTCCTTTTAAATCTTTTTTATCTTTAATTATTTTTTCCATTCTTGAAACTACATTTTCATCAAAAGAAGAAACTCTAATATATGTAAAATCTTCCATTCCTTTTACATTTATTTCTTTAGAAGTAACAGATTTTACTTTAATTACATCTCTTGTAATATCTATCTTTAGTGGTTTTGTTTCACCTTTTCTTACAATTGTTAAAGTTACATCTGTTCCAGGCTTTCCTCTCATAAGAGAAACTGCTTCATCTAGTGTCATTTCTAATGTTGTTTTATCATCAATTTTTAATATAATATCTCCACTTTGAATACCAGCTCTTTGAGCAGGAGTGTCATCAATTGGTGATATGATTGTAATAGCATTTTGTTTCATTCCAACTACAAAACCTAGTCCTCCAAATTCTCCTTTTGTTTTAACATTCATTTCTTTATAAGATTTTTTATCTAAATAACTTGAATGTGAATCTAATTCAGACAATAAACCTTTTATAGTTTTTGTTACTATTTCATTCATTTTCATTTCATCTACATGAAGTTTTTCAACAACTGCCAACACATTAGTTAATTTACTCATAGCTTCAAATCTTTCCATTTGAGTTTCTTCTTTTGTTTTTAACTGGTCTTTATCTGTTGTTGTTCCGGCCATTATTGTAGTTGATAATAATAAACCACTTAAAATGATTGATTGAGTTAATTTTTTAATCAATTTAAACCCCTTTTTTTATTTTTATTTATTATATCAAATTATTTTTTAAAATAAACTTATTATTTATAATAATTTAAGTTTTACAATGCTATATTTTTGTGGTATAATTTTTAAAAAAAGGAAATCAAATGGATATGCAAAAAACTAGAAATTATTGGAAAGAAAACATCTCAACAATTCTTAAACTTTTAGTAGTTTGGTTTGTTGTTTCTTATGGATTTGGTATATTATTTATTAATGAATTAAACTTTATTGAAATAAGTGGAGTTAAATTAGGTTTTTGGTTTGCACAACAAGGTGCAATATATTTCTTTGTCTTATTAATTTTTATTTATGTAAAAATTATGAATAATTTAGATACAAAATATGGAGTACATAGTTAAAAAGGGAAGGTTTTCACAACCTCCCTTAATAAAAAGATTAGTGAAAAATAATTCTTAAAAGAACTCATCTTCTCCTTCATCTTCTAATTCTTCTTTAAATACCATTAATCTTAATTGTTGTATTGAAGATTTTAATGAGTCACTTAAATAATTAAATGCATCTACGTCACCCTCAATAAAAATATTAACAATAAAATTAGAAATATCTTTTCTTAATAAATGACATAATTTTGTAGGTTTTTCTTCTAAATCTATATTTTCTTCTAATACCTTATTTATTGTCTCTTCAAAGTTTTCTAATGCTTCCCCCATAGGAGTTAAATCTTTACTTAATTTAAATATTTCTTTTAATTTCTTTAAATTGTATGCAAACTCTTGTAAAACTTGTTTATTATAACCATTTAATGAGTTCACCTCAACATTATGTAAATTATTATCATATACAACTATATCTTTAATTCTTTTAATGAAATCTTGGTTTTCCTCTTGGTTTTCTTTTAAATAACTAAAAAATAAGTTTCTTTTTCTTTTTTCATTTATTAATTTATCAAAAAAACTGTTTTCTATAATATTTACTCCAAAGTCTTGGAACATTACTTCTTTTTGTTTAATTATAGATATTTTTTCATTCTCAATTGTTTCACAAATCATTCCAATTCTTTCTAATTGTTTTTCTTTTGGCATTTTTTTACTTAAATACACATTTACATTTAAGTTTAATAAATCTAAAAACAATGTTTCATCTGGAACAGTATTTATTGAAACAATAATTTTTTGTTGTGGTTTTTCTTTTCTTATTAATTCCACAATCTCTAAATCTTGTACCTCAACTTTTCTTAAATCAACAAAAATTAAATCATAATCATCTTCTCTTAATTCTTTTTTTATTTTTTCATCTTTTATTGATTGTATTTTTAAAAAGTATTGAGACATATCATCTAAAAAATCTCTATCTGTATTATTTACAAATAATATTTTTTGGTTTTCTGCATATATCATTCTTTTCATAATAAACCTTTATATTCCAAATACTTTTGAAATCATTCCTTGAATTTTATCTTCTGTAAAAGGTTTAACTAACCAAGCATTCATACCTACTTCTTTACCTTTTTCTTTTTGTTCTTTTGTTTTTTCAGTTGTTAATGCAATAACAGGACAAGTAACACCTTCACCTCTTAACACTTTTATCATTTCATAACCAGTCATTTCAGGCATATTAATATCAGTAAAAATTAAATCTGGTACATTTCCACTTTTAATATCCTCTATTGCTTTTTCTGGATTATCAAAAAATGTTGCTTCAATTTGTCCATTTTCAACAAATTGTTCTACTGCCTCTTCAATAGTAAAAAGAATTGCTTTACTATCATCTACAAAAATTACTTTTTTCATTTATTCCCCTTTTGTTTTTATTATAATTATTTAATTTTCTTTATTTGAAAATATTACTGTTCTTCAACTTTGTAAGCTTCTTGTTCTTTTTTCTCTACCCATCTTACCAAATCTATTGAAGAAACTGCTAATGAAGCTGTTAAATAATTAACATCTTCCATATCTTTTCTTTCTAAGTTTCTAGCATAACCTAATAAATCTTCTCTTAATAATTCAATTCTTTTTTGAAGGCCTGACATTCCTTTTAAGTTTTTACTAAATCTCAATGCATATAATTTATTTTTTAAGTAAGTTAAAACTATTTGAAAATCACCTAGTTCTAAAAACATTTCAATTCTAGTTATTATCTCACTTATTAATAATATAATATCTTTACCTATCATCATCTCTCTATATGGTATATTTTCATATCTACTTTCTAATTCTTTATAAGATATTCTTTCATAAGATTTATCTGCTATATTATCTATTTTAAAATCAAATATATACCTATCTTGAGCATAATAAAATTTATTCACATTAGCTCTTTCTCTAGCAAGAGGTGATAATAATTTAGATATATCAACCTCTTGAATATTATATAAGTAATGAAATAAACCATACATACTCATATAATTAAAAGGATACCTTATTGCTCCATCAAACCCTATTTGTTTAATAGTATCTAATTCCTTAGAACCTAAAGGCATCATTTTAATAATCTTACATTTTGGTAATCCAAAAGTTCTATATATATTTAAAAATTGATTTGCATTAAATGTTGTATCTTTTTCATATGTATCTTTTAATAAAATAGAATCATAAACTAGTTTTTGTTTTTTTATTCTTTTTAATGCCTCGAAAGGTTTATCTATTATTGTTACAATAATATCCTCTTTTTCTAAATTATCTAAAACATCATTTTTTACTTTTTTTATTTGTTTTATTAGATTTTCATCATCTGAAACTATTAATAATCTCATTTTTATACCTTATATATAATCTTCTATAATTTCAATTAAATCCATAAAATCAAAAGGTTTATTTAATACTTTATCTAATAATTCATTGTAATCATGTTCTGGAAATTCATCTCTTAAATATTGCTCTGAATGACTAGTTCTTGCAATTATTTTAACATTTGGATTTAACTCTTTTATTTTAGAAGCCATTTCCATTCCTGTCATTTTTGGCATTGTTATATCTGTTAATACTAAGTTTATATCTTGGTTTTCTTTAAATATATCCAATCCTTCTTCTCCATTTGTTGCAATAAAAACATTTCCACAAAACAATTCTAATGCTTCCTTATTAGCTTCACATAAATGTGCTTCATCTTCTACATATAATATTTTTTTATCAAAACATATTTCTTTAAGTCTATTCATATCTTGCATTTTTTTACCCTTTATTCTTAGTTTATTTTTAATACTTTTTTTATTGTTGCTAGTATTCTTCCATTTGGTATAGGTTTAACTATCCATCCTGATATTCCTACTTGTTTTCCTTTTTCTTTTTTATCAACTGTATTTTCAGTTGTTAATGCAACTATTTTTCCATGTTCTTTTGAATGTAAATTAATTGCAGATACTAATTCAAAACCATTTAATTTTGGCATATTAATATCAACAAACATTAAATCAAACTCCACATTTCCTTTTTTATATTCTTCTAACATTTCTTCTGGGTATAAATAAGTCTTTACTTCTACAATATCTTGAATATCTTCTGTTGCCATTTTCATTGTTTCTAATATAGTTTCACTATCATCTACAAATACTACTTTTTTCATTACCTCTCCTATAATTTTCTTAAAATATTTAATAATTCTCTTGGAAAATCATTTAAATGTGCTTCTTTTTCCACTGCACCTAACTCAAATGCTGCTTTTGGCATACCATAAACAACACAACTTTCTTTTGATTGTCCTAATGTTTTAGAACCATTTAATTTCATTTTCAATAAACCTTTTGCTCCGTCAGCACCCATTCCAGTCATTATAATACCTATTGCATTTGAACCAACTTCTTTTGCAACAGTTGAAAACAAATAATCAACACTTGGTCTATGACCACTTATTTTCTTACCTGTCCCTATAACAACTTTATAGTGTCCTCCTTCTCTTTCAACTCCCATATGAAAATCACCAGGGGCTATTAAAACCATTCCTTTTCCAATTACTTCTCCATCTTCTGCTTCTTTTACATCTACCTCACATAAATTATTTAATCTATCTGCAAATGCTTTGGTAAAACCTGCAGGCATATGTTGAGTTATAACTATACCTGGAATATTTCTTGGTAATTTTGTTAAAAACTCTGTTAATGCAACTGTTCCACCAGTAGAAGAACCTATTGCAATTATTTTATTTGTAGTTTCAGTTAATTTTACTTTTTTATCCAGAAATTTATTATCTACTTTTTTTATTATATTATTTTGAATACAAACTTTTGAAGCATTTTTTACTTTTTCTATTAGTTCTTTTTCTATTTCCTCTTTTCCTTCATATAAATTTTGTTGAGGTTTTTCTACAAAATCCACTGCTCCGCTTTCTAATGCTTCAATAGTAACTTTAGCACCTTTTTTTGTCAATGAAGATACCATAACAACAGGTAGGGGTTTATATTGCATCATTTTCTTTAAAAATGTTACTCCATCCATTTTTGGCATTTCAACATCTAAACAGACTACATCTGGTTCCAAATTAATTATCTTATCTCTTCCAATATATGCATCTGGTGCTGTTCCAACTACTTCTATTGAAGGATCTTTTTCTAAAATTTCTTTTAAAACATTTCTTGCTGTTGCACTATCATCTATAATTAATACTTTTATTTTCATTTATCACCTACTTTTTGAACATATCTCATTTTAATTTTTCCTGTTTTACTATCCATTACAACTTTTCTTCCATTTTGACCACCTACATCTTTAGCTACTATCTTTATTCCATTTTCAGTTAATATTTTTTCTGCAACTTTAAAGTTTCTATCACCTATAAAACCTTCTGTTGCATCTAAATTGTATTGATTTGCACCACCAAATACCTTTGCTATGATATTTTGTTTTTTACAACCTACCTTTTCCATTTCTTCTATTAATTTTGGTATTGATATATTTCCATATTTTGGAGACATAAGACCATCATTATTCCAAAAAGGTAATAAATAGTGATTAAGCCCTGATATTTGTGTTGTTGGGTCATACAAACAAACCGCAACACAAGAACCCAATACAGTATGTATTTCAGTATGACTTTTGGCAACTATTAGTTGTCCTGAGTGTATAAACTTTTTATCCATTAAAACTCTTCATCATCTCCAAAATCATCAAAAAATATGTCATCTTCAAACATTTGATCTTCACCCTCTTTTTTAACAAATGTTAATTCAAAAGAAGTATATTCTCCAAACTTACTATCAAAATTTAAGTTTCCTTCCAACATTTCAATCAAGTCTCTTACAATACTTAAACCAAGACCTTGACCTCTACATTCTCTATTTTCACCTGAATGTGCTTGATAAAATCTTTTAAATATATTTTCTTTCTCTTCTTCTTTTATTCCTTCACCATTATCTTTTATTTTTATATTTAATAATTCTTCTGTTTCATTTATTGTTATTTCTACTTTTGATTTTCTTGGTGAAAACTCAATTGCATTAGATAAAATATTAATAATCACTAAATATATTTTTTCTCTATCACCTAAAAAGTCATTTTCAATATTTATATTTTCAATTATTTCTATTTCTTTTTTTAATAATACATATTTTAATTCTTCTTTGATTTGTTCTATTAATTCTAAAATATTTATTTGACTATTTTCTATTTGTATTGTTCCACTTTCAATATCTGAACCAGTCATAATATTTTTTATTTGGAAGTTTAAAGATAATGCTTCTTTTTCTAATAATTCACCAATTTTAGTTATTTGTACATCATTACTTTTATTTAATAAATTTTTTGTCAAAGACATAATAGAAAATAATGGATTATTAAATTCATTTTTTATTAAAGACATAAACTTACTTTTATTTTCTTCACTTTTTAAAAGGTCTTTATTAACCTTTTCCATTTCTTCAATCATTTTTTCATTTTCTACAAGTTTTTGTTCTCTATCTTCAAACCTTCTTGAAATTTCTTTTACTAATTCCTCAGAAGTTAAATCTTTTAAGTTATCCATATTATTTCCTTTTTCTATATATTGATGATTCTTTTAATTCTATATTACTATCTTTTTTATCTCCAATAGTAACTAAACTTTCACTATGTCCTATTAAGAAGTGACCCATTTTCTTTAATTTTGATAATAAATTTGAAACCACTTTTTGCTTTGTAGGATTGTCAAAGTATATCATAACATTTCTACAAAATATCCAGTCAAATGTTTCATTTTTTAAAATAGAATAATTACCTAAAACTAAATTAAAACTTCTAAACGTTATATAATCTTTTAATTCTTTTTTTATTTCATATGTATTATTTTTTTTATTATAATTAAAATAATGTTTTTGCATTTGCAATGGAAGTCCTTGAATATCACTTTGTTTATAAATTCCTTCTTGTGCTTTTAAAAGTATTTCTTCACTTATATCTGTTGCTAGTATTTTTATATCCCATTTTCTTATATCTTTAATATTATTCATTAAAAACATAATAATTGTATATGGTTCTTGACCAGAAGAACAAGCAGAAGACCAAATTCTTAACTTCTTTTCTTTATTATTTTTTATTTGATATTCTAATTCTTCTTCTAAATAAATCCATTGATTGGGTTCTCTAAAAAATGAAGTAACATTAGTTGATATTTCATTTGTAAGCATTAATAATTCTTCACCACTTTTATCTCTCAATAAGTAATCATAATACTCTCTAAATGTATTTAAATTAAGGTGTCTTAATCTTTTTGACAATCTACCTTTTACTAATGTTTTCTTTTGAATAGACAATGATATCCCTATTTCTTTATAAATAAAGTCTGCTAAAAGTTGAAACTCTTGGTTTGAAATATCATAATTCATAATTATTCACCCTTTTCTACACTTTGTTTTATACCATCTGGGTTTAAAATAAGTGCAACTTCACCATTTCCCAAAATAGTAGCACCTGCTATTTCTTCTACTTTGTCAAAAACTTTATTTAATGATTTTATAACTATTTGTTGTCTTCCTAATAATTCATCAACTAATAATACATATTTTCCCTTATCATTCTCAACACAAATACAAGTTCCATTTGTTTCTTCAATTTTTTCTTCTCTTAATTCTAATATTTTACCTAATTGATGAATAGGTAAAATTTCACCTCTATAATCTATACATTTTCCTTCTTGATTCATTGTTTTAACTTGACCAGTTTTTGCTTGAAATGATTCTATTACTGATAATGTTGGAATAATAAATTTTTTATTTTCTGCTTTAACTACTAAACCATCTATAATTGCAAGAGTTAATGGTAAAATTATTTTAAACTTTGACCCTCTTCCTTTTTGAGTTTCAATTTGTATTTTACCTTTCATATCTAAAATAGTTTGTTTTACTGAGTCTAGTCCTACACCTCTACCTGATACGTCTGTTATTGTTTCTGCTGTTGAAAAACCTGGTTCAAATAAAAATTGTAGTATTTCTTCCTCTGTATATTCTTCATCTTCTTTTGCAATATCTTTTGAAATAGCTTTTTGTAAGATATATTCACTATTTATACCAGCTCCGTCATCTATAATTTCAATTACAAAATTATTTCCTCTATGTAAGGCTTTTAACCAAACATTTCCTTTTTCTTGTTTTCCATTATTTAATCTTTCTTCACTTGTTTCTATTCCATGGTCTATTGAGTTTCTAATTAAATGAATTAATGGTTCTGATAAACTATCTATCATAGTTTTATCTATTTCTGTATCTTCTCCACTTAAATGTAAATCAACATCTTTATTTGTTTTTTGAGATACGTCTCTTACTACTCTTTTCATTTTATAAAAAGTATCTTTTATAGGTATCATTCTAATATTCATAACTTTTGTTTGAATCATTTTAGTTGTTTTCTTTAAAAGGTTTAAATATTTATTTATTTCTGGATCATTTAATGCTTTTATTTTTTCATTTTCTGAAATAAAACTTTGTGTAATAACTAATTCACCTATTGAATCAAATAATTCATCTATTTTTTCACTATCAATTCTTATTGAAGTTGACTTCTTTGTTCCTTCAACTGCTACTTTTACCTTTTTTTCTTTTTTCACTAAATCTTTTTTTGTAATATGAGTTATATATACTATTTCATCTTCATCTTTTAAATCAAATGTATCTTCTACTTCTTCAACATTTTCTTCTGTTGATATATATAAAGAAGTTTTTTTAACATTATTCCCTTCTTTATATTCATTTAATTCATTATCCATATAAAAGAAAACTTTTTTTACTTCTGAGAAATCTTTTAATAAAGTTGTAAAATAAAAGTTTTTATCATCAAACTCAAAAACAACATTAAAAATATTCTTTCCATTATTAATTTCTGTTATTAATTCTTTTCTATCTTCCTCATTTAAATTATCTAATTCTTTTTTATTTATTTCACCTTGAAACTCTTCTTGTATAACTATTTCTTGTTTTTCTTCTTGTTTTTCTTCTTCTCCTGAAATACCACTTTTTATTCTATTTAATATTTCATCATAATTATCTGGTAAATAATCACTTTTTTCTTTTTCTAAATCAAATACTTCTTTCATTAAATCATATGCGTCTAAAATTAATTGCATAATTTCTTCTGAAATATTATTATTAGGTTCTCTATACATATCTAATAAATCTTCAAAATAATGAACAATACCACCTAAGTTTGTAAATCCAAATGAATTAGAATTACCCTTTAAAGTATGTACTCCTCTAAATATATCATTAATTAAGTCTTTATCTTCTATATTTTCTTCTAAGTCTAAAATCTGAACCTCTAAGTTTTCAAATATTTCAGAAGACTCAATTAAAAATATATTCATTAATTTATCTGATTTTTCACTCATTTTCCATTCCTAAAATTGTTACACTTCCAAAACCTTTTACTTTAAAGTTTTGAGTTTCTTTATTTCTAATATAAAACATTTGTTGAAAAATTTCACTATTCTTCAATTGTTCTTTAAATTCAACTTCATTCACTTTTTCTTGTGTTTCATTTAAATCACTTGAAAGCAAAGAAAAATTCTCTTTACTTTCTTTTGAGTTATCTACTATAAGTTTCATTAAAACTCCTTAATACTATCTTCATCTAATGGAAAAACCTCTTTTGGTGTTGGTTTTTTTGTTTCTTTTCTTTGTTGTATAGAAGTTACTTTTTCAATTGGTTCTTCAAATACAAAAATCTCTTCTTTTTTACTTACATATCTATCTTTTAATGGTTGATTTTCTTGTAATACTAAACCAAACTTTTCTCCAATAATTTTTATTGAGTTTGTCATATCAACTGATTGAGCACTTAATTGTTCAGAAGCTGCAGCACTTTCTTCACTTCCACTTGCCATAGTTTGAGTAACACTATCAACTTGTAATATTGCATCATTTATTTGTTTTATACTTGTTGCTTGTTCTTTTGAAGCAAGTGCAATTTCACTTGTAATATCTTTTGTTTTTTTAACTTTATCTAAAATATTTTCAAATGCTTCATTTGTTTGATTTGTAATTTGATTACCTTTTCTTACTTGTTCGATACTTATTGAAATTATTTGAGCTGTATCTTTTGCTGCTTCTGCACTTCTTTGAGCAAGACTTCTTACTTCTTCTGCTACAACTGCAAATCCAAGTCCATGTTCTCCTGCTCTTGCAGCCTCAACTGCTGCATTTAATGCTAATAAGTTTGTTTGGAATGCAATTTCATCAATAGTTTTAATAATTTTTTCAATTTCTCTACTACTATCAATAATTTCAGACATTGAAACTTCTAATTCTTTAACATGTCTATAACCTTCTTCTGCTGCTTGATTTGAATCAGAACTTAAAATATCTGCTTCTCTTGCATTTTCTGCATTTTGTTCTATTGTAGTTTTATTTTCTGCCAATGAGTTAGTAATTTCTTCAACTGAAGCTGCTTGTTGTTGTGAAGCTTCTGCTAATTGTTGAGAACCATCTGATATTTGTAATGAAGCATTTGAAACTTCTTCTGCACCTTGTGCAATATTTTCAATTTGTTTAATAATTGGTCTTGAAATAATAATTGAAACCCAAATTGCAACTAATGCAATTACAACTAATGCAATTAATGTAACCACAATACCTACATTTCTTAATTCAACTATTGGTTTATCTATTTCACTTAATGAAACCTCTGAAATAATAGCCCATTTATGTCCATTAACTTTTATTACATTATAACCTGTCAATACTTCTACACCATTATAATTAATAGTTTTCATTACTCCCTCTTCATTATTTAATGCTGCTTCAACTGCTGGTGTTTTAATAATTTTATTATTTTTAAATGAAGATAACATTGTTTGTGATTTATCTACATATAAATCACTTCTTAATAAATAATCGTCTCCAACAATATAAGACTCACTAGTTTCACCATAACCTGCTCTTGTTGTAGTAACTTTATTTATCATTTCACCACTAATTGATAAAACTAAAACTGCAAGTATTTCTTTATTCTCTCCTAAAACAGGTGCTGCCATAAATAAAATAGGTTTATTTGCTGCTTCATACATATGAAAATCTTCATATTCTATTTCATTTGTTCTTAATACTTTTCTATATAATTTAGTTAAATATGAATCTTTTAAATTACCTTCCATTAGATTTTCACCTAAATCTTTACCTTTTTTAGCTGAATACATTATGTGTCCATCTTTTTTAGATATTAATTTAACATCTTCATAATCATATAATTCTTTAAAATTAACAAAAAATTTATCATATACTTTAATAATTTCTGAAACCATTATATTATTAATTGGATACTTATCTCCTGCGGTTGGTTTTAAATCCTCTTTTGCCATTTGTAAGTCTCTTGTAATGTATTGAACATTATCTGTATGTGCAAGATTTTTTAAATCACCTTTTTTGTCATGAAAAAATGTTTCTATTTGTTTTTTCTTAATACTTGAAATAGCTTCTAGTTTTTTTTCTGCCATTTTATGAAGTGCATTTTCTGCTGATATATGAGACTTAACTCCCATAATTAACAATGGTAGTATTCCCATTACCATCATTACTAAAATTAATTGTTTTTTAAAATTCATTTTCATTTTTTTTATTCCTTTTTGATTACTTATTTTACTTATTCTACTTATTCATTTGTTCTAAGATTTCTATCTCTTCTTCTGTGAAAAGTTTTACAACATCTACAATCATTACAACTTCTTCCCCTAATTTTGCCACATTTTTAATAAACTGTGTATTCACACCATTTCCAAACTTTGGTGATTCTGTTATATGTTCTGGCATAATTGTTAATACATCTGAAGTCTTATCCACAATGAAACCAACAAGGTCATCATTTATAATACAAATTATTATTGGTGTTCTTGGGTTATATTCCTTTTCTTCCATTTCTAACTTCATTCTAATATCTACAACAGGGATTATATTTCCTCTTAGATTAATAACACCTCTCATATAGTGAGGCATTTTAGGAAACTCTGTAAATTTCATTAATGCAATTATTTCTTTTACATCTAAAATTTCAATAGCATATCTTTCATTATTAATTTCAAAACTTAAATATTTTTGTTTAGTATTTAATATGATTTTCTTTTCTTTTGTTTCAATTATATCTTCCAAACCTTTTCCTTTAGTTTTACTTATTATAATTACTTTTATTTTTTTTATATTTTTTAAGACTTTTTTACCTATTTTTTATGTATTTTTCCTCAAATACTAAAATAATTTATTTTTACTTTATAATATTGTTAAAAAAAGGTTTTTTTTGAAACAAAACTTATTTAAAACTAAAACAAATAGAATATTTGGTAATATTTTTAAAATACTATTAGTCCCTTCTATCATTATTTTTTTACTTTATATTAGTTTATTTTCAATTGGTTTTAATCAATTTACTAATTTAAATGAACAAGTTAAACAAAATGAAATTATTAAAGAAAACACTAGATTTGTAAATCTTTTAACTGATGAAAAAAACCAATCAATAAATCTTTTACATAATCCAGCTAATTTTAATAAATCAGTATTAATTGAAAAAAGAACTTCATTAGATTTATTTTTTTCAGAACACCCAAAATACAAAAAAAATATTTACAATTATCTAATAGATTTTAGAAAAGAAATTGATAATTATGAAAGTGGAGATCATACAAAAATTGAAGATTTATTCAATGATTACATATTTTTTCCTTCTTTACAAATTGTTGAACATCAACAAAAATTATTATTAGAGAAAATACCTAAAAAAATTGAAGATAAAAAATATAACTTATTTATTTTAGCATTTATATTTTCTCTTTTTGGACTATTTTCTTTTGGTCTTTTTATGTATTTTTATTTTAAAACAAAAGAAAAAATTGAAGATGAAATACAAGAAAGTTTATTAAAAGAACAAATAATTCATGATAATATTATTTATAGTGAAACTGATTTAAAAGGAAATATAACTTTTGTTAGTGATAAGTTCTGTGAAATTAGTGGTTATAGTGAAAAAGAACTTATTGGACAACCACATAATATTGTTAGACATCAAGATACTCCAAAAGAAGTTTTTAAAGATGTTTGGGATACTATTCAAAAAGGACATACTTGGTATGGTACCGTGAAAAATAAAAATAAAAATGGTGAACCATATTATGTTCTCGCAAGTATTTTCCCTAAATATAAAAATGACCAAATTATAGGTTTTTGTTCTTCAAGAGAAGACTTCACACCTTTATACATAGAACAAAATATTAATACTTCTATTTATGAAATATTAAATACAGTTATTGTTAAGTTTAAACATAATGATATTTTTGATTTTAATAAAACTTTCTATGAATTATTTGACTTTAAAGATTTAGAAGACTTTAAATCAAAACAAACTGATTTCTCAAATTTATTTGTTAATTCTGAAAAAAATGATTATTTAAAAAATATTAATACTGATGAAGATTGGATAAACAAAGTTAAATTAAATCCAAATGAAATAATTAAAATTGCACTTAAAGATAAAAATGAAGTTATTAGATATTTTAATATTTCATATGTTAAATTACCAAAAGACTTATCATATATACAAGAAGATATTTTTGTATTCTCTGAAATAACTAACTTAGAAAATCAAACAAATCTTCTACAAGAACAAACTAAGTTTTCTACTATGGGGGAAATGATCACTATGATTGCTCACCAATGGAGACAGCCTCTTGCTTCTCTTGCTGGATTATTTTTACCTATGCAAATAAAAATGAATATGGGAATGCCAATAGACCCTGAAGATTTTGATAATAAAATTAAATCTCAACAAGAAACTATTAAATATTTAGATAATACTATTGAAGACTTCTTATCTTTCTCTAAAAAAGATAATTTCTCAACAGAAGTAGAATTAAGTGAAATATGTTTAAAACCTTTTAGACTTATTGAGAACTCTCTTAAAAAAGTAGAAGCTAATATAAATATTGAATACAAAAATTGTAACCCTGATGATGTAATTTTAACAAATGAAAACAAAATTGATCAAGTTATTCTTAATCTTTATAAAAATTCTCTTGATGAATTTTTAAATAAAAAAGACACTATTAAAAACCCTGAAATTAATATTTTTATTGAAGAAACAAATGATAATTTTGTATTTAGTATTAGTGATAACGCAGGAGGTATTCCATTTGAGATATTACCAAAAATATTTGATGCTTATTATTCTACTAAATCTAAGAATGGAACTGGTATTGGTTTATATATGAGTAAGGTTATTGTAGAACAACACCTTGAAGGAAGTATTAAAGTTAGAAACATAGAAAATGGTGCTCTATTCACCATTTCTTTACCAAAGTTCTTAATTTAAGAACTTTGGTTTCTTAATTGTTCCCTCACATCCATTAAAACTTCACCTAAAAGGTTTTCACCTTTCCAATTTCTTGAATCATCAACTAATGGGTCATTCATATCCATACCAATTCCCCATATTAAATCATCTGGGTTGGCTTCTGCTAATATTTTATCACCTGTTCCTAATAAAATATCTCTTAATTCTTTGTTTTGTTGAAATCTAAATAAATTTCCTGCATATACAATTTCTTGTTTTGTTGCATCCCAAATCTTTTGGTCAAAGTTTTGAACATATCTTCCTAATTGCTGTATATGAGCTGGGTCTTCTGATAACATAATATTATCATAATTTACATTATCTAAAAAAATTAGTGCTTTTGTTGCCATCATAAATTGTTCCATACAATTATATTCAACTCCATTTTTATCTTTAAATGGTGTCATATTCCAATGTGCTATTTTATCTTTATAAAAAAAGACATATTTTTCTGTTTCTCTCATTTTTTACCTTTAAATTAAATGTACATTTTTTTTATTTGTAGAAAATATTGTTTTTATACCCATTTTTCTATACGAATTAAATAATTCTTTTTTTCTTTTATCTCTTCCTATTTCTAATTTTTTATTTTCTTTTACTTTAAATGTTTTTTTGATATACACTAATTTCCTTTTTATTTTCATTATAACATATTTATTTCTTTTTTAATCTTGTTTTTATTTATCTTCCTTTAAGTTATTTTTTGATATAATTAAAATAAAAAAAGGAATATTTTTGGATTACATTATTGTTTTAATCTTAATTACATTATCTGGTTTATTTTCTGGACTTACCATTGGTCTTATGGGATTATCTAAAACTGAAATTATTAGACAAAGAGATTTAGGAAATGAAGAGGCAAAATCAGTTCTTCCTGTTGTTGAAGATTCAAACCTTCTTTTAGTTACTCTTTTATTAGGAAATACAGCAGTTAACTCTACTCTTGCTATTTTTTTAGGTGCTTTAGTTGGTGCAGGTGTTGTAGCTGGTATTGTTTCTACCTTACTGATTATGGTTTTTGGGGAAATATTACCTGCAAGTATTATTTCAAAGAACCCTTTAAAAGTTGGTAATGCCCTTGCACCTGCTGTTAAATTATTAATTAAAATATTATATCCTTTAACTAAACCTATTGCTATGTTATTAGATAAATATGTTGGAAAAGAAGGTATTGTAATTGTTTCAAGAAGAGAAATTATTCATATGGTTGAACAAATGCATGAATCAAATGAATCAGATGTAGATGAACTTGATAAAAAAATGGTTGGTGGTGCAGTTTTATTATCTGAAAAAAAAGTTGGAGAACACCAAAGTATTAGACCATTTACTTTAAATAGTGATACTATTATTGACCAAGAAATGATTGATAAAATCAAAGAAGAAGGCTATACTAGAATTCCTGTTATTGAAAATAGTGAAGCTATTGGTATTTTAAATGTAAAAAACCTTATTGGTGTTGATTTTTCTAAACAACATAATATTATGGAGTTTGTTAAAACTATAAAAGTTATGAATGTTAATACAGAAGAAACTTTGGATGATGTTTTAAATCATATGGTAAAAAATCATAAACATATCGCTATTGTTAAATCTTATGAAACTATTGTTGGGGTTATTACACTTGAAGATATTTTAGAAGAAGTTCTATTAACTGAAATTATTGATGAGTTTGATGATGAATCAGAATCAAATAAAAGAATGGATGATTTAATTACAAAAAATCATATTGAATCAATATAATGAAACAGAAATAACTGTTTCATTTATATCTAAATTAAGCTTTTAATAAATATTTAATAGCTTCTAAATGTTCATAACCTTCTAATTCTAACATTTCAGGTAAAAACTCTTTATAATCCATTCCTTTTGGTGCATTTAATTTCCAAGTTGGAGATTTTAAGGGTTCTCTTTGAGCTTGTAATTCAAAGTTTTCCCAATGTTCTTCATATAAGTGAGTATTTCCCAAGTTCATAGTAATTTTTCCTGGTTTATAACCTGTTTGATTACCTAATACAATTGCAAACATTGAAGCAAGTAGTGCATCTGCTTGAATACCCAATGCTAAATCACAACTTCTTTGATTCCAAATAATATCTAAAAATTCACCATTTCTAACATGAAATTGCATACCATACCAACAACAAGGTAATGATAATTTATTTTCTAATGCATAAACATTATCAGGATTCCAATAATTTAATATAATTCTTCTTGAATGTGGTTCCTCTTTTAACATTCTAACAATTTCAGACATTTGAGTATCACCATTTTCATTTAACACTCTCTCACCTTCATTACCATAATCAACATTTAAGTGTCCTGTTTGTTCACAAGCCCATAAATCCCAATAATTTACACCATGATCTTTCATATGTTGAATGTTATCAAATGGAGCATTCATAAGTGCTCTAAACTCACCTAAAACACCTTTATAAAATGATTTTCTTGTAGTTAAGATTGGAAACTCTTCTTGTAAATCAAATCTTAATTGAGTACTAAATAATTGTTTTGTTGTACCATTTCTTGATTTTACAATTTCTCCATCTCTTAATATTTCTTTACCTAATTCTAAGTAATCTTTTTCAAATGACATTTTTTTCCTTTGTAGTTTATTTGTATATTTTAATATTTTACCATTTTTTATTCAAAAAAATATTATATATTAAAAAAAACTTTTTCAATCTTATTTAAAAAATACTTTTTTATTTTTTTTTATTTTTATATAATACCCTCCTTTATTGCTGGTGTAGCTCAGTTGGCTAGAGCAGCTGATTTGTTGAGCGCTTTGAGATTTAATTATGACAAGCGTTGAATAATCAGCAGGTCGGGGGTTCAAGTCCCTTCACAAGCTCCAATTACTTTCTTTTTAAAATCAAAACTTTTTACACTTTATCTTATTTTTTTATTTTATAATATTCTTAACTATAAAAAGGATTTAAGTTATGAATATGTTTATTAAAATTATTATTTTATTTTCATTATCTTTAACTTCTGCTTTTAGTGCTAGTAAAGTTATTGGTGGAGAAATGCACCATACACCAGACTGGTTTAAAGTAGGTTTTTTAGATTTTAATGAAGACGCTGAAGAAGCTGCTAAAAATGGAAAACATTTAATGTTATTTTTAGATTTAGATGGTTGCCCATATTGTACAAAAATGATTAAAGATAATCTAAGTGAAGGAACTTCTAATATTGAATATGCTAAAAAAGTTTTAGATGTTGTTCAAATCAATGTTAAAGGTAGTAGAGAAATTACTTGGAAAGATGATGAAACTATGAGTGAAAAAACATTTGCTCAAGCTATGAATGCTCCTTTTTCTCCAACTATGATTTTCTTTGATGGTGAGTTAAATGAAGTTTTAAGATTAAATGGTTATAGAAACCCAAGTAAATTTAAAATTGTTTTAGATTATATCAATAATAAATACTATAAAGAAATGACTTTATCTCAATATATGAAAAAAGTGAAAACTAAAAATATATATGAATTAAAAGATAATCAACACTTTAAGAAAATTACTGATTTATCTAATATTTCAAAACCATTATTGGTAATATTTGAAAGCTCTGATTGTTCTGATTGTAAAATATTCCATGAAAATACTTTAAAAGATGAATATTTTAATAAAGCAATTAGTGAATACACTGTTGTAAGATTTGATTCAAATAGTAATGAAGATATTATAACTCCAGAAGGAAATAAAACAACTCCACAAGAATGGGTTAAAGAAATTGATTTAGATTACAGACCTGGAATGTTATTATATAATGAAGGTATTTTACAAGAAACTGTTGATGCTTTACTTTATAAGTTTCATTTAGCTGAATTATTAAATTATGTTTCTTTTAAGGAATATGAAAATCACAATACTTATTTAGATTATTTAAGAGTTAAACAAGTAGAACTTTTATCAGAAGGAAAAACAATAGATTTAGGGAAGTAATCCCTATTTCTAAATATCTCTTAAATCTAAAACCTCATTTGCTTTATCATACCAATGACCTTTTCTATCTCTTCCATTTCTATGTAAAACTGTTGTTTTAATACCTAATTTATTTGCCTCTTTTAACATAGGATTAAAATCACTATCATTTGTAATAATTTTTATTTCTTTTATTCTATTTTTATATTTATTGAATACTTCATATAGTGTATCATCTGCAATTTTTTTTGTTTCTTTTATTATCCATTTTCTTTTTTTCAATTTATTTAATTCAAAATCTAATTTCTCTGTTCTAATATAATTTTCAAACTTATTTGAATATGAAACAACTCTTAATTGATTCTCCTCTTTTACATATCTTGTAATAATAGAAAAATCATCATAAAAATGTATGTTTTCTATGTCCCAAATTACCAATGAATCAATAATTTTATCTTCTTTTACTTCTTTTTCATTTTTTAATTTATCTTTAAAATATGCTTTTCCTGTATTTTCATTATCACTATAATCTATTTCTTTAACTTCAACCATTCCACCAAACAATGAAGCCATAGTATTAAAACCTTCTCCTATATCACTAAATATATCTTCTTCTTTAACTCCCCTATTCTTATTACCTCCTTTATTATTTTGAAGTATCTCTGTATTTTTTTCTTTTCTTATTTTTCTTTGTATTTTATTTGCTTGATTTCTTCTTTGTTGATTATCTTCTTTTTGTATTTTTTTATATTCTTTTGATTTTTTTTTAATATCTTTTCTTGCTTTACCTATATATTTGTTTGGAAATAAATCATTATATAAATCAATCTCTCTATAAAACTCACCCAAAGTTTCTAATGTTAGGTCTACTTTAAATATACCTACATAGCCACCCATTTTATAATCTCTTAAATATAAAGATTTAATTACATTTTGACCTTCAATATCACCTAATTTTGTTTTTTTCCAATAGTTTCTTTTCTCTGTAAAATAAAATAGTTCTCTATCTATAATTTTGATTCCATATTTAAAGTTATTCACACTTGTATAGAACTCCCTACTTTCATAATCAAAACAAAAAATTAAATTAGGGTCTAATGCAAGTTTAGTTATAAATGTTTTATAGTCTTTGATTTTTTTGTCTAAATTTGAATAATAACTTTTTCCTCTTTTAATTACCATTTTTATTTCCATAAAAGTCCTTTATTAAATATTTTTTAAATCTTTATATATTCTTTTCATTTCATCACTAAATGAAGTATCTCCATTTAAATATTCTTCTTTAAACTTTTTCATTTCAATTTTTCATTGTTTTGTATATTGTTTAACTCTTCTAAATGTTCTACTTCTTTTAAATCTTAAAATCATACCATATGAATACTTAATAATAAAGAATGATATTAATTGAGGTTTAGCTGCATTAAAAACAATAACTACTGGTGCAGTTAATAATATTTTAAATGTATATAACCCAATAGTATAAAATAAGATAGAAAAGTATAAAAACTAAGCTAAATTATAAATTTGAGAAATATCATGTTCTGAAAAATAATAATTATTTTTAGTTCTGTATTTCAAGCAGGTCAAACTATTGTGACACTTCTGTTGCTCAATAAATTGTGCGAATAAT